>Ga0334722_10001665_pt1 | contig 27006 bp, 24 predicted proteins | sample C3_bottom_MG_FD_207210 | JGI IMG/M metagenome (GOLD analysis project Ga0334722, IMG submission 207210) | Sediment microbial communities from Yellowstone Lake, YNP, Wyoming, USA - C3_bottom | ecosystem: Environmental > Aquatic > Freshwater > Lake > Sediment | place: USA: Wyoming | collected... | reverse complement strand
AGGGGGAAGGTAATCTCCCGCGCCCAGATCCTGTCCGACATATGGGGTTATGACTTCAACCCGAATACCAATTTTGTTGATGTTCATATCAAGTCCCTCCGGGAGAAGCTCGGGCAGTTTTCTTCGTTTCCATTTGTCCAGAGCGTGCGGGGTGTCGGTTATATGATCGGCAGCCACTGAGAACCTTTTTTCAGTGATCATTCCTACGAAAAGACGACTGACGATCATCTTTACGTCGGTCGTCGTTACCTTTAATCTTGTACTTCTGGTGATGAGCTATCTCTTCTGGCACCAGTCCATGGTGAACGGGGTCAAGAGGCATATGCAGGAAGATATGCAGACTGAATTTCTGGACCAGTTCAACCGTTCGGGGTTGGATCCGTTCAGGAATATGTGGGACGAGCATCACTTCCAGATCCTCAACAAAGAGGGTGTGGTAGTCGTCTCTACCAAGAACTCGGCTGACTTCTATCCCGTGCTCAACAAAAAGCTCCTGGCAGGTGCCTTTGCCGGCATACAGGGGTTTGAAACGCTGAAGATCCAGAATGAAAAACATCTTGTCTTCTATTTCCCGATCGACGGAACGTATGCAGGACGGGCTGCGAAATCTCTCAGCGGAGAGATAACGTATGATAAGACATTCCTGAAACTTGTTCTGATGACACTGCCGCTCATGCTCTTTTTCTCGTATCTGATGAGCCGCTTTCTGGTGAACCGTGCAATGAAGCCGATATCCGACATCTTTACCTTCCAGGAGACTTTTTCATCGAATGTGTCCCATGAACTGCGATCGCCGCTTGCATCGCTCAAGGGCAATTTCGAGGTTGCCCTCCGAAAGGAGCGTCCTGCAGTGGAATACCGGGAGGTGATAACTTTCGGGCTGAAGGAGACCGACCGTATCATCAAACTTCTGAACATTCTGTCGATGCTCGCCTCATCGAAGTTCAAGCCGCTCGATCTCTTCAGAAACAAAACAGATATCAACGCGCTGATCAGGGACCTGGTGCGGTCTTACACGGCTCAGATACAGGCGAGGGGGATTACGCTGACGACCTCCGAGATACCTGGCCTGAGCTGCAACTGTGACGAACCCCTGATCCGGCGGTCACTTGAAAACCTGCTGGACAATGCGGTGAAATATACGGCTGACGGCGGCAGGATTGACCTGACCCTTTCGCTTGTTGCCGGTCATATTTCCATGACCATATCGAATACGGCTGTGCCCCTGGAGCAGGAGGAACTGGACAACATATTCAACCCGTTTTATAGGGGAAGGCGTGCGGTAGACCTGCGTGTTGAAGGGAAGGGACTTGGTCTGTATATTGCCCGCTATATCATGAGGTCCCACGGGGGAGACCTCACCATCAACAGGTCAGGCGGGGATCGTTTCTCGATTACGATGTTCCTCCCGGTCAACTGACCGCCCCGGCAGAACGGGCCGGTATTCAAAAAAGATCCTGAAATCTGTTTTAATACAGGAAGTCGTTGCAGACGGCAAATAACGCGCAAGGTATAATGAACGAGTTTCTCGGCAATCAGATAGACTATATCCTTTTTTTCTACGGGCTGGCCTTTATCCTGCTTGCCGTAATCTGTCTTGTCCTGTTGAGGCAGAATACTCCGGCGTTGCCCTGGAGATGGCTGGGCGCTTTTGGCGGCCTGCATGGTCTCGGGGAATGGCTCGGTATATTCACCATGGGATACACAACCAGCCCCACCGTAGAGACGGTCCGGATAATAATGTCGGCGGGTTCCTTCATATTCCTCTTCGAATTTGGATTGAGGAGCCTCTTTCCGAAAAACAGGACTGCTTTGGTGAGATACCTGTATATTCCTCTCCTTATGCTGACGGCTCTTGGCGGTACGAAGGGCGTTCAGGGCATTGATGCAGCATCACGCTATACCTTCGGACTGATCGGCGGCCTGCTGGCAACAAGGGCAATATACCAGACGTCACTGCAGACAAAGCTGACAGGAAGGAAGTGGCTCCTCTGCAGCAGCATATCCCTGGGGTTATATGTCCTCATTGCCGGTATTGTTGTGCACACTGCTGCGTTTTGGCCCGCATCAGTCGTGAACAGCAATATCTTTTATCGCGCGAGCGGATTGCCGGTGCAGGTTGTTAAGGGAGTGCTCGCCGTCTGCATAGCACTGTCTGTCTGGGGATATTCCCAGCACCGTTCGGATGAAGAGGACGAGCCCGGAGAGCCAGGCCCCAGAAGACAGAATGTGATGCTGCCGGCCATTCTTTTCATCGGCATTATCATTGCCGGCTGGATCCTGACTGAGTTTGCAGGCAAACAGGCAATGGTACAGGAACTTCGTGACGGCAACCTCAATATCAGCGCCCTGGCCAACCATTTTACCGATGAATTGAGCAGCACCGAGCAGGCGGCAACCGGGATAGCCCATGAGCCGGCAGTCAGGGACGCAATAGTGTCCGGGACTGCTGCTGATCAGGAACGTGCAGTATCTGTCCTGAGGCAGTACGTGAGAATTCTGGATGCAGAGACTTCAGCCGCCTTTCTGATGGATATCGGCGGAAGGACGCTCATCTCCTCGGACCGTGAGCCCGGACCCGGGTTTTTCTCCAGGAAGACGGAGATTGCTGCGCACTATTTCAAACAGGCTACCGAGGGTATGTTTTCGAGCTTTTATATCATCGATGGAGCGGCACATGACCGGTTTCATGTAGCATACTATCCGGTCAGGGATGCGGCCGATAAGGTTATCGGGGTGGCGGTGATCAAGAAGAATATGGCCGACATTGAGATGGCCTTCAAAAAGCACGAATACTGCTTTCTTGTTGATCCTCATGGAGTGATTTTCCTGTCGAGCAGGGACGATCTTCGCAGAAAAAGCCTCTGGCCCCTGAGTCCGGCGGAGCAGCAGCAGCTGGCTGTCTCGGGACAGTTCGGCCCCGGTCCGTTTATTCCGCTGATGCAGCATATGAAGGGGGATGACAAGTTTGTTATCCTCGACGGGCAGAAGCTGCTGACGATACAGCGGTCGCTGGGGCACAACAACTGGTCGCTGATATTGCTGGGCTCGACCAGTTATATAAAGGCCTACAGGCTGTTTTCAATATTTACGACGCTGGTCTTTTTCGGCATGTCGGTAGTCCTCTTTGCGATCATTTATTTCAGCAGGGATTCAGAGGCAAAGATAGCTAATTCTGAACGCCATTACCGCAGCCTTGTCGAGGGGTCGCCGAACAGTGTCGCCCTTTTTTCCGCAGAGGGCAGATGTCTGTCAGTCAACCGTTCCGGGATTCTCCAGACCGGTCTTTCGGAAGACGAAATAGTCGGCAGGATGCTTCATGAGATCTGGCCTGACCGGACACTGCCAGGGACGGACGCTTTTCTCGATGCGGTTCAGAAAGGTATGCGGTATTCCTATGAGTCCGAGAGGGTCCGGCTGGACGGAAGGCACGTCATGTGGTACGCCGTGCTGAACCCCCTGTATGACAGCCGAGGCCGGATCAGCCGGATTGTGGGCATCTTTACTGATATCACCCAGCGCAAGAAGGCAGAAGCCGAGCTGAAGACCTATCACGAGCGGCTTGCGGATCTTGTCGAAGAGCGCACGCGAGAGCTTACTGAAGCGAATCAGCGGCTGCGCCTGGAGGTCAGGGAGCGGCTGCAGGCACAGGATGCAAGACGCGACAGTGAAGAGCGTTTTTATTCACTCTTCAACCTCGCCTCAGACGGCATCTTCCTCCTCGACCCGTCTCCTTCTGACGGTCCGGTCATCGTCGATGCAAACCTGGCGGCCTCTGCCATGAACGGGTATTCTCTTTCTGAAATGGTAGGGCGTCCGATAGCGTTTCTTGATCATCAGGACGATATTGAAAAAATCAGCGATATTTCCACGGAGCTTATGAACGGCGGAACGGTCAAGTTCGAGATGCGGCACATACGGAAGGACGGGATGGTCTTTCCGGTTGAGGCCTCGGCCAAGATGGTGCTGCTGGGCGGCAGATCTTATATCCTGGCCATTGACCGTGATATTTCATCCCGGAAGCTCGCCGAAGAGGAGCTCCGCAAACACCGTGGACAGCTGGAACTGCTTGTTGAAGAGCGTACCGCAGAACTGAAGACTGCCGTGCAGCTCCTGACAAACGAAATCAATTTCAGAAAGAACGCCGAGGAGACGCTGAAGGAAAGCGAGACGAAGTTCCGGAGACTCTCACAGGAGTTTCATACGCTGCTTGATGCGATGTCGGACGAGTTGCTGCTGGTCTCCGCTGACCTCAGGATTCTCTGGGCAAACAAGGCCTTTGCACTTCGGGTCGGCAGGGACGCCTCTGCCCTTCCCGGTGAGAGCTGCCACACGGTCTGGTTTGACAGGGACGAGGTCTGCGAGGAATGCGGCGCCCTGGCGAGCTTCAGTACCGGCCGGCCCCAGAGCTTCCCCCCGACGACGATGAACGGGAGGATTTATGAACGCAGGGCATTCCCGATCAGGGATGAGGCCGGTTCGGTGCAGAGCGTTATTATCGCCTCCAGCGACATCACCGAGAAAACCATGCTCCAGGCAGAGGCAATGCGGGCAGGGCATCTCGCGTCTCTTGGCGAGCTTTCAGCCGGCGTGGCCCATGAGATCAATAACCCCATTACCGGCATTATCAACTACGCCCAGCTTCTTGCAAACAAGAATCCGGAGGAATCGCGGGAGTATGATATAGCAAAGCGCATTGTTCGCGAGGGAGAACGCATTGCGGGCATTGTCAGGAGTCTCCTCTCCTTTGCGCGTGAGCGGCGTGAGGACAAGACCCTGGTCCTGTTCGAGAAAATACTGAGGGATTCCATAACGCTTACTGAGGCTCAGATCAAGAAGGACGGGATCAGTTTGAGGATCAATCTTCCTGAGACTCTGCCGAAGGTATTGGTGAACTCACAGCAGATACAGCAGGTCATCCTCAATATACTGAGCAATGCACGGTATGCCCTGAACCAGAAATATCCTGCTGCGGACGAAGACAAGGTCATAGAGGTGGCCGGGGAGGAAATAGTGGTCGACGGCGTTCCGTACATCAGAATAATTTTTCGGGATCACGGCAGCGGCATCCCCTCTGAAATCATGGGCAGGATCATGAACCCGTTTTTCTCGACGAAACCTGTCGGAGAAGGGACCGGGCTGGGACTGAGCATAAGCCACGGGATCATACGTGATCATGGGGGAAGACTTCGTATCGAGAGTCAGGAAGGCATATTCACGGATCTGATTATAGAACTGCCTTCGGAGGGGGACCATGGAAACTAAGCCGCAGATTCTTGTCGTCGACGACGAGGAGAGCATCAGGTTCACGTTCGAAGCCTTTCTCTCGGATGAGGGCTATTCTGTTGCCACTGCCCAGAATTTTGATGAGGCCATATCCCGTATCAGCAGTGCTGAATACGATCTCATCTTTGCTGATATTATCCTTGGGGGAAAGACGGGGATTGATTTTATGAGGGAGATTAGAGCGCGGAACATGGCCACGCCGGTGGTTATGGTGACCGGGGACCCCAGCATTGATACAGCCTCAGAGGCTGTCAGACTCGGAGCCTTTGATTACATCGCGAAGCCGGTCAACCAGGAGACCCTTCTCCATGTGACGCTGATGGCGCTGAAACACAAGGCGGTTAATGATGAGAAGGAGAAGTACCGCCTGAACCTTGAGGCTATCTTCAGATCGGTAAAAGATACGATTATCACGGTGGACAGAGAACTGCAGGTGGTTGAACTGAACCACGCGGCTCAGGAGGTTTTCGGTCTGGGTCGTGAGGCGATCGGCAGGAATTTCAGAGAGTTGCCGGTACCCTGCAGCGAGAGCTGTCTTTATGCGCTGCTCGATACGATCGAGAAAAAGCAGCCGGTCGAACTCATCCGTCGGGAATGTCAGCGCGGCGGCCGCGGCATGGTGGTGTCCATCTCGACGTCGCCGCTGCTTGACCATAAAGGGGAGTTCTCCGGGGCTGTTATGGTTGTCAGGGATGAGACGCGGATAACTGACCTTGAACGGGATTTGCTCGACCGCAAGCAGTTCCATAATATTATAGGGAAGAACCTGAAGATGCAGGAAGTATACGCGCTTATAGAAAATCTTGCTGATGTTCAGACAACGGTCCTGATTACCGGAGAAAGCGGGACCGGCAAGGAGCTTGTGGCAGAGGCCATCCATTATAAGGGGGTTCGGAGAGATATGCCCCTTGTCAAAGTGAACTGCTCTGCCCTCTCTGAAAATCTGCTTGAAAGTGAGCTGTTCGGTCACGTCAGGGGAGCATTTACCGGTGCGGTCAGAGACAAGATCGGGAGGTTCCAGAGGGCGAATGGCGGTACGATATTTCTGGATGAAATCGGCGACATCTCACCCAGGACTCAGCTTCAGATGCTTCGGGTTCTGCAGGAGATGGAGTTTGAGCGCGTTGGTGACTCGACACCGGTAAAGATTGATGTCCGGGTCATTACTGCCACAAATAGGGACCTCGCGGCGAGGGTGAGATCGGGAGAGTTCAGGGAGGACCTGTATTATCGACTCAAGGTGATGGAACTGTCTTTGCCGTCTCTCCGGGAGCGGACTGATGATATCCCGATCCTGCTGGATCATTTTATGAGGAAGTTTAATAAAAAGTTGAACCGGGATGTGAGAGGGGTCAGTGCGGATGTTGCCAGGGTATTTATGGAATATCCCTGGCCGGGGAATATCCGGGAACTGGAGCATGCCCTCGAACACGCCTTTGTCCTTTGCCGGCAAAGTACCATAACGCTGGAGCATCTTCCGAAAACTATCCGCGAGTTCCAGCTGAAGGAACCTGTCATGGAAGCAGGGGGCGATGAGGAAGACAGGATGAGAATACTGAAGGCGCTCGAAAAGGCGGGCTGGAACAAGGCCCGCGCTGCGAGGCTGCTTGGCGTGGACCGGAAGACTCTTTACCGTAAGCTTACAAAATATAACATCAGCGGAGATTTCTCCGATTAGATTTCTGCTTCCGTAAAGTGTGACATGCCACACTATTGTGGCATGTGTGGCATCATATTCTGTCTCACCTTCAGACCCATTTCGAAGTCATCCCAGCAATATGTTTTTATAACTTATCGATATTATTAGTTAATTTATATTGATGGGATAATGGCACGCTTCTTGTTAATATTCTTTTTCATTATGCATATTATAGGGAAGACAAACATGACTAATTCATTTGATCCAAGGCTCCTTAGAAGCGAAGTACGTGCGGATTCTGAAGAGATGGCTTTGCCGCATTATTCGCCTCCGGTACTCTGTCCCTTTGTCAGCAAGCCGTTTGAGGACTGCTACTGCGCCAGCACGAGCAGCATGGTTGTGGAATCGACGATCCTGTTCTGCGGGGGAGAGTTTCAAAAATGTGAAATCTATTGCAGGCATTTAGGCAATGCGTGACTGCATGATGAAATGCACGCATCTGGTGAGCCTTGTGGTCTGCTCCTGCAAGGCGGGGGATCGGCCGTACGTGCCGAGCCTTTTTGAGCTCGATGAGTATTGCAGGACTGCCCGGCATTCCCGGTGCCCTTTTTATCTCGGCATTCAGCAGATGACGGGGGGGGCGCGGTCAGTGAGCAGCAATAAAGGCAGTGCCATAAAAAATATAATGATTGTTGACGATGAGGAAACGATACGGCAGTTGATCGCCCTGATACTGAGAACCGAGGGCCATACGGTTGTTGAGGCTGTGCATGGGAGGGATGCCCTCGACAAGATGACCGGGGAGACGATTGATATGGTCATCACGGATCTTCGTATGCCGCAGATGGACGGCATTATGCTGACGAGGGAGCTCAGGAGCAGACCATACAGTTCCTCGATCCCCATTGTTATGCTGACCACAGGGTTTGACGGCTATAAAAAGAACGAGGCTGAACGGGCGGGGGTTGATGATCGTATTAAAAAACCCCTTATCCATCAGCAGCTCGTAGAAACTGTACGCAGGTACGCTGTATGAATATAAGAGAAAGGGGTCGTGATCATGGGTATCAAGAGTCTTGCTGAAGGGATAATACTGCAGTCTATCGAGGATCTCTGGAGCAGTGAGCATAGCAAAGAGAGTCTTGATTTTTTTAGCGGGGGTGAGTTCAGGTCATGTGCCGAGATGGCGGGCATGAGTCTGCTCGAGCAGGTGAGGCTCCTCAGGATGGTCAAAGAGGTCATTGACTACCAGAAGAGCAATACGCCACCGACCGTTGTTGCCGTATCAAACGAGAGAAAGGTCCGGCCAGGGTATTCAGGGGAGACATCCTGTTTTATCCGGTAGATATTTCCGATGCATTGCCCGTTTTCGGTATCCCCCGTGCGGGGGATACCTTCCAGCCCAGATAATTCCATTGCCGCCATGCGGCAGATCCTTTTTCTCGGACTCCCCGTTTGTTTCCGATCAAAATATCTGATATTCTGATTTATGCAACGGGCAGGATAATTAATTCTATATTTTTGTCTTGTAATATGGTAATCTTTATGATATTAATTTAAAAACTGAACAGGATTGGGATATTTCTTCCGTTATTGACACTGCATGAAAGAGATTAAGGAAATCATAGATATGGGGCGAAGGCTTGATGAGCTTGCCCATGAGACTTACAGTCTTTTCGCGAAGCGTGAGGACTTTGATCCTGCGTTGGTCCTGTTCTGGACCGATATGTCCGAGTGGAAGAAAAATCACCTGAAACACTGGAAAAAAATTGCCAAGACATATGTATACAAGAATCTCTTCAACCGGACGCCGAATGATCTTAAATCGATCATTAAACAGCTGAAGAATATCCAGGCCGAACATGTTGAATTCATGCGTCGTCTCAGGAAAAAGAGGATCTCCCAGGATGAGGCGATCACCCAGACAATCCTCAACGAGTTCTGCCTGGTAACCGACATTTACCTGGAGATCTTCTACTCATATGATGAGTCGGTCAAGGACGTTACCTCGAGTTGTGTTGAGGAGTGCGAGGGCAACCTGGTTAAGATGGCAAATACTTTTAAGCCGTATCTCAGGCTTAATCCCCTCTATGCAGTTTTGCTGAGGTCTATCGTTGACCTCAAGCATAAGTATGATATCCTGCTTACCCGTTCCGGCAGAATGAAAAAGAAGGCTGTGTAGGGCATTCCGGCTTTATTGATTCTCTGTTCTGCTGTGCAGCACCTGCCTATATCATGGATACGACGCTCAACATAAAGGGCCTGTTCAGGGATGCAGAGGAACTGTATGGGGTCATCACGCTTCGCAGGATATGCTACGACACTGAACCCTACTATATCGCCGACCGCAAGGGTTCTCTTGTTCAGATAGGGTATCAGCTGAATCTCTTTGCCACCTTCACTCCGGCCGTGCATGGTGCAACGCCGGACTCTCCCGAGTACGGTGCGGCGGCGCATGACGTCAGGAGAGTTGCCGAGGCCCTTTCGAATACCTGCACCCCGATCCATATGTGCGAATCCATGATCGTTGAAGAAGGGGCGCTCACCTATTCCGCTGAACGGGGGATGCGCCCGGATGTAACGGTCCACATCCCGATATTCGACCAGGGAAAGTTTGGTCATCCGGTCGACGAGAATATCACGAATACCCTGCGTGAGGCTGAAGCATTGCTTCAGGCGGCGGGGGTGAAAAAAAAGAGATGGCAGGATTAAGGGACGCAGCCTGAGCGCATGAAGCTGCGAATCGGACATCTTTCGACCTTCTACCATACTGCAATACTGCTTATGGCCCGGCGGGATCTTGAGCAGCGTCTGGGGATCGACGTTGAATGGATACTGCATGGTACGGGACCGTCCCTTGTTCAGGCATTTGAAAAGAACGAACTTGATATTGCCTATATCGGCCTTCCTCCTGCAATTATCGGTATAGACCGGGGTGTCCCTATTATCTGCATTGCCGGTGGACATATTGAAGGCACCATCATCAGCGGCAGCAGTCTTCTGTGCGGTTTTCCCGGGCTTGATAACCTTCAGGAAGTCCTGGGGCAGTTCAGAGGGCAGACGATCGGCGTCCCGGGTAAAGGATCGATTCATGATGTCATTCTGGCTGAACTGCTCGACCGCGGCGGATTACGGGAGTCAGTAACAGTGCGTAACTTTGCCTGGGCTGATCAGATAACCGAGGCTGCGGTCAAGGGCCTTATTGCCGCTGCAATGGGCACTCCGGCCCTTGGGGTTGCCCTCCGGCGTTATGCCGGTTTCAAACTGCTCTGCCCTGCGTCACGGATCTGGTCCAGCAATCCGAGTTACGGTATTGTGGCGAGGGAAGACGTCCTGCAGAAAGAACGCGCCGTCATTCTGCAGTTTCTGGGCATTCATGAAGAGGCAACGGCGTTTCTCAGAGACCACCCCGATGAGGCGGCTGAGATCATTTCCCGATTTGTCGGGTTTATCGACGCCGGCTTCGTTTTGGAGACCCTCCTGATGTCGCCGAAATACTGTGCTGATCTGACCGGGGATTATATGCAGGCCACGGCAGACTTTGTCAGCTGTCTGAAGCGCCTCGGCTATATCAAAAACACCATCTCCCGTGACCAGATCTTTGATGTATCACTGATCAGGGCGGTCCATCCGGGACCGCCTCACTACGAGGTTCAGCCGGGGAGCGTTTCTTGAGCTTTTTCTGTTCGTACATTGAAGTATCCGCCATGGCCAGCATCTGGTCGATCGAGGCAGGCTGCCCGGGGTCATACCAGGTGATGCCGGCGCTGATTGATATCCGGTAACGGAGCGTGTTCTTCTGATTGTTCTTCTCAAAGCCCTGACTGAGACGGTTCAGAATAATCTCTGATCTGTCCTCGCTCATCTCGATCGGCATGACCACGAACTCATCGCCCCCGATTCGGGCTATGATGTCAGACTCCCTGAAATTTTCCCTGAGTATGTTGGCCGTCTCCACAAGGGCGGAGTCCCCTTCCTGGTGTCCGAAGGTGTCGTTGATGATCTTGAGGTCATCAAGGTCTGCGGCAAGGAGATACAGCTTCTTTTTGAGACGGTTTGCGATCCTGATCTGCTGCTCGGCAAGGGTCAGAAAGCCCCGTCTGTTGTAAAGACCGGTCAGTTCATCGGTTAGGGAAAGGGCCCTGAGTTCGTTTTCCATCTGCCTGCGGTCGGAGATGTTCTTTGAGACAATCGTGACCGCCGTTATCTTTTTGCCGGCATCTATCACGGGGCTGAACGTCTGGATGAAGTATCTCCCGTCCCTCAGACTCTGGTGTTCGTACTGGGACGAATCGCCTGTCCTGAACACCTGGTCTATCCTCTTTCTGAACACCTCAGTCTCCTCGGGGGTATGGAAGTTATCGTAGTTCGCCCTGGAATAAGAATCGTCTGCCAGACCGAGCCGCTTCATATGGTTCTTGTTGATAAAGAGATAATTGCAGGCCTCATCGACAAGATATATTGAATCCTCGGTTGAATCAACAAGAGACCGGAATTTTTCCCGGCTGGTCTGAAGCTCTGTTTCAGAGCGCCGGCGTCTTTTTGCGAGGGTCCGGAATCCCAGCGCAGCCCCGGCGATCATCCCTGCCCAGACGACCAGGATGATCCGGTACAGTTTCTTGAATTTGGCCATGGAAACGATAATGTCCTTCTCCAGGACATTTTCGATTTCCCCTGCCCTTGCTATGATCGCATTGAAAAGCCGGTGATATTCCAGGTCAGTTTGCGTCCCCGAATCATGTACCTGCTGTTTCTCCCTCAGTCGTATGAGCATCTGTTCCTGGAGTTTCTCCATAAGGACATTGATCTCTTCAGCCCGCTTGCGGAGAGCCGGGTCTTCCAGCGGCTGCATGGAAAAGCCTGCCTTCATTGTCCCCCCGGTCAACAGGGCCTGTCCGAGCTTTTTTGCATCGACGAAAATCTCCCGCGTCTCCTCCAGATCAACGGCGGTGTCGCCGCGCAAATATTCCTCGAACCTGAGGTGGAAGGTGGTGAGGTTCTTTCGCAGGTCTGTTGCCGCATCGACAACCACAAAGTCCTGAACCTGCTGTTCCCAGACATAATTGATGATGAGGACAAGACCCAGAGATATAATGCCAAGCATGCAGATCCCGAGTATGCTGGTTTCCGATCGCCAGAAGCCCTTAGGGGATGAGATATTTTTTCCGACCATCGCAGAAAGCCTTATTCGTATATTTAGTGTGGCTGCCCATAGGCTCATTATACAGGGGAATAACGCCGAAAATACAGCAGGCACGAAGCGTGTTCGGCTTCATGGCCTAATCTCTGCCGGCAGGACTCCACATGACGATGTGTTACAATTTTCCATGGGCCTTTCCGATCTTGTTGCGTTCCTTGAAAATGACCGTGAGACACAGCTTCAGGTTGCCGGACAGAGGTACCTGGATCCGGAACTGCCGCAATACCGCAGCCTGGACCTTGATGCAGGGCTGGGGAATGTCCTGAGGGAAAAAGGGGTTGGCACTTTTTACAGCCATCAGGCTGAGGCGGTGGATTTCATCCGTCAGGGGCGCAATATTGTCCTGATGACGCCGACGGCAAGCGGCAAGAGCCTGGTCTATAACATACCGATGCTGGAGGCAACCATGGGGGATCCCCGCGCCAGGGCGTTGTATCTCTTTCCACTCAAGGGGCTTGAGCAGGACCAGCTGCGGGGCCTGAACGAACTGAGCCGTGCGGTCGGGTTGGGCGATATCGGCTCAGTCTACGATGGGGACACCCCGGCGTATAAACGCAAACAGATCCGTGATGAGCTGCCCAATGTCATTTTCACGAACCCGGACATGCTGCATCTCGCACTGCTTCCCTTTCATAAGAAATGGGCTGAATTTTTCTCACTCCTGCGGTATGTCGTGGTCGACGAGATTCACAGTTATCGCGGCGTTTTCGGGTCTCATGTTGCTCAGGTCCTCAGGAGGCTGCGGCGGATATGTGCGCACTACGGCTCCGATCCCCTGTTTATCAGCGCCTCGGCGACGATCGCGAATCCTGCGGGGCTTGCCGAAGGTCTGGTCGGACTTCCGTTCCAGCCGGTTCTCGAAAGCGGGGCCCCGTCTCCTGGCAAGCATTTCTTTTTTTTCAGTCCGATCGAAAGTCCTTATACCTTTGCAACAAAGCTCTTTGCCGAATGCCTGAGGCAGGGGCTGAGGACGATCGTCTTCACCAAGTCCCGAAAGATTACCGAGCTTATCTATACCTGGACCCTGAACCAGGCCCCGGAGCTTGGAGATAAAATCAGCCCGTACCGGGCAGGTTTCCTTCCTGCGGAGCGGCGCGAGATCGAACAGAAACTCTTCAGCGGAGAACTTCTCGGTGTGGTCTCGACCAGCGCGCTTGAACTGGGTATCGATATCGGAGGTCTGGACTGCTGCATACTCTGCGGCTATCCCGGATCTGTCTCGAGTACCTGGCAGCGGGCAGGCCGTGTTGGACGGCAGGGGCAGGAGTCTGTCGTTGCACTTATTGCGGTCCAGGATGCGCTTGACCAGTATTTCATGCGGCATCCTGAGGAGTTTTTCGGGAAAAGTCATGAGGCCGCGGTGATTGATCCTGACAACAGAAAGATCGTGAAACAACACCTGGTATGTGCTGCTGCGGAGCTGCCGCTCAGGAGTGACGACACGGTCTACGATATCGGCCGGCTCATGCCGGAGCTGGGCGAACTGGTGGAGGAAAAAGGACTTGTCCGGGGGAAGAAGGACGGTGTCTGGCTGCCGGTATCGAGGCGTCCCCATCGGGACGTCGGAATCAGGGCGATCGGCGAGCGGTATCTCCTTGTCAATGAGGCCGGCAGGACCATCGGAGAACTCAGCGGCGGCAGGGTATTCAAGGAGGCCTTCCCTGGTTCAATCTACCTGCATCGGGGAAGGCAGTACATAATCACTGAACTGAACCAGGAGCGGAAGAGGGCGGTCTGCAGGGAGATTAAGGCCCATTATTATACCCAGCCGTTAACGGCGGGTGCGACCGAGATCATCAAGGAGCGCGAACACCGCCGATTCGGCGGACTTGAATTCTTCTGGGGTGACCTGAGGATAACGCAGCAGGTGGTGGGGTACGACCGGAAGAAGGTCTCGGACCGGTCGAGGATATCAACGCACGAACTCGACATGCCTGAGTATATATTCGAGACGGAAGGCATCTGGACCGTCATTGACGCCGGGACAAAATCGGCGATCGAGTCCTGTCATGATCTTGGGGGCACGCTCCATGCGGTTGAACACACGGCGATAGCCTGCATGCCGCTTTTTGCGCTTTGCGACCGGGGCGACATCGGCGGGCTGAGCCATACCGGCTTTCCTGCCTTCGGACTGCCGGCCATCTTTATCTACGACGGGCATGACGGAGGGGTCGGACTTTCAAGGCGGGCTCTGGAGATCGTACCCGAATGGCTTGCGGCTACATTGAGGATGCTCGAGGACTGTCCGTGTATCGACGGGTGTCCTTCCTGCGTGCAGGACGCGCACTGCGGCAACCGGAACAGTCCCCTCGATAAAAACGGCGCGAAGTTCCTGCTGAAGAGATGGCTTGAAGATATAGGCTGAGCTAATAACTTGGCAGTCAAATAGTCAATTTCTGTCATTCCGGCTTGTCCTGGGATCATTCTAAATAGTATTGGGTGCGTATGAAGCGGGGCTCTGCCCCGTGCCCCGGATACTTCTCTTGAGCGCCCAAGAGCAAGTATCCAAGAGAATGGCGCCCCGACGAAAATATCGCCCTCCGGGCCGGTCTGCTCGGTCGTCCGCACTAAATTTGGGAAACTCGCCCCGGAAATACCGTGTCTCAAGCCGGATTCAGGGCAGTCCCAAATTCTAAACGCGCGAACTCGGTCGCAGCCCTGAGATTTTCGAAGGGGAGACAAGGATAACGGCGGAAAGCTCAAAAGCAATCATTCGGCTTCGCCCCGAAACATACAACGCGATTTTCTTCCTGGAGTCCACGGTTTCCACCGTGCGTCCGGCCTTTTTAATTGCTACTGGAAATAAACGGATTATTCTTGACTCGGCTCTATAGTGCAAGGTATAAAAGAACTAAGTTGCGAGGCCAGCATTAACCTAATGGGGGGAATCGTGAAATTTGGAATCTTTCTGCGTATATTCAGCTACATATTGATTATTGTTGCTTTTCCTTATCAATCATCTGCAGACCCCCTCGATATTTGGCATGCGAGGAATATTGTTTCACCTCATGTGCAGGATAATCAGCTTCGCGGGATGGCCTACGGCAACGGCACCTTCGTGGCTGTGGGAAGCTATGGCACTATACTTACTTCAAACGATGGAGTTTCATGGACTGCCAGAAAGCTACCAAAAGGGTCTATTTCAGATGTGACGTATGGTGATGGCTTATTCATCGGGGTCGGGGACGGATTGTTTATGTCAAGAGACGGAATTAATTGGACAGAAGGATTAACAAATTATGGCACTGGCGGCGCGGGCTCTGTAGCTTATGGCAATGACATTTTTGTTGCCGTTGGTCATGGCTCGATATTGACCTCAAGGACCGGTACCTACTGGACATATCAGCACTCACCTGCTTCGGAGTCAATCATCGGCATTGCTTATGGAAACGGCATATTCGTTGCGCTTGTTAGTGCGCAAAAAGGTATCCTTATCTCTTCTGACGGTAAAACGTGGACATGGCAGTCAGTGCCTGAGGTAGATGGAAAATGGGCAATAACGTATGGAAACAATTCCTTTGTTGCCGTGGGCATAGATAACTGCGGTATTACTGGCTGCTATGCGGGAACAATGACGTCGACGGACGGAGTCCACTGGATTGTTCATCCGCTTGGCATCAAAGGTGATTTGAGAGGCGTTACATATGGGAACAATACGTTTGTGGCAGTGGGCAGGCCCGGGCTAACCATTACTTCCATGGATGGTGTAAACTGGACCCAGCATCAATCAAGCGTTACAAGCGGGCTGTGGGCTGTTGCTTTTGGCCGGGACACATTTATTGCCGGAGGTGAGCAGGGCGCGATGTTGATATCTCCGAACGGAGAAGACTGGAGTGTCACAAGTAGAGTGACCGGTCCGATGTACGGAATAGCATATGGAAATGGCACCTATGTTACAGTGGGGATGTACGGGTCGGATGTCTTCCCGGATATGTTCACCTCGCATGATGGAGTCTCATGGGCGCCTCATTATTCCGGCTTTCCCCGTGGTTTCGGCGATATAACCTATTTGATGGGACAGTTCATTGCGACCGGAAATGATGGAGCATTGGTAACTACGCCTGATGGCATTGTGCTGAATCCGAGAGAGACAGGAACAGGCGTCACACTGGGGAAAGTGGCCTATGGAAATAATACCTACGTTGCTGTAGGGGAAATGGGCACCGTCCTTACTTCTCCGGACGGTATAGACTGGACATCTCATTCGCTCGGTCCCACAGTTGATATAAATGCGGTAATATTTGCCCGAAACTCTTTTCTTGCTGTAGGTAACAGATATGAAACTATCACGCCATGTTCTTTCGATCCATGTCCCGGGGCGTCTTACGGGCTTATTCTTTCATCTGACAACGGAGAGGCCTGGGTGCAAAAGGAAGTTGGACGTAGTATGCTCGAAAATGTAACATACGGCAACGGAATATATGTAGTTCTTGACCGGTACGGTTCAGTATTTAGCTCTTCTGATGGCAGCTCGTGGACTTCTACAAAGGTTGGCGGGTTTCTAATAGACGTGGCATATGGGGCTGGAACTTTTGCAGCAGTTGGCTACTCCTGCGGTTCTAGCATCTGCACAGGCCTGATATATACTTCACATGACGGAGTGGACTGGCAGAGCAGAATCTCCGGCGATACTAAACCACTATATGGCATAACTTTTACAAATAACAGCTTTATTGCTGTAGGTGAATCAGGCAACATTCTTCAGTCGGACCCATTAACTGGCGAAAACACTCTAGAAGTCCCTTCACTGAGCCAGAGGGGAATTATCTTATTCGCCGCTATAATGGGCATTACTGCTATCTTGTTCTTGAGAAAGAAAAGCAGCATCCCATAACACGGGGCCATGTTTCTTCTACAAATCATCAGTAGTATCAAACCTTCATACCTGTTGGTTCGTCGGTGTAAGCATCGGTCATCCCAGAGTTCCGCCACTCCCAGAAACAGGAAGGATGCCTCTTTTTTATCCGATTGATAAATGTGCAGAAGATGTATTGGTAATTTCCCCCTTTGAAAATATCAGGACTGCGACTGAGGACGCGCGTTAGAAATTTGGGACTGTCTGAGGCCCGGTACCTCCGGGACGAGTTTCCCAAATTTAGCGCGGCTGACCGAGCAGTCCGGCCCGAAGGGTGATGTTTTCGTTGGGGCGCTGTTCTCTTGGATACTTACTCTTGGGCGGCAAGAGAAGTATCCGGGGTGCGGGGCAGAGCCCCGTTTCATAACTGTAGCCAAAATGCCTCTCGTATCAGCAGGAGTTCCCACAATAAACAGGGTATAGATCTCGCAAGGCCTTGAGCAATAAGGATTTAAGGAATAAACGAAGTTGAAAATATGCGAAGCTTGGATTCTCGCCTCGGCGAGTCGCTGAGGTGACCCGCCTCCGCGGGAATGACGGCCACCTGCCCAAAAAAATGGGGGAACTCCTGTTAACATACTGTTTGACAAAAGAGTAAAGGCTAACAAGTCGATAGAGGTAACGCCTCATTTCTTTCGGTAATCCTCAAGAATTTCATTTTTTAATAACTGCGGACTGGCGGGGTGAAGTCAGTATCATCTCTCAGATTAACCCTCAACTGGCATGTTTATTAAGCCAGAGAACCGCCTGTTCGAAGTCGGATATTCTGGTTGCCAGTGCAAGAGTAAAGTCCACGAGTTCCCGTTGTGAGGCTTCCAATATATATCCGTTCATTTGCAGAAATAGAGCAGTTGACGTTATTGCGGTTCTTTTGTTTCCATCTATAAAAGGATGATTTTTCACGAGGGACTCGGCCAAGGCAGCAGCTTTGTAAAAAATGGACGGATAAAGATCTTTCTTTTCGAACATGGCTTGAGGCCGCATCTCCGCAGATTCAAGCAGGCCAAGATCTCTTATCCCGTGCATTCCGCCTGTCTCATCAACCAGCCTGCTATGGATAAACAGCACCTGCTCAGAATTGAGGTAGTTCACTTTTTAGACAGTTCATCCAGAGCAGGACGATATTTCTCAATAAACTCATTTACCTGTGAAACAAACTGCTGATCAATACCCTTGGCGTACACTCCTCTTCGAACAGGTTCAATAACGATTCGCTTCTGGTCATCAGCAAGCTTCACCTCAACCTCTGAGCCGACAGAGAGATGAAGTTTTTCGAGTAGATCCGATGGCAGTGAAACGCCGCGGCTGTTTCCTATTGTACATATCTTTCTATGCATAAGTACCTCCTTTGCAAATTATAACATAGTTATAACGCACTGGTTAATAAATAATGAACTGCCAAAAGAAGCGCATCACGGCTTTTTGAGAATATTATGGGGAAGTAAATACAATGTCTTTGCTGCATAGTATGAAATATTTTTTGATAGATTCAGTGGCATGGGGTTTTTCCCGGGTGTGCTGTTCATTCGCATTCACAGCATCAATCTCTCGCGCAGACAATAAAATCTGGTATGCTTATCCCTATGGGTTCGCTTAATAATATTTTCAGTCTTGTTGTCGGGATTAACCTTGTTCTGATTGGGGCGGTTTCGTGCGTAGCGGGGATAGTATCCCTGGCAAAGAGAGACGGGTCGGTAAAGAAGCTTAGGTCCCTTGCCTATATTGTTGCCGGAAGTGTCGCGGTTTATGTGGGTGTTGGTTTAGCGAGAAGCGCTTTTATATAGACCTGAATCAGTACTGGGTCAGACCCTGGTCTTCAGCCAGTCTTTCGGGCGGATCGTATGAGAGTTTCCCTGGCCGTCTGAATGTACGACCTTTGCGATGCCCGCATTGAGGATCATGCGCTTGCACATCATACAGGGTTCAGAGAGGCATTCGCCTGAGCCCGGGTCGGCGCCTGATATATAGATCGTCGCGCCTCTGAGTTCGTCTGCCGAAGCCCGGATGATCGCATTTGCCTCGGCATGGACGCTGTGGCAGAGCTCGTAACGCTCACCGTGGGGTATCTGGAGTTCCTTCCTCGTGCACTTTGCGGCATCGAGGCAGTCCTTCATGCCGGCCGGTGCGCCATTATAACCCGTGCTGACGATAACGTGGTCCTTGGTGATTACGGCACCGTATCTTCTTCTCAGGCAGGTCGCCCGTGCAGAGACCGCTTTGGCGATATTAATGAAGTACTCGTCCCATCCCGGTCTCGTCTGCTTGGCCGTCTTTTTATTCTTTGTCCCTGTGACTCTTTTTCCCGGATCTGTCATGGTAGCTATTATAGCTGAAAGTTTCTGAATACTGTAGAATAAAACTATGTCCTTGACGTTTTATCAGTCACATGAGGCGATCCTGAATTGCATGAGCGAGGCCGTTTATGTCACGGACCTGGACATGACCATAATCTACGCGAATCCTGCTGCTGAAATGCTTACCGGATACACGGTTGGCGAGTCGATCGGGAAGAAATGCGAGGATATTTTCTGTGAGGCGTCCGAGCGCTGCCAGGGCGTATGCCCTCCAAAGGCCCTTCACCGGGAGGCAGAGACGAAGACAAAAAACGGTGAGGTCAAGAATACGCAGATATCTTTTTCGCCTTTTTTTGAGGGAGATCAGTGCCGCGGCGCGGTGATTGTCATCAAGGATATTACGGAGATGCGGAGGGCGCAGGAGAAGATCTCCCGGCAGAACAGTTTTCTGAAGCTGACCATAGACTCTCTCCCTAACCCCTTTTATGTCATCGATGTCAATGACTACACGATACAGATGGCCAATAAGGCTGTTCGGGACACGGCCCTGGGCGGGCTGACCTGCTATGCCAATACTCACGAGAGATCCGAGCCGTGCGATAGCGGGGACCATCCCTGCCCGCTGGACGAAGTCAAAAAGACGAAGCGGCCCTGCATTGTGGAGCATATTCACCGGGATAATGATGGTGCACTGAGGAGCTACGAGGTGCATGGTTATCCGATCCTTGATGAAGAGGGCAACGTCGTTCAGATGATAGAATATGCCGTGGATATCACTGACCGGAAATATGCTGAGGCACAGAGGGAAAGTCTTATTACCGAACTTCAGGAAGCCCTCAACCAGGTCAAGACACTCAGTGGTCTGCTCCCCATTTGTGCCTCATGCAAGAATATCAGGGATGACGATGGATACTGGACGCAGATTGAGGCTTATATCAGCAAGTATTCCGGGGCGGCATTCAGCCACGGGCTCTGCCCTGACTGTGCAAAGAAATTGTATCCCGGCGTCTATCGCGGGGAATAGGGTTCCCCGGTCAATTATGCCTCGCCCCACCAGTCCCGGTGCAGGCTGAAGCTCTTTACGACGGAGAGAGGGAGATGCCGGGACATTCTGCCAAGGGTATAGCCTGCGAGTCTTAGTCCTGTGCGGACAAACAGCTCCGGGAGCAATCCGTACTTCCCGTCTTTTGCCAGATACGTTATTGCAGATTTTAGATACGCCATGCCTTCACCACCTGCACTGCCGAATTCCGAGATTATCCATTCTTCTCTGCGGTGAAATACTCCGATATCAAAGGAGCGGCGAAACTCCTGTAGCGGGGTATAATCGTGTGAATGATAAACGGCTGCCTCCGGAGCGTAGGCTATCCGGTATCCGGCGAGCAGGAGCTTTGCGCCTGCATGCATATCCTCCCCCATGATCAGCCGCTCACTGAACCAGCCGATCTCCCCGAGGCAGGATTTTCTGTAGGCGGCAAAGGAATTTGAAAGAAACGGTGTCTTGATCCCGTATGTTTTTTTGTCCTGAAGACTTCGGCAATGCGACCTGACGGGGTAATTGAACAGCCTCAGGTGGGCACCGAACCGCGATGCCCCTGGCCGCGGCAGCTGCCTGCCATAGACGGCTCCCACTGCTCTGTCTGCGAGAGGTTCTACAAGATTTGCAAGAGATGCGGAGTCAACCGGAAGAGCATCCTGGGTCAGGTATACCAGGATATCACCTCCTGCCATCTTGCCGGCCAGTGTCCGTGTTCCGCCGTGGTCGAAGGTATCTTTGTCTATGGTTTTCACCAGGGCCCCGTATTGTTCGGCAATCTTCGGGGTACCGTCAGTTGAAGATGAATCGATTACGATGATCTCGCAGGGAAGGGTCTGCTGCCGCAGGCTGGCCAGAAGTTTTTCCAGCTGTTTTGCGGCATTGTATGTCGGAATGATCACGCTTATCATATAAAATTCCTGTAAAGATTCCTGTAAAGATTCATTTAAAGATTCAGGGAAGCAGGACTTATTATAACGCAACAGGGGGAGGAAGACCGCTTTGTGCCCGATGAGCATCAGTAGAGAGGCCGGGCTTTTTAAAACCCGCGGGCCATATGGTATAATGCTTCATGCCAGACATAGTAGAAAACGTTGTATCTGACAGGCCTCTTCTTCCAGCCGACCAGCTGCCGAAGGTCCCGTTCGTGCTGAGCAATATATCTTCGCGGTTTATCCGTGAGAACTTCGTTGTGCCTCTCGAACTCAAGAATAATATCCTGAAAGTCGTGATGGCAAACCCTGAGAATAGGGATGTAATCGATGCACTCAGGGTGGCTACTTCCGCTGATATCATTGTTTATGCTGGTGAACCCAGGGCGCTGAGCGAGTACATCACCAAGTTTTACGGACAGGAAACGCAGAATATCAACAAGATCGTTGAGGACATGGGGGAAAAGGGGGTCGAGTTTATCCGGGAAGAGGAAGAGGATGTCGGTCACCTGAAGGATCTCGCATCCGAGGCGCCGATCATCCGGCTGGTAAACCTGCTGATAACGCGGGCGGTTGAAAGCAGGGCAAGTGACATCCATATAGAACCCTTCGAGGATGAATTAAAGGTGCGCTATCGGATTGACGGCGTTCTGCATGAGACCGAGTCTGTCCCGAAGAAGCTTCAGGCGGCGATTGTCTCCAGGCTCAAGATCATGGCAAAGCTGAATATTGCCGAGAGACGCCTGCCCCAGGACGGCCGAATCAGGCTGAAGGTCGGGGCAATCGAAGTCGACCTGAGAGTCTCGACAATCCCGATTCTTCACGGCGAGAGCCTGGTGATGAGGATACTCCAGAAAGAGGGTATTGTCATCGACCTCGACAAGCTCGGGTTCCCCCGCCAGACCCTTACGGTGTTCGACCAGTTGATCAGAAAGCCGAACGGCATCTTTCTGGTGACCGGCCCTACCGGGAGCGGCAAGACGACGACCCTGTATGGCGCGCTCGACAAGATCAATTCGCCGGACAAAAAGATCATTACGGTTGAAGACCCTATAGAATATCAGCTCAAGGGGGTCAACCAGATACAGGTAAAGTCGCAGATAGGACTTACCTTTGCAAGTACACTCCGCCACATCGTCCGGCAGGACCCTGACATCATCATGATCGGCGAGATCAGAGACCTTGAGACGGCCGAGATTGCGATACAGTCCGCGCTGACCGGTCACATGGTCTTCTCCACACTTCACACGAATGATGCGCCGAGCTCCATTACCAGACTTCTGGATATGGGGGTCGAAAACTTTCTCCTGTCATCAACGATACGGGGCATTCTTGCCCAGAGACTGGTGCGGTATATCTGCGAGTCGTGCAAAGAGACTGACACCTCGCTGGCCGACAGGGAGGAACTCGTCAAGCTTGGATTTGACAGGGACGTCACCCTGTATAAAGGCGCGGGATGTGATCGGTGCGCAGGTACCGGATATTACGGGAGGGCAGGCATCTTCGAACTGCTCACTATTGATGATAATATAAGAAAGATGATATTGAAGGACTCGGACTCGAACCAGATCCGGGAATTGGCGCGAAAAAACGGCATGCGGACTCTGCTGGAAGACGGTGTTGAAAAAGTCAAGGCAGGTCTTACGACACTCAGCGAAGTGCTCAGGGTAACGCAGGAAACATAACCAATGGCAGTTTTTTCCTACAAGGCGACAACCCCGGACGGGACGATCGTCGAAGGGGTCATCGAGGCTGCTGATGAGCATATAGCCGTCGAGAGGCTGAGGAACTCCGGGGTCATTCCCCTTAAGGTCAGCGCCCCCGGCAGTGGTCCGCGGGCGGGTTTCTTTTCACGGAAGGGAAAAGGAGATATCCTGACCTTTACGAGTGAACTTTCAGCCCTCCTCGGTGCCGGGCTTCCCCTTGACCGGAGTCTGAACATCCTCACCGAAATATCCGAGAGCCCGGAGATGAAGGGTATCATCAAGGCAATCCTGAAATCGATACGGGAAGGAAGTGCCTTCTCCGATGCCCTGGTGAAACATCCGAAGACCTTTCCGAAACTCTATATCAATATGATCAGGGCCGGTGAGTCAGGCGGTGTCCTTGACGTGGTCCTCGAGAAACTGAACGAGTTTCTTGAATCGGCCAAGGAATTGAAAGACCATCTCTTCTCAGCCCTGATTTATCCGGTTATTCTGCTGGGGACCGGCGGCATGTCCATCATCGTGCTTCTCGTCTACGTCCTTCCGAAGTTTTCGATCATCTTTGCCGAGATGGGGTCGACGATGCCGTTGCCGACCCGGATAATCATTGGTATAAGCAATGCGGTCAAATACTACTGGTGGATGCTTTTTGCCGGGCTATTCGGTCTCTGGGTTGTTGTGCGGAATCATATCCGCACCGAGGAAGGCCGATACCGGTGGGATGCCTTCAAGCTGCGTCTTATGGGTGACCTGATCCGAAAGATCGAGACCGCACGGTTTACCCGGACACTGGGGACACTCCTGCAAAGCGGGGTGCCGCTGCTTCAGGCCCTGAACAACTCAAAGGACATTATCAACAACCGTGTCATCGCCGCCTCGATCGATACTGTCACAAAAGGGGCCAAGGAAGGCAAGGGAATAGCAGACCCGCTGACGCGCGCGAACGTGCTGCCGGCCCTTGCGCTCTCGATGATCAAGGTGGGCGAGGAGACGGGCCAGCTCGATGTGATGCTCCTGAAAGTCGCCTCAACGTATGAAAAAAGCCTCAGGGTCGCGATTAAACGGTTTATCAGCTTTCTTGAGCCGGCACTTATCCTTGGCATGGGGCTTGTGATCGGTTTTATCGTTATGTCGATGCTCATGGCGATATTCAGTATCACGAACCTTCCGTTCTGAAGGCAGCCGGAGCATGCTGACCGCAGATCGCGAGAAAAGACCGGCCTGTGCGAAGTCAGTCAGGCTGGGCCGGGATCACGGCTTTACCCTTCTCGAGCTGATCATTGTCATGTTCCTGATCTCGCTGATTTTCGGCATCTCTGCCGTCTTTTTTGTAAATTCACTGCCGGCAGGAAAGTTCAATGCAGCGGCGAGGGACATCGCTTCGTCCATCAGGCACGCCCGGGCCCTGGCCCAGATTAACGGTACGACCGAGACGGTGACCCTGGACCTTGAGGGGAAGAAGTACGGCATCACCGGGAAGGAATTAAAGCCGCTGCCGCCGAATGTCCGGATGAAGGTCATCGACCCGTTTGCCCAGGAGGTTGCTGAAGGACAGTATTCCTTCCAGTTCGGCCCCTCCGGAAGTTCTGACGGCGGGACGATCGTTCTCTGGAACGACAAAAGAACGGTCAGCATTGTTGTGGATCCTGTTGTCGGTGCGGCGGTGGTGAAGGAATCCCGGCAATGAGCAGAGGAATAAAGGACGAAGGCTTTACGCTGCTGGAGGTCCTGATTGCCATGGCCGTTCTCAGCATCGCTCTCGTGGCGGTCTTTGAACTCTTTTCATCGGGTCTCAGGGGGATGTCGGCATCGGTTGAGTATGCCGAAGCGGTAGTCAAGGCCGAGGCAAAGATGCGGGAGATACTCGATGATGAAGCCATTGCGGCGAAGTCCTGGCAGGAGACATCAGAAGACGGATACCGGTATGATGTGGTCATAAAGAAGACTGATGAGGACCGCACCGACAAGCTGCCGGTGGATCTCCTTGACATCACCCTCACGGTCAACTGGACACGTGGTATAAAGGAACGCACGCTGAAATTAAAGACGCTGAAACTGGTGAATAAGAAGATATGACGCCTGACAGGAACAGGGGGTCCGGCAATGAGGGAAAGCATTATTGCTCTAACAGGGGGTTTACCCTTCTGGAACTGCTCATCTCTTTCTCTATTATCGCCCTGATCGTTCTGATCATCGCCGGCGCGATGCGACTGGCATACCATTCGGTTGAGTCCGGGGAGAAACGTGCCGATTTTCTTGAAAGGTTCAGGGGATCGATCAGTCTCATCAATGCCCAGATTCAGTCGCAGGTGCCCCTCACGTATGTGGATGATGCCGAGAAGAAATTTTATTTCATCGGGGAGAGAGAACTGCTGACGCTTGCGACAAACTATTCAATATGGGGAAGGGAAAAGGGGTATGCAGTTGTTACCTACAGAGTGGAGTCTGACAACAGCGGCAAGAAGACGATAACCGCGACCGAACAGACGATCGGCGTTGAGGGCCTGCGGCAGACGAAGCTTCTTACCGGGTTTGACGAGATATACTTTGAATATTTTTACAAGGGACCGACGGATGAAAAGGGTGCATGGACTGATCACTGGACCGAAAAGACCTCGGTCCCCGAGAAGATGCTCCTGCATCTGGTGCTGGAGAAAAAGGACTTTTCGATGATCATACCGATGTGGACAGCGGCCGTTCCCCCGTCACAGGCCGCCGCCTCGGCAGGCACCATAGCAATCCCTCCTCCGGGGGGCATTAGACCATGAAGAAGCGACGGCCTCGCGCATGGCGTGGAGCTGTAGTGAACCCGCTTGTGTCGTCGCGGGGCATTGCCCTCCTTATGGTGTTATGGGTCTTGATGATCCTGATGGTGATCGTCCTGTCTTTTTCCTACCTGACGAGGACCGAGGCGCTGGGGACGCTGGCCTTCAGAAACTCGGTCACGAAAGAATTCATGGCCGAGGCCGGGATCCAGCGGGCGGTAATGGAGGTCATCTACCGGAACCAGAACAGAACTCTGCCACCGGTGGAGGGTCAGGAAGTCTGGAGACTCGATGCTTCGCCGCACACCATCCAGACAGAAACCGGACATTACACGGTCAGCGTTATCGATGAATCGGGCAAGGTAGACATAAACAAAACACCTGAGTTAATATTAAAGAATATCCTGCTCAACAGGGGACTGAAGGAAGAAGACGCCGATACGATTGTTGATTCAATTCAGGACTGGAGGGACCCCGATGATCTTCACCGGCTTCACGGGGCGGAAAGCGATTATTACATGTCTTTGAAGAACCCCTATAAGGCGCGGAATGCTGATTTCGAAACAATGGAGGAGCTGTTGCTGGTGAAGGGTGTTACCGCTGAGCTTCTATACGGCGGGGGAGGCAAGGGGCTTATCGATATTTTCACCATCAATGCGAAGACAGGCAAGATAAACCTGAACGCGGCGCCGCGCGAGGTGTTGATGGCGATACCCGGAATGACTGCGGAACTTGCTGATGCCCTGATAACGAACAGGAGCGCCCAGCCAGCCCTGGGGGTGCAGGAGATACTTGGCGGTACCTATGCAGCAATCTCAAAGTATGCAGACGTCATGGAAACACAGGTGTTTACCGTTGAATCAGCCGGATATCAGGGCAGTGACAAGGCCGGCTACGGAATAAGGGCGACCATTATGCTTGAGGCGAACAATAAAATCAAATATCTTTACTATAAGAGCCCGGTGACGGGGATAGAAGCAGGGCATGCAGGCGATCTCTAGAATGTCGGCGCTGATCTCGGGCTTTGCCCTGAGGTTTTCTGAGCTGACGACACCCGTGCGGAGGGTTCTGCTCTTCAGCCCGGCAGATGATCTTGTCTACCCGCAGACAAACGTTACGGCTGCTATTGACAAAGGGAGTGTTTCGGCGGCCTGCGGATCGAAGGTCCTTTCGATGGTAAGCGTGAAGGGTGTCCGCGAATACCTGTTCGATGCCTCAAGATATCCTCAGCCGGAGGAACTGGCGTCTTCAGTCTCAATGGCCATGAGTGAACTGGAGGCCTCACGGGCGGAC
>Ga0334722_10001664_pt1 | contig 27017 bp, 21 predicted proteins | sample C3_bottom_MG_FD_207210 | JGI IMG/M metagenome (GOLD analysis project Ga0334722, IMG submission 207210) | Sediment microbial communities from Yellowstone Lake, YNP, Wyoming, USA - C3_bottom | ecosystem: Environmental > Aquatic > Freshwater > Lake > Sediment | place: USA: Wyoming | collected... | reverse complement strand
TGGACGGCCTGGTAGTATCCTCAGTAGTGCCGCACCTGGTACCCGTGTTCTTCGACGCGCTCAAGGGTATCTCCGGCACCAGCCCCCTGCTGGTCTCGCCGAGGCTCAATTCCGGCATAAAAATAAAATACAAGACCCCGGAGACGCTCGGCTCGGACAGGCTTGCGGCCTGCGCGGCGGCATACGCCACGTACAAGGGCGCTGTGGTCGTGGTAGACTTCGGCACCGCGACCACGTTCTCGGTGGTTGACGGCGAAGGCGGGTTCCTCGGCGGAGCGATAGCGCCTGGGCTCATTACCGGCTACAACGCGCTTACGGAAAAGGCCGCCGGACTGCCCAGGGTGGGTCTTACCTTCCCCAGGAACGCAGTCGGCGTAAGCACCGGCGAGGGTGTCCAGTCGGGCGTTATTTTCGGGCACGCCGCCATGGTGGACGGCCTCATCGAGCGGTTCGCCAGGGAACTGGGCGGCGGGTTCGTCACGGTAGTCACCGGCGGGCTTGCAGGCGTCGTATCGCCACACATGAAGGCGGAGCGAGTGGTAGACCCGCACCTTACGCTGAAGGGCCTCGCGGTCATATACAAGTTGAACTCGTAAAGGGTTATTGCTTGTCGTCCTGAGCGAAGCCGAAGGACCCACCTTTGACTTTTTCCTTTAATACATAAAACCAACTGTGGATTCTTCGCTTCGCTCAGAATGACAGGGAGATGTTACTTTGGAGATTTACACGAAAGAACTCTGCAATATAGTACGTGACGCGGGCGCGGCAGTCATGGAGGTATACGGCACGGACTTCGGCGTCGAGTACAAAGACGACAACTCACCTCTGACACGCGCGGACACCCTGTCGAACGGCATAATAGAGAAAGCCCTTGGCGAGCTCTACCCCGACATACCCATCATATCCGAAGAGGGCAAGGACATACCTTACGAGACGAGGCGCGGTTGGGATACCTTCTGGCTCGTAGACCCGCTCGACGGCACGAAGGAGTTCGTTAAGAGGACCGGCGAGTTCACGGTCAACGTAGCGCTCGTGAAGGGACGCGAGTCCGTATGGGGCTTCATATACGCACCCGCGCTCGGCACCCTTTACTATGCGGTTCAGGGAAACGGTGCGTGGAAGGAATCCGGCGGCGGTGCGCCGACAAGGATTAATACGCGCAGGAAACCTGATAACGAAGGGTATACGGTAGTGCAGAGCCGCTCCCACCCTTCCGCGAAGCTTACCGAGTACTTAAGCACCTTAGACGTGAAGGGGAGCGTGTATGCGGGCAGTTCGCTGAAGTTCTGCATGGTGGCCGAAGGCCTGGCCGACCTCTACCCGCGCATGGGGCCTACATGGGAGTGGGACACTGCGGCGGGTCAGGCGATAGTGTGCGAGGCGGGCGGGAAGGTGCTCGGCCCGGACGGCACGCCGCTGATGTACAACAAGCCTACCCTATTGAACGAGGGGTTCATCGTGCATGCGTAGCCGTCACCCTCACTGCACCTCTTCACTGAAAAGGTAGAAGGCCTCGTCGGCGCTGGCCGGGGTGAGCGGACGCGTCAGACCCGTCTTCGTGCTCCTGCCTATCGGGGTGTAAGGGAAAAGTGGCGAGCATAAGGTCACAACGAAGGCCTCCGGCTCGTCCTCGTCATGACGCACCAACTGCACGACCTGCCCGGTCTTCAGGCGGTGGCCGTCGGTCAGACGCTTGGCTGATATCATGTCACCTCCTCGATGGGCACCCTGTTGATTGCCTCTTTTAGTTCACCAAAGGACAAAAATATCTCGCCATCGCTCATCCCGACTTCTTCGACCGTGCCTACAACCATGTCCGGGTCTTCGTCTCCACGCTTGTAAATACGTACTATGTATGTCTCCATGACAACCCTCCCAGTATTATACCACAAGTAATTACGCACCGTCCCAAGGCGCATAATACATCACGGGAGGTAACGGATAGGTTACGGATTGGAATAAAAATCAGTGCCCTGAAAAAAATGGCCACCGGTACAGTGGGGTTATTTGCCGCCCTGTCTCAGTATAGCTCTGTAGATCAGTTCGGTCTCCTCCGACGGGCTTATACCGAAGGCGTGATCGAGCCTTTTTTTGCACCGCTGGTACAAGGAGGCCGCTTCCGCCCTGCGGCCAAGGTTGCGGTAACATTCCATGAGCCGCTGGTAGAACTCCTCAGTCAGGTCGTCGACTTCAAGGGCCCTCTGATAATACAATATGGCCTCGTCCCACCTGTTAGCCTTCTCGAGGGATAAGCCTGTATTGACAACAAGCCTCAGGAACTTGTCCCGCAGTTCTTCCCTCATGCTTACCGTCCAGGGCGCCCCGGCGTCTGAAGGCAGGAAGTGGTTGCCATACATAGAGATTGCCTTCTCCGCAAGCCTGACGGCCTCGTCGCCTGCACTCGCTTTACCTTTATCTTTCCATAGCTTGTTCGCTTTTAGCAACAAGTCCCGGAACGCCCAGGCGTCTACCCATACGTTCTTCCGGTCCAGGCTCGCAGTTTTGTCTGTGACTACAATTGCGTTTTCGACGCCTAACAGCTGACGAAGGCGTGAGAGCGTCGTTTTGAAAGCGGCGTGTGCCGTGTCTCCGTCCGCATCAGGCCATAATATATCCATCAGCTCGTCCACCCTGACGTCCCTGCCGCCCAGGGCGATGAGCGCCTTCAGCATGCTCAGGGGTTTCTGCTGCACCTTGCCCGTAAACCTGACCGGCTCGCCATGCCTTTCCAGTTCAAACCTGCCGAGCGTATGTACCTTCAGGGGCCATGGCCAGCCATCCACATGGTATGGCGGCTCGTCCGGTACAAGCCCGCGCCTCCTGATGAGCTCCTTCACCGAGTCTACCTCGATACCCGCTTCGAGCGCCCTCATGCAATGCGAGAGCATTACGTCCGACCTCCAGAAGCACATGTTCACGTATCCCTTCCCGGCTGCAAGGGACATCGCCTTCCTAAGCCAGTCCATGCCTTCCTGGACATCGTCGCGATCGTACGCCAGTCGGGATTTGATAAGATAGCAGTGGTAGATAAAAAGGCCGCTCCTCATCTTATGCGCCATCTCAGACGCCGTCGCCAGAAGGTTTTCCGCCTCGGCCTTCTTTCCGTTTTCGTACAGGATTTCGGACAAGGAAAAGGCGCAGATTATTATCCCGGCAGTAAAGCCGGTAACCTTCATAAATTCCAGCGCCAACCTCGCGTGGTGCTCCGAAACCTCCTTGTCGTTTTCTAACAGGGCCTTCCAGCATAAAATAAGGTGGTAATAGCCCTGGTCCATCCTGCGGGCATGTTCTACGTCTGAGGGCAACTTTTTAAATAACATTTCTAACGACTTGAAGTCCTGCTCGCTCAATGCGGACCCCATGCCGTGCATTACCACATGGGAATCCCATACGTGTACTCCGGTTTTTTCAGCGACCCGCAGCTCCTCGTCTACTTTACTCAAGCAGAGCTCCTTTGAGGAAGTCATCAGGTAATAAAGCGCCTGCGCGGTGATTATAGTGGTCTGCACCAGCCCTGAAATGCCTTTTGAAGGGGCGTCTTCGAAAAAGTCCATAACTGCCTTGGCACGTCCGAAGTCACCCATCCAGATGGAATATACCACGAGGTATATCCCGGCCAACAACCTAAGGTTTATGTCGACGTCGCCCCGCAGGTGCATTATCGAAAACGCCTTCTCCGTCCAGGTGTCCATATCCGGGTGGTCCGGCAGCCTGAGAGACAACGCGTTGAACATGCTCATCGTCACCTTCGCTTCCATCTCGGGCGAGGGGAACACTCCGTTGACCCGGAGCATGTCGTCGAGACTTGCTACCCATTTCTCTACGTGGCCGTACTCCATGCAGTGCAGGCAAAGGTCGGCGCCCCCGCACCAGGCGAGGAACATCCCCGTACGGTCGCCCTGCGCCCCGAATAGCCCGAAGGCCTTTTCAAAAAGTCTGCGGCTCTCCATCGGGTCGACCGGAGAATAGCAGACCCCTTTCCAGTAAAGGAGGTAAGGCGCGTCTTCAATTACGGCGGCGGGCAGGCTGTCGAGCCAGCTTTTCACCGTCAGGCTTCGGCCCTGTGCGAGCAGGCCCGAAGAATACCTGCATACAAGCTCTCCAGCCGCCTTCCAGTCGCTTATCCCTATCAACAGCTCAACCGCGTCCTCTGGCCTTCCGGCCTCATCGAGCAGCAGTGCGGCTCGCCTTTTGACTTCTAATATCTCCGCCTCACTGAAGGCAAGGCCCGCCTGCGCCTGAAGGAACTCCCTGAACAGGGGGTGGTACTGGTAGACTGCGCTGTCCTGACGGTGATTCGTGGTGAAGAAGTTCTCCTTGTTGAGGCTGGTCAATATCTTCCGCGCATCGCGGACTCCGGTAAGCTTGCCCGCCAGAGAAGGCTCCACCTGCGGCAGGAAGGACGTCTTTATCAGGAACGCCCGTGTTTCATCATCTACACGCTTGAATACCTCTGCCGCAAAGTAATCGAAAACCCCTGAACTGCCTATGCCCTCGGTAAGAGGCGCTACCTTGTCCAGGTCGGTATCCTCCGCAAGCAGCACTATGCCGGCTACCCATCCGTCGGTTATGTCTTGCAGACGTGATATGTGTTCGTCTGGATATTGCTTGTTCTTGCCGGAGTGCAGCAACTCCCGTGTCTCGTGGAGGCCGAAACGCAGTTCTTCCCAGCCGAGACGGCTCATCTTGTTGCTCGCGCGTAGGCGCGAGAACTCCTTATGCGGGGCGAGCCTGCTGATTATAATGGTCTTGATGCCGTCAGGTACGACCTCCAGGCCAGCCCTTATAACCTCATGAAACCTGGATAAAGCGGGTACGTCCTGGTAGTTGTCCAGCACGATGGTAAAGGGCGGCGAAAGCCTGCTGTAGAGGTCTTCAAAATAATTGCGTGTAAATGCGGGGATGGTCTCAAGGTATTCAGGGGTAAGGAGCGGGAGGGGCCTGCGTTTCTTTGAGGCGCCCCTCCTCTCGGCTATACCCATGTACAGGAAAAAGTTTGCCGTATCGGCGTCGCTCTCGTCCACCTGATACCACAGGCACGGAAGCCCACGCGCCTGGAGGTAGCTTGCGACCGCAGTCGTCTTTCCGGAACCGGCCGGTGCGGAGACCCATGTAAGAGGCCGCTCCACGGCACCGTCGAGCAGCTTGAATAACCCGTCCCGCTGGTATATATCATGGACAATCGGTTTTGTGACCTTCGCCGATGTCATCACTTTTCCATTCAATTGTAGTCCTTATATTATAATTAAGGGGGGAGCATCCTTGATAACAGATATATCTATAGAGAAACTTATATCAAGAAATGACGGAAGTCAAGCTAAAATTGCGCGCCGACAGCAGGGTTTTCATGCGCTCAGCTTAATCAAAATCCAGCCAAAACCTGCCACCATCCAAAGTCTGCTAATAAATAAAAGCTTGTGAAGTTTATGGTAGTTAATGCCGATAACAACCTATAGGTCCATAACGGACTGCTTGGGGGGATACCTGCATGGCACGGACGCTGACCCGGAAACCCGGACTCATAGACCATATACTCAGGACATGTCTCGTCCTGGCCTTCGTGTTGTTGTGTCTGCCGGAGGCGGCGCAGGCGGTTATCACCCAGCCGGGCGGCTGGGCCGAGATATACAACGGTACCGCCAACACCACCGGCAGCGTCAGTTATAACGTACCGGCGGGCAGCGGCCGGATATTGGTAGTAACCGTCGCCACTACGTCGGCAAGCAACGTATCATATACCACTACCGGCAGCTATAACGGCGCCTCGCTTACGCGTATCGGAGGCGCGTCTGACGACACGTCTTCTCAAAGGCAACACACAGCTATCCTCTATATCCTTGAAGCAAGCCTCCCCGCCTCCGGCCCCTACAGCCTCTCGGTCACGACCGGGGGTACACTGCAGCATATGTCCGTCTTCGCGGCCACCTTCGCCGGTGTAGACCAGACCTCCCCTATAGACACCACCCAGAAGAGGGCCGTATCTTCCGACAACTCGTCCGCATCTTTTTCACCGGCGCTGACCATCAACGCAAACGCACAGGGCGTCTTCATCGGCAACATCTATAACCGCAACAACACGACTACGATCACAGGGATAACGGACCCCCCATCAGGATGGTCGGCCAGTTCGAGGCTGGTGCGTTCCGGGACATCCACCCGCCCTTATTGGATAGGGACATACAGCTACGGGTCGCTACCCTCGTCCACCACAACCTCTACGGCGACGGAATCCGGCCTTTCGCCCAGCAACCTCTGGTACTCGTATGCCGGTATCGGCCTGAAGATGGGCGCGTTACCGCCGCACATTGCGCTTACCAAGTCCGCGGACATTACAAGCGCCAAACCCGGCACGGTCATCACCTTCACCGCCTACTACCATAACACCGGGGGGGCAGCGGCATACAGCCTCGTACTGCTCGACACCGTCCCCCCATACATGACTTACGTGCCGGGAAGCCTGAGGATGGGAAGCGCCGCGTCCACGTACACCACGGCAACGCTCAAGACCGACGCCGCGGATGGCGACGAGGCGGAGGTCGGCGGGAGCGGCCCGACCTTCAGGCCGGCAACGGTTGCGGTCAACGGCGACGGCAAGGTCTATTTACAGATGAAAATTAATCCATAGGCAAAAGGAGGTGGTCAAAGGTTTGGGGACAGAAGGATTTTCAGGCGCAGTTAACAAATTCAATAAAAGGAGGAGCGTGACATGGAAATGTCAAAGGTACTAAGCGCGGCAATGGCATTCATGCTGGCATTCGGCTTCAGTGCTTATGCAAGCGGGGACGCCTGGGCCAAGGACGCACCAAAGCTGGAATTGAAGATGCAGATGGAAAAGGAGGTCAAGACGCTCAGGGGTGGCAAAGAGGTCATGGAGAGGGTGCCTGCCGATAAGGTCAAACCCGGCGATGTATCCGTATACACCATCTCGTACACCAACAAAGGCTCGGGCGAGGCAAGAAACGCCTCATTCGTAGACCCCATACCCAAGGGCATGGTCTACGTATTAGGGAGCGCAGAGGGCAAGGAGTCCGTCGTCACATGCAGCATAGACGGCGGGAAGAGCTTTCACGCCCAGCCCGTGAAACAGACCACTAAAAAACCCGACGGGTCTACCGAGGAAAAGGACGCACCTGCAGCGTCCTATACCCATATCAGATGGGTCGTCAAGAAGGTAATGCCGCACGAGTCCGGCAGGGTGAGCTTCAAGGCAAGCGTGGAATGAACCAACAAGGAGGCTCGGAATGAAGAAGAAGCTTATTATGACCTTCCTGCTGGCGTGCCTCATGAGCATTGTGGCCGCGCAGCAGGCAATGGCAGCAAGGCCCAGCGTCGGCACCAGTATAACGAACACGCTGACCGCAAACTACACGGACGCCGCGAGCGCAGCAATGCCTCAGGAGAGCGCGTCTGTAGCAATCACCGTGCTCCAGGTTTACAGCGTAAGCGTCACGCCGACAACGGACGCCAAGAACGGGTTCAACAACCTGCACGTGGTATACGCGTTCACGGTCACTAACACGGGCAATGGGCCGGACACGTTCGACCTGACAAGCGTGTACAAGTCCGGCTGGACGCCGACCTCTGTCACTTTTTATTCAGACGCCGGGGAAACCACTTCCATCACTGACACTGGGCTGCTGACCGAGGGTGGGGCCAAGACGGTCTACGCGAAGGTCATCATCCCCAACTCTGTCACGGCACCGTCGGGCACCACCTCCGTGGAATGGTTTACCGCCACCTCGCGGGGCGACGTCACCCAGGCGGCCCACGAGATAGCCACGACGTCCGTGGGCGTAGCAGAGCTCGACACCTCGACCAAGACCTCCGACAAAGCAAGCTACAAGGCCGGAGAGACCGTCATCTACACGGTGCACACGAAAAATGACGGCGTCCTGGGCGCGACAAGCGTTGTACTGACCGACGTGATACCGGTCGGTCTGACTTACCTGAGCGCAAGCGAGGGGAGCTACGACGGCGGTACAAAGACGGTTACCGTCAACGTAGGGGACCTGGCCGCTGGCGCGTCACACGACATCACCATCAGGGCCACCCTCAACGCCGGCCTGATAGACCAGACGGACATTACCAACACGGCCAACTGGACCTACGTCTGCGGCTCACTCTCGGAATCAGAGTCCGCATCATGTATCATCGCGGTCGACGCCCCAAAGCTCAAGGCGCAAAAGACCGCCAACCCGACAACCGCCAAGCCGGGCGACACGGTGGAATACACCGTCACCATAACCAACATCGGTCACGACTCCGCCACGAACGTGACGATTGCGGACGTGGTACCGACAACGTACCTCGCGTTCGGGAGCATCACTGGCCAGACCGGCTGCTCGGCGTCCCAGGCCGGAGGCACAGTCACCGCGACGCCCACGGGAGGGACCCTTGCGGCCGGAGCCGCGATGACGTTCAAGTTCACAGTGACAGTAAACACCCTGTAAGGGTTTGGGCCTGAACATCATGGGCGTCGGGGGGAAAATATATCTGATGCACTTCATGCGGTGGGCCTCGGTTCTCTGCCTGCTGATGGCGTTCTTTGCCCAAAAGCAGGCATGGGCCGCAGTCCCCCCGCCCGGCACCATTATAGTAAACCATGTGGACAGCGTATACAGGGACGGGACAGGGACTGCGATGCCGGTGGAGAGCGCGACCGCAGACCTTACGACTACCGGCCAGGTCCGCACGCAGGGTATCGTGGAATTTGCGGACGCGTCAGGAGACAGGGCATTCGAGTACATGGTCGGTAACCCCATATACATCAAGGTTACCGACCCCGACCAGGACAAAAATCCAGCCATAACCGAGACGGTGACGGTCGTAGTGGCGCACTACCACAAAAACACTGATAGCAGCTTCAGCCAAAACGACCACGTGACGGTGACGCTTACAGAGACCGGGCCGGGCACAGGTGTATTCTTCAGCTCCGTCCCCACGGATGCGGGGCCTCCCGATATGTCGGACGGCGTGCTCTCGGTGGAGACGGACTCAAAAATAACTGTGACCTATACCGACCCGCTCGACGCTGCGCCAACCGATAGCGACTCCGCGCTCATAGACCCGTTTGGTATCGTGTTCGACTCGATAACGGGCGCACCCGTATCCGTGGCTACAGTCACCCTTATAGACAACGCGACCGGGCTGCCCGCGGTACTGCCGCAGCCGCCGACCGTGCCTTTCCCGCAGCTCAATACCGTAATCACCGGGGCGGACGGAGCGTTCAGGTTCCAGTTTGTAAACCCCGGCCGTTACCACATCGTAGTGACGCCCGGCGGTTCGTATACATTCCCGTCGATGTTGCCCACGTCCGGCCTGCCGCCCGGATATATAATTGTCAGGGGCTCAAGAGGAGAGACCTTCACGCTGACCGTCGGCATGGCGCCGCTGAACCTCGACATACCTATCGACGGGCCGAGAGGGATGCTCAGCATCACCAAGACCGCAGACGTAGACACGGCGCAGTTGGGAGACATAATACAGTATGCATTGAAAGCCGCTAACGACGGTGACGGCCCGGTCACGGCCGCCAGTGTGGTGGACGTGATGCCGCACGGCGTAATCTATATCAAGGGCTCGGCCTATATTAACAGCGCGCCCGGAGCCGACCCTGTCAATACCGGCGACAGGGGCATCGCATGGCCGGTCGGAACAATTGCCCCCGGCTCTTCCGTGGAAATTGTATTCAAGGCGGCAATCGGCCCGGACAGCACGAGGGGCGACGGGATAAACGTAGCTTACGTACAGGGAACAAGCGTAGGCATCGCGGTAGCATCGCCTAAGGCGGTCTTCAGGATAAAGATAAGCGAGGGCGTATTTACCACCAAGGGTACCATAATAGGCAAGGTCTTCGCCGATAATAACGGAGACGGGGCGCAGGGCCCGGATGAGCATGGCGTACCGGGAGTAGCGCTTTACATGGAGGACGGCACCCGTATAGTAACGGACGAGGACGGTAAATATTCCATACCGGCAGTCACACCCCTCACCCATGTGGTAAAGGTGGACGATGCCACATTGCCAAAGGGCGCAGCGCTTCTACCCATAACATCCAGAAACATGGGAGACGGCGGCTCGCAGTTCGTGGACATGCAGGAGGGTGGGCTTTCGAGCGCCGACTTCGCCGTAAGCGGCGTCACCGCAGCGGCGAAAAGTGCCGCACGGGACGCACACCCGGCGGACAAGACGGACGCAGACACGGACAATAAATCGCATAGCCAGGAATTCCCTCTTGAAGACGCGATAAAAGAGATGACGCCGGTGCTTGAATTCCTTGAGCCCAGAGACGGTGCGGTCATGCCGGGCAGGCGTATCAACGTATTATTAAAGGCCCCTTCCGATGCGGGAGTATTCCTGTACGTCAATGGGGTGGAGGCGGGCAAAGGGCGGATAGGCAAGAAGGCCGTCTACGAAGCACACAAGGTTGCAATATACCAGTACGTGGGGATTGAAATAACCCAGGGCGAAAGAGACATGCTGAGGGCCGTGATAAAAGACCCCTTCGGCAACGAGCGCGGCTCGAAAGAGATAACCCTGCATTCACCCGGCATGCCGTTCCGTATAGAACTAACGCCGGAGAAATCCGAGGTCGTGGCCGACGGCTCCACCGTAACCGAGCTGGTCGCCAAGGCGCTCGACAAGGACGGAAACGTAGTGGTGAACGTGGGCGAGATGACCGTCACAACCACCGCAGGTGAACTACTGGGTATGGACATGGACCCGAACCTCTCAGGCGTACAGATTGCCCCGGATATGAGTGTGGCAAGGATAAGGCTCCGCGCGCCCACTGCCCCATCCACCGCAAGGCTGGCCGTATCGCTTGGAGGCGTATCGGGCACTGCAACGGTGGTGTTCACGCCTGATCTGCGAAAGATTATAGCCGTAGGGGTCGGAGAGGTCCGGGCGGGCTACGGCACGAAAAAGGGCGATGCGGGCTTGTTCACGAAGGACAACTGGTTTGACGATGGCTTTTATGCAAGAGGCCGGGGCGCGTTCTTTATAAAGGGCGACATAGGCATGGGTATGCTTTTGACCGCATCTTATGACTCGGAGAAGAAAAAGCAGGACGTGGGACTCTTTCGTGAAAAAACGCAGGACGTGGAATCAGACGAGCGCTACCAGATATATGGCGACAGCAGCCAACTCGCCTATGAGGCCCCTTCGAGCGACAAGCTCTACGTCAGGGTGGACAAGGGCCACTCGTACATGATGTACGGAGACTATCCTACAGACCTCTCCGAAACCAGGCTCGGCGCATTCAGGCGTAACTTGACCGGGGTTAAGTCTGAGATAAATACGGATAAGTTTAGCATAAAGGGTTTTGCGAGCAGCACCTATAACGTGCAGGCCGTGGACAAGTTCCAGGGCAGGGGCACTGCCGGGTATTATTTCTTGAGCAGGTCTCCCGTGTTAGACGGAAGCGAACTGGTGGTGGTGGAGACACGCGACCGGCTTCAGCCGGAAACCGTAATAAGCAGACGGGTCATGGCCCGCTGGTCCGACTACCACATAGACTACCCGACCGGCGCAATACTGTTCAAGGGGCCGGTCGAAAGCCACGACTCAGCCTTTAACCCGGTCTATATAATAGTGAGTTTCGAGGCCGGGGGTGAAAACACGCACATGGTATACGGCGGGCGCGCCTCTGCCGCAGTTTTAGGCCGCAGGCTCGAAGCCGGGATCACAGGGCTGGTGGAAGAAAACGGCGTATCCGATTTCAGGCTTCTCGGTGCGGACATGACGCTCAGGCTTCCGTTGAACACCACTTTGAAAGCAGAGTACACCCGGACGGACGCGCCGTTCAATATCGGCAGCGTATTCGTGCCTAAGCAGGCAGATGCCTGGTACGTGCGGCTCGAAGGTGCCCCGGTAAGCGGGCTTAAGTTCAGCTCATCATATTACAGGTTCGCGGACTTCTTTTTTAATCCATCCGCCACGGACGTGACACGCGGCAAGCGAGGCTATAACTTCGACGCCCAATACGCCATTACAGACAAAATAAATGCACAGGTCAAATACTTAGACGAGAAAGATACCCTGAATAAGATGGAGCACCTGTACGCCTCGGCCGGCGTCGCGGCGGAAATTCGCGGGGTCAAGATGGGGCTCGACATGCTTTACTCAAAATCGAACGACCGCTTTGTGCCGATAGGGAGCCCCAACACGCGCTTCCCGTTCGACATAAGCTATGAGACCCCTGACAGGCTGACTGCCCTGAAGCTCCGGGTCGAGACGCCGCTCTGGAAGGACGTGACGGCGAACGCAGAGCACACCCAGGACCTGCTCCATAACAAAGACAACCTGACCCAGGCCGGGATAGATTACAGGTTCAGCAGCACCAAAAGGCTTTACGTGCGCGAGCAGTATGCGACTTATGACAAAGGCTCCCAGTTGCGCACCGTTGTCGGCACGGAGTCGGCCATAGACGATAACACGGTGACCTTCAGCGAGTACAGGCTCACGGGTGTAGCAAACGGCGAGTCGCTACAGCACAGCATGGGGCTTAAGAGCAAGTTAGACCTTGCCTACGGCATCACCGGCAACCTTGCGGTCGAGCGGCTCAAGACGCTTACCGGGCTTCAGAACAAAAACGAGCCGGACGCCTTCGCCGCGTCGCTCGGGCTTGAATATTTGCAGCTGACCGACCTGAAGGTCACGGCCCGCTTCGAGTTCAGGGACAGCAAATCAGACGTCTCCCGCCTCGGGGAGGCGGGGCTCGCCTACAAGTTAAATGGCAACCTCTCGCTTATGGCCACTGGCCGTTACTTCGACGACAGGGGCGACACCGGCACGCGCTCGACCGCTCGCGCTGCGCTCGGGCTGGCATACAGGCCTGCATGGTCAGACCGGTTCAACGCGCTGGCCAGGGTAGAGTATAAGCGTGAGCAGCTGCCAAACGCCACCGCTGCCCGGTCGTCCGACTCGTACATAGCCTCGATTGAAGGCATATACAAGCCCTTTAGAGACTTGCAGGTTACCGGCAAGTATGCGGCCAGGCTTACGATGTGCGGGGCTACATCTTCCTATACAGACCTTATATCCGCGCGCGTGCTGTACGGCATCACGGACAGGCTCGACATAGGCGTTACGTTCCGCACGCTCGCAAACCGTACGTATGGCTCGCACGTCTACGGCGGCTCCGCCGAGGTCGGCTACAGAGTATTCAAGAACGTATGGCTTTCGGTGGGGTACTCCCTTGACAGTTTCGACTCAGACTTAACCCAGGACGACTATTCGTGCAGGGGGCCTTACGTCAGGCTGAGGGTCAAACTGGACGAGAAAACATTTAAATAATCGCACCATCCCTTGACAGACTGCGGCCCGGTATATAAACTTATAATTACAACTTGACACAGTGCCCGGCGTGGCAGGTGCGGGGCCCGTGCAGGTATGTACATGTTCCGTCTGAAGCACCAATTATTACAATACAAACTTTCGCATGGAGGAGAAGGCATGACGAGACGCATAGTCTATGCATTACAGTTTTCTATATTATTGTTAGTACTTGGCTTTGTGGGGGTCGCGGACGCCTCCACATCCTACAAGCGCACCATCGAGAGCTACACCATGCCCGACGTGGTATTGGTAAACCAGGACGGAAAAAAAGTGCACCTGAAGGAACTGCTTCAGTCCGACAAGGTGGTCATTGTGGAGTTCATATTCGGCACCTGCACCACTATCTGCCCTGTCCTCTCCGCAGGCTATACGAACCTACAGCAGAAGCTGGCCCCGGACACTCAGAAGGTGCGGCTCGTGTCCATCACCATAGACCCGGAAAACGACACGCCCGGTGTGATGAAGGAGTACTTAAAGAGGTACCGCGCCAAGCCCGGCTGGGATTTTCTTACCGGGTCGCGGTCGGACATAGACAAGGTAATGAACTCCTTCAACGCGTATGTTTCTAACAAGATGTTCCACACCCCGCTTACTCTGATACGTCTTCCGAAAGACGGCAAATGGGTCAGGGTATACGGCCTTATGAGCACGTCCGAGTTCATGGAAGAGTGCAAGAAGGCTGGTGTCAAATAATGCCGCGCAGTCAATATGCCGTGCGGCTTGCCGGTGGGCTTTTATTCCTGTCGTCCCTGCTCTTTGCTACCGTATCCTCTGCGGCTACACTGAGCATAGGAGAGAGGATATACCGGGAGGGGGTACTGCCGTCCGGGGAGCCGGTTCAGGCCGTCCTGCGCGGGGACGTACTCGTAGACGGGACGACCTTCACCTGCATAAGCTGCCACTTAAGCAGCGGGCTCGGCTCATTCGAGGGCACCGTGAGGACCCCCCCCACCAACGGGGTAAAACTCTACCAGCCGCTCAAGATATCCTACAACACCTCCGGTGTACTCAGGGCGCCCATGCTGAGGCCTGCATATACAGACCAGTCGCTGGCCGAGGCGCTGCGGGCTGGGGTGAACTCCTCCGGGCAGGCGCTCAACGACGTCATGCCGCGCTACATGCTGGACGACCCGGACATGGCGGCCCTCATAGCCTACCTGAAGTCCCTGTCCTCGCAACCCTCTCCCGGCGTATACGACGGCAAGCTCCACTTCGCTACCGTGATAACACAGGACGTAAGCGCCGAGGAACAGGAAGCGTTGATGGTCCCGCTTGAAAACTACATCACCAAAAGGAACAACCAGGTCAAGGTCTACGAATCGTCGCCGAAACTTGCCCGCGTGACGGAGGTCATGTTCGGCACAAAGCAGGCGGTGTCCATGAAGCTGTCACTGTCCAAGTGGATGCTGAAGGGTCCCCCGGAGACATGGCGAAGCCAGCTCGACGAATACTACGCCAATGATCCCGTGTTCGCCCTGGTGGGCGGGATAACCAAGGGCGGGTGGAAGCCGGTGCACGATTTCTGCGAGGAAAACCGCATCCCGTGCATCCTGCCCATCACGGACTACCCCGTCGTTTCCGGGACCGACTGGTACACCCTGTACTATTCCAAGGGGTACTACCAGGAGGGCGAAAGCGCGGCCCGGTATCTGAATTCGAGGGAAAATCCTGTTAACGACGAGGCTGTCGTACAGGTCGTACGCGACTCTCCTGAAGGCAGGGCGCTCTCTGAGGGCTTTGTGGCTACATGGCTCGCCCTGGGGCGCAAAACCCCTGTGACGGTCACACTCAAGGAGGGTGAGACCCTGACATCGGATATACTGCACGGGTTGGCCGTCAAGGAGAAAACTCCCTGCATCCTGCTTTGGGACGGCCCCGAAGCCCTGCCCGCACTCGACCTACTGGCAACAGGCAATGACAGGCCGGATACGGTCATAGTCTCGTCCGGCTACCTCGGGAAGAGCCTCTGGACGCTTGGCGACCAGGCGAGAGAGTTCACCTGCTTGACCTACCCTTACAGGCTGCCCCAGGACGAGGCCAGGCAGAAGGCATACCTGATGACCAAGGGTAAGATGGACGTCAAAGGCGACGCCGAGCTGGTATTGAAGCGCACGCATTCCCTGATACTGGTGCTGGCCCAGGCGGTGATGGACTTAAGGGGTGATTATTACAGAGACAGGTTCTTAGACGCGATCAGCATGATGCAGGATTTACAGGCCCCCCTGTACGAACGGCTGAGCTTCGGCCCCGGACAGCGCTACGCCTCCAAGGGGTGCTATATCGTACAGCTCACCAAAGGCCCTGACCCGCAAATGGTTAAGAAAAGCGCATGGGTGATACATTGACTTTAAAAGATATGCGCATTGTCGCGGCGCTCGCCTTCTGTGCGCTTGTAACCTGCTCAGCCTATGCAGGTGACGCCCCATCAATATCGCCGTCAGCCAAAGACAAATGCCGGGTATGCGGCATGTTCGTCGCCAAGTACCCGGACTGGACCTGCTGCATAACCTTCAAGGGTTCGCCGAACGTATATTTCGACGGGCCGAAGGACATGTTCACTTACCTGCAAAACCCCGGCAAATATGCCGCAAAGCAGCCAACTGGTTCGGCCATTAAGGTAAAGGACTACTACAGCCTGAAGACTATCGACGGACGTAAGGCGTTCTACGTAGCAGGCGGAGACGTATACGGCCCGATGGGTCGGGAACTCGTACCGTTTGCCAAAGAGGCCGACGCGAAGGGGTTTCTTGCAGACCACAAAGGCAACAAGGTGTTTCGCTTCGACGAGGTCACGCCTGCCGTCGTCAGGTCGCTCGAGTAGCATAGTCTTTGTCAGAGGAATACGCATGCGCAAGTCCACGGTGTTCGTGATTTTCACAGCCTGCAACATGGCCCTTATCGCCGTCATGGCGCTCTACACGCTGTACAGCGAAATGGCGGCGGTGCCGTCGCGCCAGCGGCGTGCAGTGATGGTCAAGGAGCTTCGGCTCACCGACCTCTGCCTTTTTACCGAGGCGCGCTACACCCGTAACCCGGCGATGGCGGACCTCAATGCACCCTTTCAGGACCACCCAGGCGCACTCGAACACTTCCCTTCCGGGTCGCTGGTGACGCCACCACGCCGCGAGCGCGAGGCCCAGTGAAAACTCCCATAAACAGGCACATGAACATACTCGAGTTCGCCCTTTCGTCGCTCTTAAGGAGAAAGGCCAGGAACCTCTCGCTTTTGGGCGTATATACGCTTGTCGTGTTCGCCATCGCATCTTTGATATTCTTCGTACACGCCCTCAAGAGGGAGGCCGCGCTGCTCCTGAAGGACGCGCCGGACATAGTGGTGCAGAAGATGGTCGCGGGACGGCACGACCTGATACCCGTGGGCTACGGCAAGGCAATCGGAGAGATACGCGGCGTGAGCAAAGTGACGCCCCGTCTCTGGGGCTATTATTACGACCCCGTCATCGGCGCAAACTACACCCTTCTCGTGCCGGACGATGGCCGGGTGACGCCCGACAACATCATCATAGGCAGCGGGGTTGCAAGGACGCAGCGGGTAAATGCCGGAGACCTGATAGCATTCAGGACGTACAACAGGCTCCCGCTCCTCCTGACGGTCAAGGATATACTCCCATCCGAGTCTGAGATCGTTGCGTCCGACCTGGTCGTCATGTCGGCCCCGGACTTTAAGTCAATGTTCAACATGCCGGAGGGCCTTGCGACAGACCTTGCGCTCACCGTGGCCAACCCGCGCGAGTTGTCCACAATAGCCGCAAAGGTGGCCGAGATGTACCCCGATACGCGCCCCATAATGAAAGACGAGATACTGCGTACCTACGACGCCATATTCGACTGGCGCGGCGGGATGATGGTAGTGATGCTGAGCGTGGCGGCGCTCTCGTTCATCATCGTGGCATGGGACAAGGCGACCGGGCTGTCCGCAGAGGAACGCCGTGAGATAGGCATACTCAAGTCAATCGGCTGGGAGACCTCGGACGTGCTCGTGCTGAAGTTCTGGGAGGGTGCTGCGGTATCCCTCACGGCCTTCCTGTCCGGGGTGGCGCTGGCATACGTACACATCTTTTTCTTTTCTGCTACATTCTTCGAGCACGCGCTAAAGGGCTGGTCCGTCCTGTACCCGCAGTTCAGGCTGACGCCCGCGATAGATGCGTACCAGTTGAGCGTGCTGTTCTTTCTCTCGGTGATGCCGTATACTGCGGCTACGATACTTCCGGCCTGGCTGTCTGCGACGGCTGACCCGGACTCGGCCATGAGGTCGTAGACGTGATAGAACTAAAAGGGGTGACAAAGGGCTTCAACGCGGGCAGGCCGAACCAGTTCACCGCGGTGGACGACGTGAGCCTGACCGTGGAGGCGGGCAGGCTTACGGTGCTCAAGGGGCCGAGCGGCTCCGGCAAGACCACCCTGCTTTCTCTGACGGGCTGCATGGCCAGGCCGACCTCAGGCCGTATCTTCCTTCGCGGCGTACGCACCTTGTCCATGACAGGCGGCGAGGGCGACGTGTTCGAGGTGTCGAGCCTGCCGGAGCGTTTCCTGACCGAGATAAGGCGCACGGCCTTCGGTTTCATATTCCAGCACTTCAGCCTGGTCAAGGGCATAACCGCCATAGAGAACGTGATGCTCCCGGCCTACCCTACCGGTGAAGGCCATGCGTCTTTTAAAAAGAGGGCCGACCGTCTGATGGATATGTTCGGCATAACCAGACACGCCGATGCCCGTGTGGACTGGCTCTCAGGCGGCGAACTCCAGCGTGTGGCCATTGCGCGCGCGCTCATCAACAACCCGACCGCCGTGATAGCGGACGAGCCCACAGCGCACCTGGACAGCAGGCTTTCCCGCGAGTTCATGGAGATAGTAGGCAGGCTGAGAGACGAAGGCAAGACCGTGCTTATTGCCAGCCACGACCCCATAGTGTACGACTCCCCGCTTGCCGATACGGTAGTAGAGATGCGGGACGGGCGGGTCACCGGTACCCGGAAAAAGTCATGATACAGCACCCGGCCGTCATCGCGCTTATAGTATCGTCACTGACCATAAGCTGCATGGCGCTCTATGCCGCATGGTGCGGCCTGCAAATACTCTTGAAATGGGATTTAAACAGCGGGAGCGAACTTCAACTGGGCCTGGAGCGCCGCACCTACCTTATATCCACCATACTCGCCTATGCCCTCCTGTTCCAGATACTTTCCTTGTTCCTGTTCATCTACACCGCCGAGGACATACATACTCTTTTCACCGGGGCCATGTGCGCGGCGGGCACGCTGAACGCGGACGTCTACGGCTACCCTACCCTGCTCCTGAAGGTATTCAACTGCATCCTTGCGGGGGTATGGCTCATCATTAACTATGCGGACGTCAGGGGGTACGATTACCCGCTCATCAAGGCCAAATATACCCTGCTGATGGTACTGGCCCCGTTGATGGTGTTGGAGGCGTTAGTCCAGTTCGGTTATTTCTCAGGGCTCCGGGCCGACGTAATCACCTCGTGCTGCGGCAGCCTGTTCAGCGCGGACAGGCCAAACGTGGCAGGCGAGCTGGCCGCACTGCCGCACTCGGGCATCGTGCCTGCCTTCTACGGCTGTATAGCGGCAACAGTCCTTTGCGGGGCCGTATTCATCCTGAAGGGCAGGGGCGGCTACCTGTTCTCCGTAATGAGCGGCCTGAGCTTCGTAGTCTGCCTCGCCGCGCTCATATCGTCGTTCTGCCTCTACTTCTACGAGCTGCCGACCCACCACTGCCCGTTCTGCATACTGCAAAAAGAGTACGGATATGCGGGATACGCCCTTTACGCGTCGCTTCTGGGAGGCGTAGTTGCCGGGACGGGTGTGGGCGCGCTGATGCCTTTCAGGGGCGTCGCCAGCCTGAGAGGCGTCATACCCGGCGTGCAGCGAAGACTGACCGTGGCCGCCGTTTTGCTGTACCTGCTGTTCGCCGCCATAGTCACGTACCGCATGCTTACCTCGTCGCTGGTGATTTTCTCTTGACCAATCCCGTTTTATAGCAGATACTTAAGCATCCACCTATGAGCCAATTTATCGGAGGCGGGGTATGGTCTACGAAAGCTTTCTGAGTCGGCAGTTCGACTACCTCTATTTCGTGTACGGCATCTCGCTGTTTTTACTTGCCCTTGCAAGCCAGAGTTCGGGAAGGCTCGCCGGGACCCGCATGCGCTGGGGCTGGCTCACCATTTTTGCGGCGGTGCACGGCAGTTACGAGCTGACGGAGTTGACGGCCTATGTCGTCGGAGACAATACGCCTTTTGCTGTCGTCCGTTTCGTATTGCTTGCCACGTCGTTCATCCTCCTGCTCGAGTTCGGACGCGCAAGCACATTCGGGGAAAAAGGCCGTCTCGTTTTGCTGGCGCCCGTTGCACTTTCCCTTATAGGCGTCAGGTCTGGCCTGGCGAGCCTGAACTCATACACGGGCTATTTTCTTGCCACTACGGCGGGCCTGTGGGCATGCGTAGCATTCTTCCGTGCATCAAGAGCAGATGACGCAGGGAGGCCCAGCCTTATGGCCACAGGCGTCTGTATCGCATCTTATGCGATAGCCGAAGGGTTCCTGCCCGCCAACGGCTTGTCTCTGGGCGCCTTCGGCATCCCGGCACAGCTTGTGAAACTCGCCCTGATCTTTTCCGCCACAATATCGCTTTTGTTCTTCTGCCGCTCACAGGAAAGGGCCGGTACGGAAGGCGGCGTCCAGGCAAGCCCTCAGCGCTATTACCACCCCATAATTATGGTACTGGCTATACTCGCCGCCGGCTGGCTCGTGTCAGAGGCCGTAGGCAGGCACTTTGAAAACCAGGCACGGAGTAACCTGCTGTCGAGGACGCTTACCGCAGCAGCATCCATACTGCCTGACCGCGTAGCAGCCCTCACCGGCACCCCGGCCGACGAGGGCAAGCCGGAGTTCGAGCACCTTCGCGCCGACCTGGTGAGGATCAAGGCGGTGAACCCGGACTGCCGCTTCGTATACCTGATGGGCATGAAGGACGACAAGGAGATATTCCTTGTGGACGCCGAGCCCAAGGGTTCCAAAGACTACTCCACGCCCGGAGACGCATACCCCGACGCCACGCCTCAAGAGATAGAGGACTACAAAAAAGGACAGCCCAAGGTTTACAAGCCTTACACCGACTCATGGGGCACGTGGGTGTCAGGAGCGGCGTCTATAACCGACCCGGCGGACGGGAAACCGATCGCCCTGTTCGGCATGGACATTGCCGCGGACGAGTGGATGCATACGATTGCCCTTTCCAGGTTCTTCTGTATCATAATCACCTTCGGCATGTCCATGCTCGGCATAGTACTGTACACCGCCTGGCACAGGGGCAGGGAGGCGGCGGAGCAGGGCGTGGCCCTCCGGCTGGCGGAACAGAGGCTTGCCGACGGAAAGGAAATCGAGCGCCAGAGAAACGACTTCTACGCGATGGTGTCGCACGACCTGAAGTCGCCCCTCGCCGCAATAAGGGGCTTTTCGGAACTCCTGCTCGAAAAAGGCCCCGTCTCCGAGGACCCTGAGTCGGCGGCCATGCTCAATAATATCCGTAAGGGCAGCAGGAAGGTGCTCGACATGGTCAACGACTTCCTGACCGTATCGAGGTCGGACTCCGGCAGCCTTACGCTGAACGAGCGGCTCGAAGACATAGGCGGCATGGTAAGCGAAGTGATAGAGGAGGTCGGGCCGTCCGCCGGGAAGAAAGACATTAAGCTCTGTATGGATGCGCCAAAAAATTTACCGCGCGTTGTCTGCGACAGGGTGCATTTAGAGAGAGCCATAACCAACCTCCTTAACAACGCGGTCAACTATACCCCGCACGGCGGGACGGTATCCGTGAAAGTAGAAAAGGCCCTGGCCGAAGGGAAGGACTTCGTATGCATCGCGGTCACGGACACCGGACCCGGCGTGCAGCCGGAAGAGAAAGACAAGATATTCGACAAGTACTACCGCTCGGCCAGGACATCGGGCCTGAAGGGCAGCGGGCTCGGGCTTGCCATAGTAAAAGCCGTGGTCGCGGCGCACGGCGGGAAGGTGGAGTTTGAAAGCGCCGACGGCAAAGGCAGCACCTTCAGCATTTCAATCCCCGTAAAAGGGTACTGAGCATGACAAGTAAAGCGCCGCTGGCGCTGGGCCTGCTTTTTATCCTGACGCTGGCCGCGTATTCCAACTCCTTCAAGGCGGAGTTCGTCTTCGACGACGGGCACCAGATAGTAGAAAACCACAACATAAGGGACCTGGGAAACATCCCCCTGTTTTTCGTCAAGCCCGGGCTCGCGAGCGACTACACAGAGCTTAAGGGATACCGCCCCGTCACGTATTCCACGTTTGCCATAAACTACGCCATATCCGGATACAGCGTATACTCGTACCACCTCTTTAATTTCCTGCTGCACTTTATAAATGCACTGCTCGTATGGCTGGTCACAACACGCGTAATTGCACAGCCCGGGGGCAATGCCGACCATGCATCGCTTGCGCCATATATCGCGGCGGCGCTGTTCGCACTGCACCCCATACAGACGAATGCCGTCACGTATATCTCCGGCAGGGCGGCGCTGCTCGCTACCTTCTTCAGCCTGTTATCTCTGTTGTGCTTCATCGCGCTGCGACAGGGCGGCGACAAGAAAAAGGCTACCCTCCTAAGCGTACTGGCGGCCGTCTTCTTCTTTATAGGCTTGCTCGCAAAGGAGATGACGGTGGCGACCCTGGGTATAATGGCGGCATACGACATCGTGTTCACCGTCCCGCGCGGTGGTATTGCAAAGGCGCGCTCAGCCTTGCTCACCTACCTGCCGCTCGCTATACTGCTTGGCGTCTACCTGATTGCAAAGTCTCGGTTGCAGGGCTTTATAGCCGTCGGGGTGCAGACCCACACGCCCCTCGAATACCTCATGTCCGAGATGAAGGTGTTCTGGCTGTACGCAAGGCTGCTGTTACTGCCTTTCAACCAGAACGTGGACTACAACCTCCCAGCCACAACTTCTCTCGACCTGCAGGCGATGTTGTGCGCCGCAGGCATCGCGCTGGTCGCGGTACTGATATTTAAGCTGCGGAGAAAAAACCTGGCGGCATGCTTCTTCGGACTTTGGTCGCTGGCTGCGCTACTGCCCGAGTCGAGCATAATCCCCATAACCGACGTGGCGGTCGAGTACCGCCTCTACCTGCCGTCCATCGGGTTTATCGCCATGCTTGCGATACTGGCTGAAGGCTCTCCGATCGCTCGGCGCAAGGCATTCCGGGTAGCCGCTTCTGCCGTTGCGGCATTGCTTTTAATTCTCACCTTCAACAGGAACGCTGTATGGGCGACCGAGTACACACTATGGAATGACGCGGCAAACAAGGCCCCGTACTCGTCGAGGCCGCACAACAACCTGGGCGTGTATCTTGCGGGCCAGGGGCGTACCGACGAGGCCGTGAGAGAGTTTCGGGAGGCGCTCAGTCTTGCCCCCGGCGACTCGGACGCGCACAACAACCTGGGGTTGTTCTACCTGGACCACGGGCAGGCGGACAAGGCCGTCGAGGAATTTCAGGCTGCGATAAAACTCGACCCCACGCAGTTCGGTGCGCACGCCAACCTGGGTCTGGCGTACCTCAAGTCCGGCGAGTTCGACAAGGCGGCGGAATACCTTGAGGCCGCAATCAGGCTGAACCCGGCAAACCCGAACACGCACAACAACCTGGGCATTGCCTATTTCAAGAATGGCTTGCCCGACAAGGCGGTCGAGGAGTTCCGGGCCGTTCTGAGCCTGGACAAGACCAACGAGGACGCCCGCAGGAACATCGAGATGGCCTCCTCCGCCGCACCCGCACAGGACGCAGACGGGGCGGACGCGCATTATCTGCGCGGGATGGAGCTGCAGTCTACCGGCCAGCACGCAGAGGCCATAAAGGAGTTCGAGGCCGCCGCCAGGATAAAGCCCGACGCCCTGGACATACACAACAGCCTCGCAATCTCATACGCGCAGGCCGGTATGCTTGAGGACTCGGTGCGCGAGTTCCGCCTCGCGCTCAGGCTCCAGCCGGGCAACAAGTCCCTGAAGGAAAACCTCGCGGGTGCGGAGAGGATGTTGGCGGAGTCGAAGAAAAAAAGATGAACCCTGTCTCTCACTTCCTTATAAGCTGGTCTGTCGGCGCGGCGGGCGAGCTCGACAAGAAAGGGCGCGTCGCGGTTACTGTCGCGGGCGTATTACCCGACGTGGACGGCTTTGGAATTATATTTGAGAAGCTGACCGAGAACACATCGCACCCGCTTTACTGGTGGTCCGACTACCACCACACCTTCGGGCACAACGTCTTCTTCGGGCTAATACTCGCAACGGGGTGCTTCCTTGCCGCCGGGAGAAGTCTCAAGGCAGCAGCACTGGCCCTCGTCGTCTTCCATATCCACCTGCTTTGCGACCTTGTGGGCGCTGGCGGGCCTGAGCACACCAACTGGGGCATCCCGTATCTGTTCCCTGTCATACGTACCGAACTCCAATGGAGCGGGCAGTGGCCCATCAACGCATGGCCCAACGTGCTCATAACCGCATGCGCGCTGGCTTATGTATTGTTTGCTGCATGGAAAAAAGGCTGCTCTCCGGTTGAGGTTTTCTCGGCACGGGGAGACGAGGCGGTTGTGCGTGCGGTGAAGGCGCGATTTAACAGTGAGGATGCAAATGGCTGACCATAAAATCCAAACTCGATTGATATTGATGATACTCTTGGGTTTGCCGGTAATTCTCTTCCCGACCCTCGCTTGCGCATGCGAACCAATTGTCCCGTTAATGATGCTGTATTCGGGGACAAGCTACTGGAGTGTAGTCGCCACCAATTCGGCATTGGGCCTGCTTTTGGCGATAGGCGTAAAAAGCATGGTCTTTATATGGAAGAGCGATTTTAAAACCTTCAGGGCTGTAATATACATGCTCCTTGCCAATATGTATTCAACATTGCCGGGCATACTTCTGACTGTTGCTTTCGCAGCGCCTATGATTATCCTTATCACGCCACTAATTTATATTATACCTGCGAGAAACATGGTCTGGTTCAAGCCCTTCGAACGCTTCAACGTAATCATTATCGCTTTGATACTGGCAGCTCTAACCTTTGTCACATTATTACTTTGGGGAGCGGCTTGGGGTCTGCAGGATACTTCATTATCTGCATATTGGGCGATAAAGTTTGTTTACAGCTCCATTGCCATAGGCATAAGCTTTGTCATCACTATAGCCTGTGAAGAATCGGTCATCTCTTACCTCTACGAAAGAAAGTATAACCAGAAGCGCTCCTTCATGGAACCTGTATTCTGGGCCAACGCAGCAGTCTTTATTCTGGTGGTAGGCATAGCTGCAGCCGTCGCCATCCCTAAAAGGCTGACGTCACCAGACTACCTTATCTACCTGATAAAATCGCTACATGTTGGTTGATGAAAGGAAAAGCTGTCCTCATCACCGGCTCAAGATCAGGCATAGGCAGGGAGACGGCGACGTGGACGTGGCGGAGGTTATGGGGTAAACAAAAAAACGGGGCGGCCATTTAAGCCGTCCCGCTGATTAACCAACGTATCAGAGTATAGGCTACTGGCCATGCGGAGGGGGTGGGGCCGCGCCGCCCTCGGCGCCCTCGCCGCCCTTCTCTCTCATCCCCTCGGGCCTCTCTCTATTGTCCTTGCGCCCTTCACCACGCCTGCGCATACCCTCCGGCATAAACTTCTCCCGGCATGCCTTGAGGTCGTCCATGTTCTTCGCCGCCTCGACGCAGGCCTTCTCCTCCTGAAGCCTGTTCATGCGCCTATCCATGTTACCCAGTATGTCGGCCTTCCTCTGCTCGAAGTTCGCGCCTTGATCCTTGGGCGGCGGCGGCTGACCACCCTCGACCGCGTAAGCCGGTACTGCCAACGCCATCGCCAACATCCCTGCAACCAATATCCTCTTCATAAACCCTCCTTTGCCAAAGGCATATAGATAAACACAATACTCAGTATACCACAAACGCATGACGCGCCACCAACTTTTTTGAATAGCGGTATACTTTACGTAAGAGGTGCAGGCCATGCATAAATCGGCAATCCTTGTTACCGTTTTGTCGCTCGCACTATGCTTAGCAGCCGAAGCGGGTGAGGCGTCAGGAGGGCGAGGCGTGAAAGAGACCGCAATATTAGCCGGGGGCTGTTTCTGGTGCATGACGCCCCCGTTCGAGAAGCTGCCCGGCGTGACCGGGGTCGTATCCGGCTACATAGGCGGCACGAAGCCGGACCCGACCTACGAGGACTATGCCGCCTCCGGCCATATCGAGGCCGTAAAGGTGACGTACGATTCGGCAAAAATAACCTATTCAAAGCTCCTCGATGTGTTCTGGATGCAGATAGACCCTACCGACCCCGGCGGGCAGTTTGGAGACCGTGGGCCGCAGTACCGTTCGGCCATATTCTACTTAAACGACGAGCAGAAGGCGTTGGCCGAAAAATCCAAAGAGGCTTTGGCAAAGTCCGGCAGGTTTAAAAAACCCGTAACCACCGAGATACTCAGGGCTACGGCCTTCTACCCGGCGGAAGACTACCACCAGGACTACTATAAGAAAAACCCTATCTGGTATAAGTTTTACAGGTACGGCTCGGGCCGCGACCAGTTCCTTGAGAAGGCATGGGGGAATTTGAGGTAAACAGGCGAATTTTCTTGACTGTGCTATCCATAATGTATAAAATTGCGCAACTGGGTGAGTAACGCAGTCAGGAAACCCGCATGCACCTTCGAGACCACTAAATCCAAGGGGAGACAACAGATGAGCAAGATGTTTAGACTTGCGGTGACGGGCCTGTTCTTCATGGTCGTGCTTGCAGTGAACGGAAGCGTGATGGCTGTGTATGCGGAAGAGGCAACCGGCCCGACTGTGGAGTCCGCCGATTACAGGAAGCAGGCAAAGGACCTCCTCATAGACGGGGAGTACCAGGAGTCCTACGACCTGCTGATGAAGAACTACGAGGCGAACAAGGACGACTCCGAGACCAACTTCCTGTTGGGCCAGGTCACGATGGCGCTCGACAGGCCGGAAGACGCCATAAAATATTACAAGGCGGTGCTTGCCAAGGAGCCCGACGAGCAGAGGGTACGTGTCGAGCTTGCCCGCGCATACGCCTCCAACCGCCAGAGAGACCTTGCGAAACAGGAGTTGGAGGCCGTGATGGCCACCAACCCGCCCAAGGTCGTCGGCGACAACATCCAGAAGTACCTGGCGGCCCTAAACGCCCAGAAGGACTGGAGCGCGCGTACATCTGTCGGCTACCTCTTCGACACAGACGTGAACGTGGGCCCGTCGTCGGACACCGTCCTGCTTTTCGGCAAAAGCTTCGTAGTGGACCCCCTCACCAAGAAGCGTGAAGACAACGGCATGGTCGCCAACCTGGACATAGGCTACATCTACCCGTTTTCACGCAAGTTCGCACTCCAGGCAGAGGCACAGTACAACCACGCTGGCTACTTCCACATAGACAAGTTCAACTCTGACGTATTCTCCGTATCCGCCGGGCCTTCGTTCAGGGTCTCACATTTAACGGCCTCAATGCCCCTGCTCTATAACTATGTGCTGTTAGGGTCAAAGCGGTACTATCAGGGGTTCGGTCTCTCACCTCAGGTACAGTATTCAATAACGCAGGACCTCATCGCGACCGCCTCGTGGACCGGCCAGTT
>Ga0334722_10001663_pt1 | contig 27021 bp, 25 predicted proteins | sample C3_bottom_MG_FD_207210 | JGI IMG/M metagenome (GOLD analysis project Ga0334722, IMG submission 207210) | Sediment microbial communities from Yellowstone Lake, YNP, Wyoming, USA - C3_bottom | ecosystem: Environmental > Aquatic > Freshwater > Lake > Sediment | place: USA: Wyoming | collected... | reverse complement strand
CCTGCCGAACCTTAGCGTGATACACGACACGCCGAAGCGGGCATGGCTGCAGGCCGCGCTTTCAAGGGGCGACAGGAGGCTTGCGCCTGTCATAGCCGCCGCGTCGGAGAACGACGGTGACTGGAAAGCCGCCTTCGCCGCGTCGGGCCTCGACATGGAGTTCTACGCGGGCCGCCTACGGGGCAAGGACGAGTTGTTCCCCTGGGACTTCCTGGATACCAGGATTGAGAAAAAATATCTGATGAAGGAACACGCGCGCGCCTTGGAGGGGAAGCACACGCCGCCCTGCAAGGTTGGAAAGTGCAGGACATGCGGGGTGTGCTGAATAAAGGAGATTTATAATGGTTGACACCTGCCCCAAATGCGGTCAAAAAGGGCTGACGGGTGACGAATGCCCTGCCTGCGGCATCTATGTATCCAAGTACCTCGCCACCCAGGCCCGGCGGAATGCCGCTGGTGCTAATGCACCGGCCCCCGCCCCTCCACCTGCTCCCTCGATGCCGAGTAAGGCCCCGGCGTCTTCGGATACCGTCAAAACCAAATTCCGGTTCACCGACATGTTGATGTGGTGGCGCATAAACCCTGACGAGTTCGAAAAACAGGTCAACGAGTACGACACGCTCAAGATAGGGCAGTCGGCAAGGGGGGTAAGCTTTATACTCCTGATCCTGAGCGCCGTCATATCCCTTGCGGTCAGCTACTTCACAAGCTGGATTGAATCAAGCTGGTTAGACGCCTTCCTGATGGTGCTCCTGGGGTTTTTCATCTACAGGGGACACCGCTGGGCGATGATAGGCGCGATGATACTGTGGACTGCGGAAAAAGGCTATCAGTTGTACGCCGGGTTTTCGGGCGCGGGAGGCGCGGGGTCGACAAACTTCATTATGATTTATTTGTGGTGGGCATTATTCATGCGTGCGTTCTACCTGTCCTACAGGGTGGAACAGGCATTAAGAGAAGGCCAGGCACCGGCCACCAGCGCATACGCGCCACCACAACCGGTAGCCCCCGTGGAGGAAAAAAAGCCTTCCGGCCTGCTCGTCCCCATATTGGCCGTAGTGGTGCTGTTATCCCTGGGCTATTTCGGGTATCAAAAGTATTATGGTAGTGCAGGAGAGGCCACCGCACCAACGGAAACATCGGCAACCCCGTCCGGCGATACACAGACCGCTACAGCTCCTGCTGAAGGACAACCAGGCGAAAAGGCTCCCGGTTTAATGGACCGGATAAGCGCCTGGCTTTCCGGGGAACAGAAACCAGTACCGACCCCCGTGGCGGCGCCTGTAGCGGCAACTGCGCCCATAAAGGTTGCCGCGCCGTCCAATACCATCAACGCCACCGACGATAATTTCGAGGAACTGGTCCTTCACTCGGAGACCCCGGTTGTTGTCATGTTCTGGGCTGGCGACAACCCCCCGAGCCAGGCCACGGAACCGCAGTTTAATAGACTTGCAAACGAGTTTACCGGCAGGATAAAGTTCGTGAAGATGAACGTCTCGACAAGCCGTAAGGCCATAGACCAATACAAAATAGCCGCATGGCCTACCCTGCTTCTATTTGAAAACGGCGAGGTTAAGGCCCACGAATACGGCGGGGGCTCATACGGGCTTATCTGGGATGAACTCGGCCTGCCCGGAAAACCGCCCAAGACGGACGCATCCATGCGGACTATCGCGCCCAACGTCATAAACACCACCGCGCAGGACTTCGAAGACGACGTCCTTAAGTCAAACACCCCTGTCATAGTGGTGTTCTGGTCGTCTGTCAGGTTTCCTGAGCTTTGCAACCAGCTCAACCCTGAGATTACCAAGGTCGCTGCGGAGCTTGGCGGCAGGGTGAAGGTCGTTAGGGTCGACGTGGATGAATGCTACAAGCTCACCGAGCAATACAATGTAGGGGCCGTACCCGCCCTCTTCCTCTTTGAAAACGGCGTCGTTACCCAAAAGGTTTTTGGCGTGTGGCCCGCAGACAAAATCAAGGAAAAGCTTGGGCTACAATAAAGAAACCTGCGAGGGTGCTTAAATGGGCTTCGTGGACGAGGCCATCGAGCCTGTTGCCGGTAGCTTCAACGCGGAGAGCATGGCGACCGGCGAGCCGGGCCTGCCTATGGAGTTCGTGTGGCGCGGCAGGACGGTCAAGGTCGCTACAGTAATAAAGATTTGGCGTGAGACCGGGCCGTGCAGCCACGGGAGCCCGGAGCAATACGTGCGCAGACACTGGTACGAGGTATTGACGACCGAGGGCGAGGTCATGAAGCTGTACTTCGACAGGCAGCCCAGACGCGGCCAGCCCAAGAGCCACCGGTGGTGGCTGTTCAGTGTGAGGGAGAAGAAAGGCGGATAGTTTGTCTCCCAGTTTATGTATTTATTGTAGCTTACCGGTCTGGCAGGAAACCTCCCTGAACAGCCCTATGCAGCCGATGGCCACCCCCGATGACGTGACCACCTGCGCTACACCTAATAATATGAAACCCCACCTGAAACTCTCAACTGCACTGCCTATGTACACCAATATCCCATACGCGCTGAACGCCGATAAGCAGGAATAAGCCTGCCAGGGAAGATACTTGTTGCCGGTCCGTTTATTGATGAACCGGACCAATAAAATACCCGCAATAAACGCCACCATCAAGAGCGCCTGGCACAACACACTAAAAGGCCATGCGCTGGCCATCATTAGACCCAAGCCATAGCCCGGCGCAAGGTCCTTGCCGGGATTTTCTGCTACAAGCTGGTCTATCTGATGTTGCTGATAGGACTCGAAGTTGGGAGATACAGCCTGCAAATGGGTGCCATAGCCTAAGAGCGGCATGGACAATATAAACAGGATAATCGTAATTTTTAAGTACCTGTTCATATTGTAAAGGTAGCGTGTCTGAGAAGTGAGCCTTGCTCTGCGTGTCTTCGTGACGCTCCCACCTTCTAATGCGTCACAAGTGCGGAGACTTTCTTCATAAACCCTGCGGCCTTTCCTACAAGCTCCTCGACCTCGTCTTTCTCGAAGCTGACAAGTTCACCGTAATCACCCTGCGCTCTTTTTGAAAACACTACGTCGTAGAACTTCCCCATCTCGACGTCAACGACTCCAGGTTTCACAAACTCCTTGTGGAACGCAGCCCTCACGCCGGAATGCTTTTTGAAGTGCGCTCCGTGCTTTAACAGTAGCGCACTTACCGAGTAAAAGCAGGCGTAATACACCCTGTTGACCGCAAAAGAAAAACGGCCCGCATCCATCTCCATGCGGGCCGATTCAAGCGCTTCCTGGGACTTGTCAATCCAGTATTTTATGACGGCGCTTCTCTTCTCCTTGTCCGTCATACAAGCGCCCCGTGCTTCTCTATCTCCGTGTGTATGGGCAGGACGGTGCTCAGCCCCTCGTCCCACTCTCTTTCCGTTACCACCATCACACCAAAGACTACATCGTATTTAAGCTGGGTGTCGAAAAGCGAGTTCACGACTTCGTCTCGCTCACGCCAGGGCAGCTCCCGGCTGGTCAGGACAAGCAGGTCTATGTCCGATTCCGGGTCGTCCACGCCCGCCGCCTTCGAACCGAACAGCACCAGCCGTGTCACAGGGAAGTGCCCTCTCAGGATGCGGGCGGCTTCCTCGACGGCGTTTCGGTCGTTCTCCTTAAGCAGTGTCAGGTCGTAGGTATCCATGCACTAAATGATATGAAAGGAACGGCTAAAAGTCAAACACTTAATTGGCCCCCCCCTACTCCGCCTTGCTCTCCCCGCGTCCCGCCGTCAATTGAATCACACCCCTTTTGACATCCCCAATGCCTACTCAAATTTTTGACGGCGGACAATTCCTCAGCTTATCAGTGCGTTATACTCAAGGCCGCCAAAACTGTGGACATTGCATGTCAAATTAATGACGCCAAACCACACTCCCCCCGGCGTGTCGCGGCAGCGGGTCTCTCGCTAACCAATTGACATTAAAGGCAAAATAAAAATATTTAGAATCTGGCACGCATCTTGCTATCTATAAAGAATGTCTTTACAAAAACGATAACTCGTATCTGACACTGAAAAGGGGGTAATAAAATGAAATGCTCAAAATGTGGTGGCCTGATGGTCTCTCAGAGGTTTGCCGACTACTTCATAACCTTCTACGGTTGGAAGTGCCTCAACTGCGGCAGCATCATAGACAAGACCATAGTGCAGAACAGGCTTAAAGCCACCATTTCCTGATAGATGTTGTCTCCTGTTTCATTCCTAATATTTGGCAGGGGGGCCGTAAACCCGGTCCCCATCTTTTTGCCCGGTTCCCGGGCGGCTTATTTATACGTTGACAATTTCCGTAATCCCTGTTATTCCATACTAAAGGGGTAAGGCCGATTGCGTTAGGGCGCATCATGTATTATCTGGCCCCGAAGGCATGTTGAACTGACAAGGACTACTAAATTTTGCTCTGTCCCATCTGTAAAAAAGAGACGGCTTATGAGGGCAACCCGAACAGGCCGTTTTGTTCCGAGCGCTGCAGGCTTATCGACCTGGGCGCATGGGCCAACGAGGGGTACAGTATAGGGGGTAGCGAGTCCGATGACGACCAGCCGGTTGAAGGCGGAACCGATGCCGAAGAAGAAGGGTAGCGTAGCGCTCAGGAAGGGGTTCACCACCGGTTCCTGCGCCGCCGCCGCCGCGAAGGCCGCGGCATATGCCCTCATTAACGAGCGTGGCGTGGATGAGGTCACAATCACCCTCCCTGCGGGCGCAAAGGCTTCGTTCCCAGTCCATAATGTCGAGTTCACCGAGGACTGGGCCAGGGCCACCGTCAAAAAGGACGCGGGCGACGACCCGGACGTGACCAACGGCGCGGAGATAGGCGCTGTAGTCGTGTTTTACACGAAGGGCTTCGGGGTGTTCGTCAAGGGCGGCTCCGGAGTCGGCAGGGTGACAAAGCCGGGCCTCGCCGTCCCTGTGGGCCAGGCGGCCATAAACCCGGTGCCTATGAAGATGATAAAGGACGAACTCGCAAAGGCCCTCAAGGAGACCGGCTGCCCGCTCGGGCTGGAGGCCACCATATTCGTACCAGAGGGCGAGGAGATAGCGAAGAGGACGCTTAACGCACGGCTGGGAATAGTGGGCGGCATATCCATACTCGGCACGACCGGCATCGTGGAGCCCATATCCACAAGTGCGTGGACCGACACGATATCCACCGCTATGGACGTAGCCTGGGCCTGTGGCGTTACGCACGTGGTGCTGACTCCCGGCAGGAGCAGCGAGTCCGCCGCAATGCGGATGCACCCCGAAATGGCCGAGGAGGCGTTCATCCAGATGGGCGACCACGTAGGGTACTCGCTTTCGGAGGCTAAAAAAAAGGGCTTCGCCAAAGTGACAATCGTGGGGCAGTTCGGCAAGATGGTCAAGATGGCGATGGGTAGCGTGAAGACAAACGTGAACGACTCCGCACTTGAGCTTGGCTTCATAGCCGATATCGCTAGTACGCTCGGATACCCCGCCGGCGAGGTGAAGGCCATAGGCGAGGCGAACACCGCGCGCGAGGTATTCCTTAACATGCAGGAGGCCAGGCGCAGGGAGCTTTTTGCCGAGGTCTGCACAAAGGTGGAGGCCACCGCACGCGGTCTGTTGGGCGGCAAGGTCGTGTTCGACTGCGTTATGGTGGACTATGAGGGGGAACCGGTATGATCCATGTTATAGGGGTCGGCGTAGAGGGACTGGAGAGCCTTTCGGAAAGCTCTATGGAGACCGTGCGGAAGGCCAAGCTCATCGTCGGCAGCGAAAGGATATTAAAGCAGCTCCCGGATACTCCCGCAAAGAAACACTCACTCAAAGACGACCTCTTCAAGATAGTCGACATCATTAAGAAAAAGCGCAAGTCGGACGTGGTGGTGCTCGCCTCCGGCGACCCGAACCTCTTCGGCATAACAAATTATCTACTGAAGCACGTCGGCAAGGACGACATAACCGTTACCCCCGCGGTCAGCTCGATGCAGTGGGCCTTCGCGCTCGCAAAAGAGACTTGGGAGGACGCAGGGATTGTAAGCGCGCACGGCCGGGGCATGGAGGACGTGGTCAGGACGGCCTTCCTCAGGGACAAGGTAGGGGTATTCACCGACGATAAGAACAGCCCGGACAAGATAGCCGCCGCGCTGCTTTCGCAGGGCATAGAAGAACGGAAGGTATTCGTCTGCGAGAACATCGGGACGGACAAGGCGAAGGTGTTCGAGGGAAGCCTCAAGGAGGCCTCTCACAAGAAGTTCTCCCCGATGAACGTGATGATTATAAAGAAGGAAAAGGCATCCGCACTGGGCCAGAAGTCCCCGTCGAAGACGATAGGCATACCGGACTTTCAGTTCGCGCACAGGGACGGGATGATTACCAAGGCCGAGGTCAGGGCAATCGCGCTTTCAAAGCTCCGCCCTGAAAAAGGCGGGGTGATGTGGGACATAGGCGCGGGCTGCGGCTCGGTGGCTATAGAGGCTGAGGGCATCCTTTCGCCCGGGAAAGTATTCGCTATAGAGAAAGACCCCAAACAGTTGAGCTTCCTCAAGAGCAACATAACGAAGTTCTCGGCCTCAGGCGTAGAACCCATCGAGGGCGACGCGCCCCAGGCGTTGAAGGCGCTCCCGGACCCGGACATGGTATTCATAGGCGGGAGCAGCGGCCAACTCAAGGACATGCTGGCCTATGTGGACGAACGTCTCAAGCCGGGCGGGCGCGTGGTCGCAAACATTGTAACCCTCGAGAACTTCAGCGATACCATCGGCTTCTTTAAAGACTACGGCTACGTGTTCGAGGTCACCACAGCAAGCGTGGCCCGCTCCAAAAAGCTGGCAGACAAGCACTTCATGGTGGCCGCCAACCCCGTGCACATCATCTTCGGAGTTAAAACGTAGGCGGCGGGTCTTCCCGCCGACACCACTTCCGCGCCCAGTTATTTTGCGCGATGTCCTTGTTTGTCATTCTGAGCGAAGCGAAGAATCCACCTTTGACTTTTTCTCCATTCTTGTTCCCTTTGCCCCCTTTAAATGCTATACTATCGGGCTATGGCCATCGGTAAAATATACGGCATCGGCGTCGGCCCGGGCGACCCGGAACTCCTCACGGTGAGGGCAGTCAAACTCATCGCCGGGGTCCCGGTTATCTGCGCGCCTCTGGCCTCTATAGACTCGGAGAGCTTCGCCCTATCCATAGTAAAGGGGTACATAGACCCCGCGCGCCAGAAGGTCATAGCCGCGCTGTTCCCTATGAGCATGGACAAGGCGGTGCTCGATAAGGCGTGGTCGGACGCGGCAGACGCGGTTACGGCGGAGCTCGAAAACGGCCTCGACGTGGCATTCCTTACGCTCGGCGACCCCTCCCTCTACAGCACATACTCGTATATACTGGCAAAAATAAAGGCGCGTCTGCCTGAGGTTATAAGCGAGATAGTGCCCGGCGTAAGCTCCATATCGCTCGCTGCGGCGAGGGCGGGTATTGAGCTTGGGCTCGGCCAGGAGCGGCTCGTTGTGATGCCGGTCGGACGCGATATGGAGGCAATCAGGCGTGCGGTGACCGAGTACGACACGGTCGTGCTGATGAAGGTAAACAGGAGCTTCCCCAAGCTGGTAGAGCTTCTCCGCGATATGGGACGGCTGGATAACGCGGTATACGTCAGCAGGTGCGGCACGGACAAAGAGCGGGTGATAAGGGATTTGGCCTCGATTAAAGAGGACGAACTGGATTATCTGTCGCTGGTGATCATAAGGAAGCCCTCACCCCCAGCCCCTCTCCCGTAAAGGGAGAGGGGAGCAAGGAATGGACACATGAACGGCATTGTTTATTTTATCGGCGCAGGTCCCGGCGACCCCGACCTCATGACCATCAAAGCGCGGGACGTGCTCGCATCCGCCGACCTCGTGATATACGCGGGCTCGCTCGTCAACACGGAGCTTTTAAAGTTTGCAAAGCCGGGCGCGCAGTTGCACAACAGCGCATCGATGGAGCTCGGCCCGATGGTGGACATGATGGCCACGTACGCCAAGCTCGGCAGGATAGTGGCCCGCCTCCACACCGGCGACCCCAGCCTGTATGGTGCGATAGCAGAGCAGATGCGCGAACTGGACAAAGACGGCGTACCCTACGAGGTTATCCCGGGCGTGTCCTCCGCATTCGCCGCCGCCGCCGCACTCAAGTGCGAGCTTACCCTGCCGGAGGTCACCCAGACGGTGATATTCACCCGGATGGGAGGACGCACCGACGTGCCGAAGAAGGAGTCGCTCGCATCCCTCGCCGCGCACGGGGCCACGATGGTTATATTCCTGTCGGTCAAGGAGATTGACAAGGTGGTTGACGAACTTCGCACGAGCTACCGTGTGGACACCCCGGCCGCAGTTGTATATAAAGCGTCCTGGCCGGACGAGAAGATAATTCGCGGCACGCTCGCAGACATCGCCGGGAAGGTCGCGGAGGCGGGCATATCCAAGACCGCGCTGATATTCGTCGGCAAGGCGATAGCAGGCGATGACATGCAGGCGTACTCGAAGCTATACGACAAAGAGTTCAAACATGAGTTCAGGAAATAGCGGCGTATGTCCCTCGCAATAATAGCCATAACCAAGAACGGCTCCAAGCTCGCCCGCAGACTCGGTGATGCGCTGCACGGCGAGGCAGAGGTCTACGTCCCCAAGCGTTTCATCACGCCCAAGGACGAAGGTATAACCGCGCTTGGAGATGATTTGCCAACCGACGTCGCAAGGTTGTTCAAGGCGAAAAAGTCTCTCGCCTTCATCATGGCGACGGGCATAGTGGTCAGGCTCATCGCACCGCACCTGAAGGACAAGCTGACAGACCCTGCGGTCGTCGTATTGGACGAGAAGGGCGAGTACGTGATAAGCCTGCTGTCCGGGCATGTCGGCGGGGCAAACTCGCTTGCGTGCATGATAGCGGGGAAGATTGGCGCGGAGCCAGTCATCACCACCGCGTCCGACGTGCAGGGCAAGTTCGCGGTGGACACCCTCGCGGGACTGCTTGACTGCGCTATCGAGGACATGAAACAGGCAAAGAAAGTAACCGCAGCCATAGTCAACGAGGAGCGGGTCTCGATACTCTCGGAGATTGACCTCTGCGTGCTGACCACACGGTACGGCCGGAAGCCCGCGAACCTGCGGGTGTACCACACGGTCGAGGCCCTTTTGGGGGCGGAGCGGGACGCGGCCATAGTCATAACCCCGCGCCTGCTCCCGGACGACACGCTCGATAGTCTTAGGCCGGTCGCAGTATTGAGGCCGAGGGTGCTGGCGGTGGGCGTGGGCTGCAACCGGGGCACTACGATGGAGGAGATAGAGGGGCTTTTCATGGCCGTCATGGCAAAGGGCGGCCTCTCCCCGCTATCGGTCAGGAACGTGGCCACGATAGAGGACAAGCGTGACGAGCAAGGCATCACGGAGTTCGCCCGCAGGCATGGAATCGGCATAGATTATTTCACGAAGGACGAGCTATTAAAGGCGGCCACTCCGTCCGGGAAATCCGAGACGGTATACAGGAACATGGGGGTATACGGGGTATGCGAACCGGCGGCTCTGCTGTCGGCGGGGGTAGCAAAACTCCTCACGCCAAAAAAGCAGTCAAAAAACGCGACAATGGCGGTGGCAGAGGCAGCCTCAAGGTAGTGGGCATCGGCCCCGGCGCCGTGCAGGACATGACGCCGAGGTCCATACTCGCCATCCAGTCGTCCGACACCGTTGTCGGCTACACCACCTACGTGCGGCTCATCGAGCGGATGACCGAGGGCAAGGAGGTAATCTCCACCGGTATGATGGCCGAGGCGGAACGCTGCCGCGAGGCCGTCCGCCTTGCGTCTGAGGGCAGGCATGTAGCCCTTATATCGTCCGGCGACCCCGGCATATACGGCATGGCCGGGCTTGTGCTTGAGGTAATTGAAAAAGTAGGGCGCGACGCCCCCGGCGCGCCGTCTTTTGATTTCGAGGTAATACCGGGAGTGCCCGCAGTCTGCTCGGCGGCTGCGTCGCTCGGCGCGCCTTTGATGCACGACTTCGCCGTGGTGTCGCTCTCCGACCTGCTCACACCGTGGGAGCTCATAAAGAAGCGCATAGACGCGGCCGCATCGGCGGACTTCGTGATAGCCCTTTACAACCCACGGAGCAAGGGCCGCCCGGACTACTTGGGCGAGGCGCGTGACATCATACTGAGGCACAGGGCTGGCACCACGCCCGTGGGTATAGTGAAGGACTCGCGCCGCGAGGGCGAGCAAGTAGTAATCACCACGCTATCAGAGATGGACGTGGAGCTTGTGGACATGACTACTATAGTGATAGTGGGTAACTCGGAGAGCCGCCGGTTCATGGACTACATAGTAACTCCGAGGGGGTACAGCGGCACAAGGATTTGAGCGTTTTGCCTTTACAGGCGGGCGAGCGTCATGTAAGATGTCAGCATAATCGTTATTGCGAGGCCGCTGTTGGCCGTGGCAATCTCCACCATACATGTAGCTGCCCAATTCATTGGGCGCGTTTTATAATAACAAGGAGGCTTAAATCATGCGTGAAAGAGACCGCGAGTTGAACAGGAGAAGGCAGAGGCGCGACAAGGCAGTCAAGGCAAAGAAGCGCGAGGCCATAGAGAACGCTAAGAAAAACCCCGGCAAGAAAAAATAATGCGCCGGGGCGCCGCCTTCTGGCTGACCGGCCTGCCGGGCTCCGGGAAGACAACCCTTGCGCTATCGGCGGTAAAGCGCTTCCCGTCCTTCGTGCGCCTGAGCATGGACGAGATGCGCCGTATCGTCACGCCTGCGCCTACGTATTCAGAGCAGGAGCGAGACCTTGTCTACCGTAGCCTCGTCTATGCCGCGCTGGTACTGACGCGTGAGGGCAAAGACGTCGTCATCGACGCGACCGCGAACCTGCTCGTATGGCGCGAGCTTGCGCGCAGCCTGATACCAAACTTCCACGAGATATACGTCCAATGCCCGCTTGAGCTATGCCGGAAGCGCGAGGGTGCCCGCGCCGATACCTCCGCGCCAAAAGGTATATACAAAAAAGCCGAGTCCGGCTGGCCCGTACCCGGAGTGAACGTGCCTTACGAGGAGCCGGAGAGGCCAGAACTTGTGGTCGATACCGGGGTGCAGTGCCTCGACGATGCGGAGGATGCAGTCATCAGGTATATCGAAAAGACGCTCAAGGCGAGTTGATTTTCCCCCCTTTACTATTGCCCGCCCAACTGATAAAATCCCTGCATGTATAAAAGGCCCAAAACCGCGCTTATCGCACTCGCCTTTACCCTGCTGGCGGGGACGCACACCTTTGCCGCAGAGAAACCGCACGCGAGCACTGAAGACCTGCAGCGCATACAAGAAGAACTCAAGGGCGTAAAGAAAAAAGCGAGCGAGGCAAAAAAGCAGGAGCACTCCATACTCACGGAGCTGGAGAGCATGGACATGGACCTGGTAAAAAAGCGCACCGAGGCCAAAAAAGCCGAGGCGAACTTAAATGAGGTCGGCAGCCGGATGGGCCAGACCGAGACCGAGATGGAAACAACCAAGACCAAGCTCAGGGGCAGGGAGGCGGACCTGGCCAACAGGCTTACCTCCATGTACAAGTCCGGGCGCTCCGGCGGGCCCTGGACGGTGCTGATCTCGGGCGACTACGCATCGATGCTCAAGCGGTACAAGTACCTCTCGGTGATGTCCCGGCAGGACAAGCGCTTGATGGACGGGTACGCAGGCGACCTCCATGAGCTGGACAGGTCGAGGGTGCAGCTGAAGGCCGAGCGAGAGAGGTTCGACAGGCTTAAGGCCGTGCGAGACGCGGAGGCACGCTCGGTGCAGGAGAAGGAGGAGCAGAAGAAGACGGTACTTGCCTCGGTGCGAAAGCAGAAGAGCTCCTACGAGGCCATGGCCAGGGAGCTCGAAGAGGCGGGCAGGAGGATGCAGGACCTCCTCAGGCATTTCGAGGACGAGGCTGCAAAGGAAAAGCCGCCCGCGCCGGGCATGCCCATCCCGAAGAACCTGCCTGTGCTCAAGTACGGGCTCGACTGGCCTGTTTCCGGCCGTGTAATAAGCCGGTTCGGCAAGCAGAAGCACCCGGACTACGACACGTACATATTCAAAAAGGGTATAGAGGTGGAGGCCCCGCTTGGGGCCGAGGTCCGTTCGGTGGAGGCGGCTCAAATAGTATTTGCGAACTGGTTCAAGGGCTTGGGGCTCATCGCCATACTCAGGCATGGGGGCGACTACTACACGGTATACGCGCACCTGGCCGAGCTTCGGGTAAAGGCAGGGGACAAGGTCGGCAGGGGACAGGTGATTGCGACCATAGGCGATACGGGCGCTCCTAACGGCACCTCGCTTTACTTCGAGGTAAGGAAGGGACCGGAGGCCGTCGACCCCATAAGGTGGCTTAAACGTGCCAAAACCGTCCAGTCTAAAAAATAACTTTTCTATTGACCGCAACTTATAGTATAATTAACGATTAGGTTCGGCATCCGCCGTACTTGGGCTACCAACGGTTTACACATGCAGGAGGAGTAGATGAGTTTCGACAGGTTTAAAAAGACGGCCCCATTGGTCGTCGTGGCGGTATTTGTGCTCGGCATCTTCATGGGGATGGTCATGGCGCCATACAGCCAGGCCGACACCGATACATACGACAACCTCAAGGTATTCTCAGAGGTGCTGTCCATTGTGCAGAAGAACTACGTCGAGGAAGTTGACGCAAAGAAGCTGATATACGGCGCCATCAAGGGCATGCTTAACGACCTGGACCCCCACTCTTCCTTCATGACCCCGGATATGTACAAGGACATGCAGGTGGATACGAAGGGCGAGTTCGGCGGCCTGGGCATACAGATAGGCGTAAAGAACCGCACCCTCACGGTCATCTCCCCCATCGAGGACACGCCTGCATACAAGGCGGGCATACTCGCGGGCGACAGCATAATAAAGATAGGCGGCGTCGAGACCAAGGACCTGACCCTCACTGAGGCGGTAGACAAGATGCGCGGGCCGAGGGGCACGCAGGTGACCATAACCGTCACGCGCCCTGACTTCGCCGAGCCGAAGGACTTCACCCTGACCCGCGACATCATTAAGATTAAGAGCGTGAAGTCGAAGGTGCTGGACGGCGACATAGGCTATGTAAGGGTCAGCCAGTTCCAGGAGAACACCGGGACCGACCTTGAGAAGGCCCTCAAGGAGTTCGACGACAAGAAGGTGAAAGCGTTGATACTTGACCTGAGGAACGACCCGGGCGGGCTTTTGAACATGGCGGTAGACGTGGCGGGCGAGTTCCTTCCATCCGGCAAGCTGGTGGTCTATATAAAGGGCAGGAACGGCGAGAAGGACCAGTTCAACACCAGCAACCCGAACGCCCGCACGGCGCTCCCGATGGTGATACTGGTTAACGAAGGTTCGGCATCAGCCTCCGAGATAGTAGCGGGCGCGCTCCAGGACTGGGGCAGGGGTGTGGTTATGGGTACAACCACCTTCGGCAAGGGCTCGGTGCAGACCGTGATCTCGCTTTCGGACGGCTCCGGCCTGAGGCTGACCACCGCGAAATACTACACGCCAAAGGACCGCTCGATACAGAACACGGGCATCACCCCGGACATTGAGGTGAAACAGCCTGCGCTGACCACGGGCAAGAACAGGGAGACGGACTTCCCGCACATTTCCATGCGCGAGAAGGACTTGGATAGGCACCTGAACAACGAGACCATAAAGGAGCCGGCACAGGGCGATAAGACCGACAAGGACGTAAAGCCCGACAAGGACATACCGCCAGGCGACACGAGGAAAGAGCCCAAGATAAACGACGTGCCGGAGGACACCATACCGCCGGAGACCCTTGAGCGCTCGGAGTCGGACGACTACCAGCTCCAGAGGGCCAAGGACCTCTTGAAGGGGCTCATCATAATCAAGGACATGCCTGCCGCAAAGACAGGGGCCAAGTAAAGTGCACACGGGCAAGGTCGTATATCACGCGGTGCACGGGACCGGCAGGGTGGTAAACATCGAGCAGGGCCGCATCACCGTGAACTTCATTAAGGCGGGCGTGAAGTTCTTCACCGAGGACACTGCGGACTCCGAGCTTTCGGACACCCCGCTTGTAGTGGAGCAGGACGACGACGTGGATACCGACGAGGTCAAGGAGGCCCTCAGGGTGGTAATACGCGAAGAGGGCCTCATGGGTACCCTGCCCATCGCGGAGAAGTGGGAGGGCGGCGAGCTCGTGATGAAGCCGGGCAAGCAGGGCCTGCAGGAGAAGTCCGTGCCGATAGACACGTTCTTCCACAAGGTAGTGATGGTCAGAAACCAGCTCAGGCTACTGGAGCAGAACATAAACTCGTCGCAGAAGCTGACCGACCTTGATAAGGTTGACCTCCAGCAGTATATAACGCGTTGCTACGGCTCGCTCACCACGTTCAACGTGCTGTTCGCGGACAAGGACGACTGGTTCATCGGCTCGAAGAAGGACTAATCAGGCAGGCTATATAGTGGAAATAAAGAGAGGCGACCCAAAAATGGGCCGCCTCTCTTTTATTATGGTGCCGGAGACGGGATTTGAAGCCGAACAGGAAGCTTTGGACCACGTCCCTGACAACCTAATAAAAACCACTATATACACGCAGTTGCGTTCGAGTTTCTATCTGATTTCAGTCCACTTAAGTACGTCAGAATTCGACGCATATCGCCCTGTATAGAGAAAGTTACGAGAAAGTCCGAAGGAGAAGAAGCCCCCCAAACAAGCCCTTAATATTCATAGCTAAGCTACCACATCCTGCATGTGAAATCAAGCCTTGTCTTGGTTCTGTTGTTTTTGTCCTTTACAGTGCTTCAGCCCTGCTGAGGCAAATCCTGTTGCGCTTTTGCTGCACCTGCCCCTGTCACAGTAGCCTGTCACAGCTTGTCACAGTAGGATGTCATAGCTTGTCATAGAACAAGCTCGTAATATTTCGTAGGGTCTGTGGGGCCTGTTCCCACTTCCCGAACAAACCCCTTCTCCTCAAGCAGTTTTAAGTCCCGCTGAAGGGTACGCCTGTTCACCTTCATGTCTTCTTCAAACCCTGCCACAGTTCCCTTGCCATGTTCAAGCAGGTACGTCAAGACGGCCACAGGCCGTTCCTTGAGCCCTGCTTTATGTGCATTGGAGAGAACCACGTCGTGCTTTATCACGCGCTCGCCGCGCTCCTTAATCTCGTGCATCTGCGTGGCCAACCCCTTCGTGAAGTATTCGAGCCAACCCGTCAGGTCCATGCTGTGCTCACGGACGCTTTGGATGGCACTGTAGTAGGCCGCACGGTCGCGGTCGTAATACTCACTGAGGGTAAAGAGCCGCTTGAAGTCGTAGCCCGTCTTGTATAGACAGAGTGTGGATAGCAGTCGTGCCATCCGCCCGTTACCGTCAAGGAACGGGTGTATGTGGACAAGCTGAAACTGCGCTATTCCTGCAACGAGCACAGGGTTGGTCTCTTCCTCGGTGTTGAGCCATGAGGAGAGGTCAGCCATCATAATCGGTACTTCAAAGGCAGGCGGCGGGGTGTATACTGTCTCTCCTGTCCTTGAGTTGACTACGAGGTTCTGAATCTTACGATAGTTACCGGGGTCTGCCTTGTTCCCGCGTACTCCTTTGACGAGGCGTTTGTGTATCTCGCGGATGAGCCCCTCCGTGATGGGCTCCCCGCTTCCAAGATAGCCCGCGACGAGATCGAAGGCGTTACGGTAGTTGAGCAGCTCGCGCGTTTCATCGGGGTCAGCCTCGGCAACGGGCAGTTTTGCGAGAAGCCGCTCGGACTGCTCGACTGTCAGGTGCGTGCCCTCGATATGAGTAGTATAGTGGGCCTCCAAGACAAGGGCGCGGGCCTGCATCTCGGCTATCCACTGCTCGGACAGCTTGGCCGCATCAAGAAACCCACGCGCCCGCTCTATCTTCGTGAGCGACGCCGTGGTGGAGTTGGTTATGGTGAAGCGTGGTTTAAAGGTCACTTGTTAAATCCCCATCTACAGGTCAAACAATTATAGCCAGTTAGGTCAGACAACGCAAACAGATTCGCTCAGCAAAAGGGAAGCGTATCAGGTTGGAGGAACTATAAAATCGATGCTTTTGGCCCTTATGTTTTTTATCGAAACCTTCTGGGCTTCCTGCTCGACTTTTATTCCAAGTTTTTCCATCTCACATATCAGTGGATAAAAAATTGAAGCTCCTTCGTTGTTCTTTAGAGAAGAAAGCTTAATGCGATCGTGGTCTTCGAGAGGTTTGGTTTTTGAGGTCAGCAGGAAATCCTTCTCCATGAAAAGTGGCCGCCATTTTTGAAACCACTTTGCCGCCGTAAGCGCTATCTCGACCCCATCCGGGTCTATGTCGCACCATATAAGCGCTTCTACACCGAAAGCAATGCTCTTAATGAATTCCCGTACATGTCCGGGAGGATAGCCTGAAAGAAAGGCGATGCCCGTGCCGTCCTCCATCAAACCAGGCCCCCCGACAAGCCTCTCGAAGGGCGTCAGATTTTCAACTAATATTAACTTCTTCATGGATGACGTAATCGGACTGAATGCACGAGCCGTTTTCACGGTCAGGCTTACATAATCTTCGCAGGCCGAGAGGTCCAAGGTCCCGTCCCCGACTGTCCCGATGACGGGGAGCCTGCAATAGATAAGCGACGAGTGCTCGTTTATGCCGAATCCGCCAAGGTCACCAAGAAGTTCCCGCAAATAAGGTTTGACCCTATCGAGTGTCTTCGAATCCCCGGCCACTTCCGTCGAGAGTTCCCGTAGACTTGTCGTATCTCCTTGCAAAGTTAGGTTGAATATCCCCCTTAGGGCTTCGAGTAGCATGGCGTAGTTGGAAAGCGACTTCATTATAGTCTCGCGCCCCTCGCCCGCCGACACGACCGCCTTTCCGGACTCGGTCCACCGCCCCTTCATTGAGTCTATGATAATAGCGACTTTTGCAGATACACCGGTTATACCTTCTGGATACTCCCATGTGTTAAAGAACCCACTGATAACTTCCGATTCCTTGTCTTTTGCGTCGAGACCCAGGAGGGTCTTGAGCGTGGCGATGGTTTCCGACCTGAACACTATTTTGGCCTTGCGGGTGTTCTTAGGGTACGGCTCGAACATCTCCACTACGCCATCCCTGAGAAGCCCTCCGGCCATTTCTTCGAACACGTGCCATGCCATGCCGGTAAGCCCGACCGCTCTCTCGGCGGTGTAAACTATGTCCGATTCCGAGTCAGGCCTGGCCTTCAGTATCACCCGAATCGCGTCACGCCAAACTGCGGGGTAAACGCTTACCCTCCCGGTGTTGCATGACTCGGCCTTTTTCCATGTCCCGGCATGGCTGGTCTTTATCCTGGCCATTTCGCCGCAGGCGCAGAGGTTCACCCATTCCTCATGCGCGATGAGAATGCCCGGCTCGGTTGAGCGCATCCACCCCCCGGTCCTGCGTGACTTCTTGAAGGCGTGTTCATGCATCGGCTTGCCGCCTGATGTGTCCTGGGGCCGGTGCGTGTGTCTCGCCAGGCTGCTTTTTCTTCGTAACGATGGTCAGCATCGCGGGCCTGTAGATGTTGGCGTTGTGGGTGTTAGGAGAGGTGATTATAAACTGCGTTTTCGTGGACAATAAAAACTCGGCTACCTTGTCTATGTTAAAAACGTCAAGGTGTGCGAAGGGCTCGTCTATGAACACGAAACCGCCCCTCGACCTCTCGTCCATCATAAGCGCTATGAGCAGAATCAGGGACTTGATGACCTGCTGGCCGCCTGAGGCTTCGCCGTCGTCAGTGCTTATGAAGCCTTTGCCGTCAAAGTTCCACCTGACCCCAAGCCCCGCCTCCTTCAGTGCGACGGCGTCGTTTTCGAACAACGGCTTTTCAACGTCCACCTCCACCCCCGCGAGCCCGGCAAGCTCCCTCAAGTTCTTTTCATAAAACCTGACCGAGGTCCTCATCACCCCTATGTAGGCGTATCGCGCCTCGTCGGTCACGCGCCTGGTCTCTGCGAACTCGTGCTCTTTCCGGTCCAAGTTATCTTTCTCATAAACAAAGTCCTGCTCGACCTTCGTCCGCAGTTCCGCCACCTTTGGGTCTTTTTCCCACTGCTCTTCATTCAGTCTTTCCATGGTACGGTCTATCTCCCGTTGGACGCCCTTTACATCGCCGTACTTTTCTTTGTAAGCTGCAACCTTCTCCCTGGTCCTCCAGCCAACGGGTATATTCACCCGTTCCGCCCTGAAATCGGCAACTCTCTTGTACAGCCCTTGTCGCTGGCTTGAGCACTGATTGGTACTGAGCGCAAGTTCGTTTCTCGCATTGTCAAGCATGTTCTTGGCGGTTGCGAGGCCCCTTATGAGCCCCGAATATTCCTCGTCCAGCGCCTTGTGCCTTACCCGAAGAGACTCGTGCTCACTTTCAATCGCCTCGACCGCTTCCACTGCCTCACTCAGTTCATGTGAAAGCCTGGCCTCGTCGTCCTTTCTGGACAGATACGCAGACAAGGTCTCCTGGCGCTTGCGCCTGACCTCGAAATCCTGTATCTGGGCGTCAAGTACGTCTCTTTCCGCCTGGAGGCTATCGGCCCGTGATTTGAGCACAGCGACGCTTTCCCGCAGGAACTCCAACCTCTTTTGCCTCGCCTCGGCCCCAAACGCGAACTCAGACTCAGAGACCGCAATCGATCGGCCGCCGCGTCTCTCCCTCATGAACCCCTTCGCGGTGACGAACGCCGCCCGCTCCGGCAGCCCCAGTCCATCCTTTACCTCATTCACGAGGGAAATGCCCGCGAGCTGAGAGCGCACCCAGCCAGGGACGAACTCCCGAAGGCTGACCACCGCGAGCGCTGTGCCGAGTGGCGCGGCAACCTTGGTATCGCCCGGCTCAGGGACTACGAAATGCCTGTAGCCCGAGGACTCGGCAAGCTCCCAGGCTTGACGCCTCTGGGCCGGGTCATCGAGGACGATAAGATACCTGTACCCTTTTAATATGGACTCGATTGCCAGCCGCCACTTCTCCTCGGTGACATCCACGCCCTCGTGGAGGAACCTGTGTGAGATACCGGCTGAGTCCAGCGCGCGGCTGAACTCCGTGACACGCATATCCGGCCTGGATACGCCGGACTCCAGCGCTTTCCTCTCTTCTTCAAGCCCTGTTATCTCGCCCTCGACAGTTTCGAGCTTCAGGTCGTGTGCGCCCTTATTCATAAGGGCGGTCTCATGGCCTTCCTTGAGTGCCATGACGTCCTCTGGCTCCACCCCGGAAGCCAGTACAGCGAGCTTGCTTATTTCGTCGAGAGACGACTTGACCCCTGCTCGCCTTCTATTTTCTTCAACAAGCCTGTGCTGCGTCACACGGATGGCCTCGGAGGCGCTGTCACGCTCCGCCTTTGTCCTTGACTCATTGGCTTCGAAACCCGCCGCATCTGCGACAAGCTCTTCCACTCGCGCCGCCAGCGTCCTTACCTCGTTCTTCATGCCCGTAGCGTTTCTGCCCGCGCCCTCTATCTCTGCTGCCATCTCAACGTGCCTCGCCAAGGTCTTCAGCTCGGTCTCAAGATAGACCCGTTCCTTGCTCAGTCTTTCGTACTCGCGGTAGCTCTTCTCTCTTAGGCCCAGGTTCATCAGCTCGGTCTCAAGCCGCACCGCCTTCAGTTTAAGGTGTTCCAGTTCCCGCCCGGCTTCCATCTGGTCATCTAACGCCTTTTCGTAGTTGTCGAGCGTGGACTTATCACCAAAGACGTCGTAGACGAGGCTGAGAAGCTCCTTGGGCGAGTATTCGCAGAGCTTGTCCGTCGCCCCCTGTTCCAGGGACAGCACCCGCATCATAGCGAGCGACAGCCCCGCCTTCTCAATGTTAGCCTGGTATTCCCTGACTCCAAGGGCCTCCGACGCGGGATATGCTACAAGCTCCTCCACTGATACCACATTGTCCTTGATGAAATACAGTCTCTGCCACTCGCCTCCCTTCTTGTCTATCCGGCAGGCGAGGGTGACCTTGTCCGAGAAGAGCGGGTAAAAGCACGGCCTGTTCCGAGCGTCCCGGTCGTTTCTGACCACGGCGACGACCATCGAGTGCGGCTCCTTTAGTCTTTGGGCATACTTCCTGTAATCCCTCTTGGACGACACCTTTATCCCGAGGAGGGTGCGCAACGCGTCGAGGAGCGTGGTCTTGCCGGAGCCATTCGGCCCGACGATGGCAATAATCCTCTCATCGAACGGGAGCCTCACGCGCCTCCAATAGTCCCAGTTTAGAAATTCCAGAGACTCAAACCTAAACATTATTCCGCCCCTCACCAAGCCCTTCGTCCAAGCCCTCGTCCTGGTTCATCTCCTGCTCCACGCCCTCATCTGTCTCGCCCTCACCACCCATACCCAAAAGCTCCCCGAGCGCCCCTTCGATTATCCTCGGAGCAAGCATGGAGTAGTCTATCGCCGAGTCGAGCAGAGGGCCTTCAAGCACCAGGCCGTCTTTTTTAACGATAAAGTCGGCACGCGCAAGCTCGTTCATGTACGTCCCGAACCAAGTCTTCCCGCCGAGTTTGTCTACGAAGTCCGCGCGAAGCGCCTTCTCTTCGAGCCTTACGAGCCCATCACCCGTGGGTATTGGCTTCCGCTCCTTCCATAGCATATCCTGTCCGTTGTCGCCTGGTGTCTGTCGTTCTATCTGCATCTGCCTTTTCGGGAGGATTATCTTCGCCCATATTACCACGAGCAATGCCAGCGCCCCACGGCTGAGGCCGTTACTGGCCTGGTACCCTTTGTCCGTACCGAATACGTCCTGCTCGCGGTCCTTTTTCACCTTCACCGAGACGAAGTCCGCATACACGTGCGTAGAAAGCTCAAGGCCCACCGCACTGAGTCTGTCCTCGACCTGCGAGAGTAGTTCTTCGTCCATAAGCATATCGCGGAGATCTTTTCTCGGCAGGTACTTCCTGGCGATAAGTTGGGACACTATCCGCAGCGCCTTTTCGTCATTATTCATACCTACCGTCCGTCCTTGTGATGACTCCCTTGGATATTGTCTTCACTCCATGCGCGAGAACCTCTTCCTCGCCATCCCCGAACTTTGCGATAAGCGGGAGGCCGAGGATATCGGCTACCTCGCCCTCCCTTCCCTCGGCGCCTCCTCCTATCATTGCTATCATCGAGAACCTGTAGGACGACTCCTCGAAGTTCGCCCTGGGGATAACCGCGCTGAAGGCTGCCTCGGACGCTATCGCCGAAAGGTCCTCGTGCAGGCCCTTCAGGTGGACGAAACAATCGGTAAATACATCTTCCTGAACCGGGGAGTCCTCCGCCTCCGGCAGGCGCCACTCCTCATATCTGGTCCTTTCTTTTTCAATCAGCTCGTATTCAGCGACGTCGGCTATTATGTCGGAAAGCACGAACATGGGCTTCACCATCACCCCGACCGTCCCTGCCAGAAGGCACAATAGCTCTGGCACGCTTCTCCCCATAAGGTAACGGCCCAAGTCAGAGGTCGAGACACCGGAGTTGCCGAGGTGCACCCTCTGCCTGTCTATGTCATTCAGCGCCTTCTGAAATACCGAAGTCTTCTTGGCGAGCCTGGATTGTGCGTGGCCAATCTGTTGTGCGAGCCTGTGGGTAGCCCTGTCCGCCTCAGCGTCCTGCGTTAGGCGCTTGATTATTTCCGTGCCTTTTTCTATGTACTTCCAGATGGACTCGTACTTACGCCTCGCTTCAATAATCCTATTCTCGGAGGCCGACTCTACTGCGTCGGTTATTTCATATTCGAGTTGGTTTAGCCTGTAAAGAAGATGCTCCAGTTCCTCACTGCCGAGAGTGCCCATTATCTCTCCGGCATATATCATCCCGGTGAGCATTCCCACCCCGTCGTCGTCCTCGTTTTTAAGAAAATTAGTAATTGCGCTTTGGGCCTTCTGGCCTTGTTTGGTAACGGAGTACCTGTTTGTTTCACGCGAGTAGCCGACGAGCCCCCCATCTCTTAACCTTTTAACGGTGGTATCAAAGGCGGTTTCGGAAAGGTAACCGAAGGCATGCCTTAAATCCGCCATCCCCCATAACGGCGGGTCGACCTTGGACACCATTTCGGAAAGGACGAGGAGCCTCAAGGTTATTTCCATCTCCGTCCCACGGAAGAGCGTAACAAATGAATTCAGAAGAGGAGCTTTTTGCCGGAGATTCCAAAAAGGAGCTATGTCTTCGGGGTCTACGTCTTTGGCGAAACAGTGTTCACTGTCGGGGAATGATTCTCCAACCGAGTCATCCATGCTATTTTTGTGCTCTGGGTTGTTTTCCAGCACTATGGACACCTCTCGATGCAATAATAATGCCCGCTCTCTACCCCCCCACTCGCAGAATCATATGTTAAAAATAATTCATAAGTCAAGGTAATTTGGTTTGAGGAGTTTGTCCATTAAATGGACAAACGTATAATGCCTCTGTCACAGTAGCCTGGCACTCATCTTGTCATCGCTGTAATAACACTACCCAGTACCATTCGAAGCTCGGCTATTAACCCGCGCTTGTCTTTCTTAATGTCCCTGTCAAAACTCACCATATTTAACTCTACAGATTTTTTGCTATCTGGTATTACAAAAGGTCTATGGTCAACCCCGTCTACCTTTGGATATAATAGGACGTTCTTAGGGCAGTCATACCTGGTCGCATAGGCGTACAACTGGTAGATGTCTGCCTGAGATACGTTGTTGTATTTGTCCTCGGGCACGAGCCGCTTCCATTTTGTATCAATAAGCATAGTGGGGGTGGCCTGGCCATCCTGTATGATTATATCCGGCCTAAGGGCGAACCTCCCACGTGCCCCGTCACTTGTATGTTCATTGAGCAGCCATTTGCTATGTCCCCTCGCCTGCGGGTGAATGGCTGATTTGGAAAGGCCCAAATCGGAAGCGTGCTTCAACATGAAAGCCGCTATGAACTCCTCGAAGAGCCGCTCCATCGCAAACAGCAAGGAGAATGTTTCATGCTTGCCCGTACCAGCGTTAGGGCTTTGGTTATTGAATATCAGACGGCAGAAGTTAAGCAATAACCTGTAGCGTTCGTTGTTGCGCGTCAGGTGGACCTTGTCGAACAACGGCTTGTTCAGCATCACGTCTGTCACAGTGTCGAAAAGGGCCAGCGCCTCACTCAGCCTTTTTTGGACATTTGCAGTACGAGAAAGCAGGAGAAGCCGCCTGCATGTCGCTTTGAGGATGCGGTTCAACCACGTATCCGAGATGAAGTCGTCATATGCCACGAACGCGCGCTCTTTGTGGGCAGCATTCTTCACGATATTTCTGCCAATAAGAAGCTTCCCCTTAATATACGGTAGATTCTCCTCCTTACGTATATAAGCGTGGTCTACACCCCGCTCAAGCTCGCCTATAAGTCGTTCGACAAATATTGCAATGAGCGCTTCAAGAAGAGGCATCTTCTGGACACTCAGGGATGCGATGTCCCGTTCCTCGATCGGGACCTTACATGTCAGGCTTAGCATGTAAAGCAGGTTTCTTTGTGCGAGGTCTTTTTTAAAACCCGACTCATCGTCAGTTGGGCGGGAGTCTATCTTCGGCAGTATCTCCACCGTCAGGCCCGGCACCTGCACAACTCCTACATGGCTGTTCGCGCGGACGTACTGCCGCCTGCTCCAGTCAAACACGGTCTGGCCATCGTTCCTTGCCGCGAACCTTTCGTCGAACCGCTGGAGCCGGACTATTAGCTCGGGCTTCGCGTGTTCATGACCCGGCGTATTCTCACGGTATATGCGACCGTACTCTGGTATTACGATGTGCTTCATTCAGCCTCAGTCGTGCTTTTCTTTGTATTGACAGTAATGCCTGTAAAGTAGCGCGCAAGCATGTCAGCATTGCAGTAGATAAATTCGGAGTTGACCTCGTATCTTACCTGGTCGTCATAGTCCTCATGGTCTATACCGAGTATGTCCTTCTCCACCATTTTGTGCGCGTTGATAATCGGGTAGGCGTTTTGCTTTGATGAGCTATCACCGTTTATCTGCGAACACCTCAGGACCAGGCACACCTTGCCCCAGTCTCCATAGAAATATTCCTGCAACAGGGGTATCACCTTTAACCGAAACACGCGCCTGAGGTCGTCGAGCGATTTGACTCCCAGGAAGTAGGAGTGACCGATTACATGATCGCGGTCATAAAGAAACTCGATGCGCCTATTGATGATTTTGAGCATACTAACCACGTCTACGCCATTTACCTTACCGCCGTCCCCGATATTGTTTTCAATGACATCGAGTTTCGGCATCATCTCCTCGAACTCGAACCTGCGGCGAAGCGCGGTGTCTATAAACGCGATCGAACGGTCCGCCGTGTTCATCGTTCCTATAATATGCAAGTTATTGGGTACGCCAAACTCGTCGCGTGAATATGGCAGCCTTACCTTCATACCGCCACCGGTAGGTGTGATGCGTTTGTCGTCCTCGATGAGAGTTATTAACTCACCAAAGATTTTGCTGATGTTACCACGATTAATCTCGTCGATGAATATCGCATACTTATTGTACGGGTCGTTTGCTGCCCGTTGGGCAATCCTCTTGAACACCCCGTCTTGAACTTGGTAGCTGATCCCGGACTCAGTTGACTCCACACCATCCATCACAGGCCGTATGCCCTCTATGAACTCTTCATAGCTGTATGACTGATGAAAGGTTATAAACTCGTAGCGTTTGGATTCGACAGACGCGTCTTTTTGCCTACTCTTGTCGAGTAGCTCCTCGACCTCGGGAGCAGACTCGCTGAGTATGTTTGAGTCTACTGCCCACATTGAACCTTCGTCCTTCCTGAATATCAATGGTTCGCTACGAGTCGTATACTTCACATTCTCGCAATCAAGCACGGTGTGTGATTGCAATGTGCCCCACATACGTGCCCGTAGATTTTTGTCTGAAGTAGTGGACGCCTTGGTTAAAACAAGCGGGTGCTCTGATATAGCCGCAACCCTGGACTTCCCTAAATCAAGCGTTGCAGCCGCTATAACCTGCCACCACGGCTTGTCAATTACAAGAGCGACAAGCCGCTCATGGTCGCTCTCGCCCTCAGGTTGCACGGTATAGTCTTTCATGTAATCCTGAAGCTTAAACGTCTTGCCAGTTCCCGGAGGTCCGTAGAGTATGAGATTGCGTGGTAAATCCAATGGCGGCCTTGAGCCAGTCAGCGATATTATTGCGTCGTAGTGTTGCTTACTCAGTTTAAAGAAACTGCCCTGGCTATTCGAGTGTACAGGTGTGCAGTCCTTAAGTCGGACGTCGCTTCTCAATCTATCCAGCCCGACCTTTTTGCCGATCTGGTTTACCACAAAATCAAAAACTTCACCATCTTTGTCCTTTGGATGAAGGCCCTTGGTGACTCGCCCAACAGCCGAAATATACTTAGCCGGGGCTGTCGTATAGAAAATTAGCCTGTCACCAGTTTTAATTTCCTTAATATATGGGCGGTAATTTCCCTTTTCGCCTTTGGCACCGAATGTTTCGTTGGTACCTTCCGGCAGAAGGTCTGGTTTCCATATGTCAGGGTTTGCGTTGACCCACCAGTAGCTGGCTTCTTCGACATTTTTGCGGTATACGTATCCGAACTTGTTCTGGTTTAAAACATTCATGCTATTAGACAGAGGGTCAGCGAGTTGAAAATCATTTATCGTTAGCAGGGGGTTCAGCCTTTCAATCAGGGATATTTTCAGCCACGTCTTGAATATCTGGCTCTGTCTATCACCAGCCCGCTTCTTACCCCTGTTGTGTTCTTCGGTCATCTCGGGCCATGGGGATTCAATGCCCTCACTGCCGTTGCTGGTGATATAATCATCAACTTTCATGCGTAATGCGAAACTGCCGCCACCCTTGTTAATATAAATATAGAACGGTTTTGTTAATAACGGCTTAGCGGCAATATCTATTGGGAAGCTCCACCATGCAGCCCATCCGCCGCTCTGTATAATCAGACTACTGAGTTCGTCTACATAATCTTCGCCGTCTTTCCATGTGCCAATCAGACTGAGCTTGCCGATCTCTTTGTTTGTTTCGATTACTTCAAAGCCCAGTTTTACGAATACGTCTCTTGCCTGACTACTTGTGAAATACAGATTATCCGGCACATCGGTTATATTTCTAAGAACCGCCTTGGCGGGTTTGGAATCTTCGCCAACTTTTACATGCCAACGCGGCTCAATGCCAGGTTTGCCAACCCAATCATCTTCTTGAGTTTTATCAAACGCCTCCTCTACTTCTTCCGAAGTAAACGTGAACTTATGGCCGTCGATTGTTACGGTATATATTCCGGCTGGTTCATGAGTTTCATATAGGTAGCTCAAGAACTGATCTACCTCCAGGTTGACTGGTACGGAGGTCTTGTTACCTATAATTTCCTTGTAACGCTCAATTATGGGCGCTACTGCTTTGTTAAACTTTAAATACTGTTCTACAAAGTCGTCGCCCCTTGCGAAACCGGGGTCTATACCTATAACCTCCAATGCCATTTTGTCACGAGTATTGTACAATACAAACTCGTCAGCGAATATTTGGCCGAGCAGTTCACTTATGGCGCTGTCTCCGAAATACTTGAGCTTGTACTTGTCGTCGGTTACGAAGTTACGGATGCGGTCCTCGATTTGGCCTTTGCCGTGAACGAGGTAAATAAAGCTGTTGCGGTAATGCTCAATAGGGTAGTTGGGCTTGCCAAGGGCCCTACTTTTTGCTAAAGCCAGGCTGTTAAATGCATGGATATGATCGCCCAGATTTTGGAAGTCTTTCCATTCTGCCTTTTCGAGGTTCTCCTTTTTGAAGAATTCCTTGTGGAAGTTGTAATACTCCATTAAGAAATTATTTACCCTGAACCAATCATCGGCTACCAACTTAAAGTCTTCGAGGTACTCTGTGAGCTTGTCCATTGATTTTGCTGTAGTATGCTTCATTGTCTTCTCCGAGGGATGTGTAGAGTCAATCCCAATCTTCGTTGAAATTTGAAGTGGCCCCGTTGTCATGGTTTACGCGGCGGCCCTTGCCGCCGGTTTCACGTCTTCGATTTTCAGTTCCCTTTTCAGCGCAAGCCTGAGCAGCGG
>Ga0334722_10001662_pt1 | contig 27021 bp, 36 predicted proteins | sample C3_bottom_MG_FD_207210 | JGI IMG/M metagenome (GOLD analysis project Ga0334722, IMG submission 207210) | Sediment microbial communities from Yellowstone Lake, YNP, Wyoming, USA - C3_bottom | ecosystem: Environmental > Aquatic > Freshwater > Lake > Sediment | place: USA: Wyoming | collected... | reverse complement strand
CTAAATGCATGACTGGCAGGATCATCTTTGTAACGATATGCTTCTGTCTCTGTAATGGTACCCGAAATTATCTTATTTCCTATTTTTCTAACAAGTGTCTTGCCAAGAAGATCCTTTGCAACATTTACAGTATTTCTTGCATAAAATGATCTAGGTACCACTTTCATGTTCAAACTGGATCCTCATAGTTCTTTGATACTATTTACTAATTTTTTCATATCGTTTTCTAGTGAATCTAAAAGTTTTTGATTGTAAATTACTGCTGCTGGATGTATCGTTAAAAAATATAAATTACCATTTTTTTTAACAAATTTTCCACGCTCCTTTGTAATATTATTGCCACCAAGTATCGATTGATAGGCAGTGTTTCCCATAATGCAAATAACCTTAGGCTTTATAATGGCAATCTCAGACTCAAGATATTTTTTGCAAGATTCTTTTTCTTCTTGGGTTGGAACTCTATTATTTGGAGGTCTGCATTTTACTACATTTGTGATGTAGACTGATTCCCTTAAAATGCCTGCATTTTCTAGAGCCGCAGATAATTTTTTCCCTGCAGCCCCAACAAACGGTTCCCCCGCCTTGTCTTCACTTCTTCCTGGTGCTTCTCCTACGAAAATTATTTCTGAGTTGTTATTTCCTTTTCCAGGCACAGAATTTTTTCTGGTTTTACACAGCTCACATTTTGTGCAAGTTACTACTTGATTTCTCATCTCTTCTAGCGAGATAAACGTCATCTAGGTGCTCCTAACAATTGCAGTTGCTCTAATGGAAGGCCCACCATTTCCCATAGCCATTGATTGCATTGGGTCTCCTTTTCCACAATTTGTAATTGGTCTGACCGTAAAGTCTTTCCCACAAGCATCAATTGATTTGAAAAAATCAGGCGCCGTGCCTAAAACTATTACATCTCTAAGCAAATCTGTAATTTCACCATTTTCAATTTTTTGAGCAAATTGGCACGAAATACTCCAATTGTATCTTTTCATATCGATTGAAGGGATTTTCATATTTGAAATCAAATATCCATTTTTGATATCTGCAACCATCTCATCTGGTTCCCAATCTCCCCTGTCAATACATGTGCAAGCCATTCTAATTAGTGGCATGAATCGATAAGATGAGGCTCTCATGTTTGCACTTGGGTTTGTGTGAAAAACTTCTGCAGTTTCACGACTTTGCATATGGTTTGAAAGTACTCCTTTTTTAACAAGCTCTGTTCTAGTGGCCTTGTTTCCTTCATCATCAAAATCATAATGCCCAAGTGTACCTTCAAGTGTAGGATCATCAAACACATTGAGATTATCAGAACCAATTTTTTCTTCTAACTTTCCTGCCCACCATGCTCCTCCAGCCCATGCCATTTCTTTTCCAAGTACTCTGTCTGCTTCAGATGGATGCCCAAGTATTTCATGTGTTAACAGTGCAACAAAATCCGGATTCATAACTACTGTTGTTTTTTCTTCTTTGACAGGTTTAGCATCGATGAGCTGTGCAGCCTTGTCTGAGATAAATTTTGCAGTCTCCCTTATTTCTCTATCAGTAGATAATTTCTCAATACCCCCTCTCCCACCTTCAGTAATATTTACAGATTGAGTCAATCCATTTTCATGTGCAGTAGCTGAAAGGTCAGCTATGACATCTGAAAAATTTTGATGTATTTTTGTGCCTTCACTACTTACAAATAATTTTGATACTATGCTATAGCTCATACTGACTTGAGATTTCATAATTCGTTTATTCTGATGGATAATCTTATCGCAGTCATATCCAATTTCTATTAGCTCGTCGATAGTTGGAATAATTTTCACAGGAAACTCTATTTTTTCTTTAACTGCAGTAACATTTCCAATTGTTACTTTGTGCTTTTTTTTTGATGAATAGTAAAGTGCAGCTTTTGCAGCTTCTTCTATTCCTCTTTTTACATCATCAAAAATTAAAGGATTAGAAATTGAAAAAAAACTCCAGGCGCCTTCATTTAAAACTCTGATTCCTAAACCTTGGTCATTTTTTGTTGTAGAATATTCTATTTCGTTATTTTCTATGACAACACCTTGCTTTGCAATAACCTCTGTTCTTACATCACAGTATTGACATCCTGAAACTAAAGCATGCTCCACTGCCTTTTCTGCAAAATCCTCTAGGTTTTTCTCCACATCTGCAATTATCTTTGTGGCATTGCTAAATCTTATGTAATGCCTGAAATTGCAGGCATTGTGAAGTAAAACTCGTCTTCAAAACTATCATCCGTTTTCCCCTGTTTTTGTAAGGTATCCAGGTATGCCCTACAATCAGAGTAAAAATCTCGGTTATAGTCTGCTATGATCTCTAAGCTTTCCATTGCCATGTGAAACTGTAGCAAAAACTACATGTCTAGGCCTATGTTTCATAATTTTTAGTTTTTAGATCAGAATGATTTACTATGTCAAAGGTTGTTAGGTTTTTGGCAAGGTAAATGAAAAGATAGCCCCTGTTCCAGGAGTACTTTCAGCTAAAATTGTGCCTCCATGCCCTTCTACTAGGCCTTTACAGATAGCTAATCCTAGTCCGCTACCTCCGACCTCTCTAGTCAATGACGTATCAACTTGATAGAACTTTTTGAAAAGATCTTCTTGATTTTCCTTAGGTATCCCTGGACCATTATCTTTTACACTAATCTTAACTTCTTTGGGTGAATCTTCGACAAAAATCTCAATTAGTCCTGAGTTAGGCTTTACAACATCTAAGCTATTTTTTAACAAATTTGTTAACACTTGTCTTATTCTTTCTGGATCATGTGGTACAATAATTTTTTTATTCAAATGTTGATTTATTGTAACCTTATTTTCTATTACACGAGGTTGTAAAGATTCAACAGCTTTTTCTATAGTATCTTTAATATCATGATTTTCTTTTTTTACAACTAATTTACCAAGTTCAAGTTTTTGTGCATCTAAAAGATCAGAAATTATTCGTAACAATGATTCAGAGCTTGATTTTATAATTTTCAAACGATCTTTTTGTTTTTCAGTAAGTGGCCCTAGATGTTCTCCTAGCAGAATATCCACATAACCTTGAATCGGAACCAGTGGTGTTTTTAATTCGTGTGTTATCATTGATAAAAATTCATCTTTTGCAATGTCAGTTTCTTTAGCTTCTTGTGTTTTTTGTTTAATTGTATCTGACATTATATTAAATGAATTTACAAGCTCACCAATTTCATCATCTGATTTATAATTGATTTTTTCACCGTATACGCCCTCTTTAACACGAGATAATGCGCTTGTAACTATTTCAAGTGGATTAAGAGATTGCCTTACTACAACTATTACAAGGAAAAAAATTGCAATATCTACAACTAAAAGGGTCTGGACAATAGTTCCACGTTGTGAACTACTTTCTTGCAATTGTTGGTTCCATGAATCAAGTAAATTATCAAGTGATGATGTAAGTTCTATTTTTTGTTTTTTGAAAGCATTATAGGCTGAATCAAATTCCTTAGTGTGTAATGAATTTTTTTCTAATATGCTAACTCTTAGATCAACAGCTTCCCATAATGGATCTAGTTGTCTTAATGCATTGGAGTTTTCCCTTGGAATGGGAATTAAATTTTCAGGATTTTGTCCAATGCTGTCTAGGTCTAGATCATCTGTAGGCTTTTGTAATAATTTTCTAATTCCTACCTCAAATGCTATCCTATCTTTTTGAAGCTTTTCTCGAACCCCCTCTTCTTCTCCAATTGAAATCAGTAAGGCATTTTGTCCAATGCTCTTTGCTAATTCATGAAGCTCGGCTGAAATCTCCTTATGTCTATTATATTCTCGGTCAAGCTGATCAATTTCTTTCATAACAGCGTCTGTAGTGAGAACCATTTCCCCATTTTTTCCTAAAACGTAATTTAATGCGTCTTTTGCTTCAACATTAGATACTGCAAACACCTGGATTTTTTCAAGATCCTGTCTGACATCTTTCCAAGAATTTTCCACATCTGTGTATTTTCCCATTAGATTAGAAGGAACAATAACAATTGACTGTCCCCTAATTGTTCCTCCTGTTCTTAAGATGTTAAGGACTGATTCGAATTGATTTGTTTCATCCTTTAAGGCTCCCCTGTCAGACTCAATCCCATTGGCAATAGAGTTTACAAGACTAGCTAGAGTTTCTATTTTGACTTTAAGGTCAGCTGCACGAATAATTGTGTAAGACTCGCCTGTACTTTCCTGTTGGGCTTGATATAATAAAACAAGATTTACTCCAGCTGCTGCAATAAGTATTCCCACTAGAAAGTATGTTTTTTGGATTATTTTCAATACTTAACCTGTAAATTTCCAGAGAGTATAAAAATCCCGCCTAAAACCTTTTAGATATAAGATCAAATGCCTGATGAATTCATTAAAGTAGCAACTCTAGAAATTAAAGATGAGATCGCCTCTATTAAAAAAATCTTAGAATCCTGCAAGGATGATTCAGATGTATTCAAAAATTCAGAATCAATTGAAAAACATATTCATAAAATTAAGGGACTTGCTCCAATGATGGGCAAAAAAGGATTAGGAGAAATTGCAGCATTAAATGATAAATTACTAAACCATATCATTGAAGGTCAAAATCTCGTAGGAATTTATTCAACACTGTGTGAATCTAGTGTTTTTATGGCTCAATCTATTCATGGTTCAGAACATAGCTTTCAAGAAATCAAACAAAAGATAGCTACCAAATATTCGAAATATTTGGACTAATCTCTCTCTTAAATAACAATTCTGATACTACATGATATGGCAAAAGTAATGGTGGCAGATGATTCAGATGCTATTAGACAAGTTCTAGAAGACATCCTCTCAATTGGACATCATGAGTTAGCCGGGGAGGCAATAGATGGTAATGAGGCAGTTGAGAAATTCAATCAAATACAGCCTGATCTATTACTACTAGACCTAGCAATGCCAAAAAAAGATGGGCTAACTGTAGTAAAAGAAATAATGGAATTTTATCCGGAAGCAAAAATTATTCTAATTACCGCTACCGATAATCAATCTATAATAAAACAATGTCTAGACGCAGGAGCTAGTGCCTCAATTTCTAAACCCTTTAACTTTGATAAAGTACTAAAAGTCATTTCTGATACACTTACACTCTAACCTATTTTTTGATTAATTCATTTTCCCTTTGATTCCCAACATAATTCAGTTATGAATAAAAGTAGCATGGTGTATCTTGAATCATTGTCTAAAATTGTAATTGATACGAGTGTCATAATTAACGGCCAAATCAACAAGTTAATCGAATCAGGAACTATTAAGAATTCAGAAATTATAATCCCTGTAGCAGTTCTTGATGAATTACAATCACAAGCAACACAAAAAAAAGAACAGGGGTTTACAGGATTAAATGAGATAAAAAAACTTCAAAATAACTCAAAACAATATGGAAATATAATAAAATTTGAAGGCATACGCCCAAGTTTCGATGATGTAAGATTATCTGATCGTGGTAGAATAGATGCAATTATCAAAGACATTGCAAAACAACATGATGCAATTCTTTACACCTCAGATAATGTACAATCTTTAGTTGCACAAGCAGAAGGAATTGAAGTTAGTTATCAAAAATCTGATCTAAAACAAGAAGAGTTAGAATTTCTAAGATTTTTTGACCCTCAAACTATGAGCATTCATCTAAAAGAAGGCCTAAAACCAATGGCAAAAAGAGGAAAACCAGGTTCTTTTAGTTTACAAGAAATCGAAGATAAATTATTGACACGTGACTATCTCAAAAACATTACAACACAGATTTTAGATATTGCTAAACTTGATACCAAAACCAATATAGAAATTTCAAAAACTGGTGCAAAAATAATTCAACATAAAGACTATCGAATTGCAATTACTTATCAGCCATTTTCAGAAGGTTACGAGATTACAATAGTTCATCCAATTGTACGTTTATCGATGGAAGATTATGATTTATCTGACAAACTCAAAGAAAGATTTGCCAAGAGTGCAGAAGGAATAATTATTTCTGGACCTCCTGGTTCTGGAAAAAGTACATTGGCCTCAAGTGTTGCAGATTTCTATCATAAGGCAGGAAAAATTGTTAAGACATTTGAATCCCCACGTGATTTACAAGTAGATCCGGCAATAACGCAATACACAAGATTAGATGGAAGTTTTGAAAACTCTGCTGACATTTTACTTTTGGTGAGGCCTGATTATACTATTTTTGATGAAGTTAGACGTCGCGAAGATTTTCAAACATTTTCCGAACTAAGGCTTGCTGGAGTAGGCATGGTTGGCGTCATACATGCAAATTCTCCAATTGATGCAATACAACGATTCATTGGAAAAATAGAATTGGGTATTATTCCAAGTGTAATTGATACAGTTGTTTTTGTAAAGGACGGGAAGATCTCTAAAGTGTACCAAATAGATCTCAAAGTTAAAGTTCCTTCTGGCATGACCGAGCAGGATTTAGCAAGACCTGTAATAGATATTCGTGATTTTGAGGATAATACTCTGGAGTATGAAATATACACCTTCGGTGAAGAAAACGTCATCGTCCCTGTTCCAAAAAAGACAATAAAATTTGGAATTGAAAAGCTAGCTGAAGACAAAGTTAGAGATACCTTTAGAAGATTTGATCCTCAAGCAGAAGTTGAAATTTTATCTGGAAATAGTGTAAAAGTAAAGGTGCGCAAACAGTTTATTGCGTCCGTTATTGGCAGAGGTGGTGCAACAATTAACGATTTACAAAAAATACTAAAGGTCCACATAGACGTAGTGCCAAAAGACTCTTCTGAAACTCCCTCTGATGATTTTGAATTACCATATGACTTTTCTGAATCTGGTACTTCTTTACTGTTTAATGTTGGAAAAGGAAATGTAGGTAATTCAGGTGACATTTATTTGAATAACGAATATCTTACCTCGTCTAGAATTACTAGAAAAGGCCAAATTAAAATTCCAAAACATTCAATCCCTGGAAAAAGATTATTGCAAAATGCTTCTTCTAGAGAATCTATTCAAATCTTTATCAAAGATTAGGACTAATTTTTTATTAATTTTTAAGCCTTGTCAAATATTATTAAAACTTTGAATTATTTTTGGATTTGATTTTAAAAAAGTAATAAACTTTCTTAACTGCCTGATAGTTTTTGGGTTAAGGTGATGTTCAATTCCCTCCGCATCTTGATTAGCTGTATCCCGACTAACGCCTAAAATTTCAAAAAATTCTAGGAGAATGCCGTGCTTTTGTCGTATTGCATCAGCTAATTGATTTCCTTTTTGTGTTAGATTAATTCCGTGATACTTTTCATACTCTAAAAATCCACTTTCATCTAGTCTTTGCAGCATTTTTGTTACACTTGGAGCACTAACATTCATGTATCTTGAAATATCTAGAGTAGTTGCATATCCCTTCAGTTCTACTAGCTCTAAAATCACTTCAAGATAATCTTCCATTCTGGTACTAGAGCCGATTCGTGTAGCTTTATGAGCTGCCTTTATTGATTCCAGTCGTTTTGTATCTTTTTTATTCAAACGTTCTATTATTTGGAGATTGCTTAGATATAATTTAGTGCCTACAGGATTACAGGCTTTACATTATCTACTATCATAGATGTTATTACTTTTGACCATAGAGTAATCTATCTTGATCTTCGAATTTTATCTAATTTTAGCAAAATATGATGAGGGAATGGATGACTTACTTAATCTAAAATTAAAAAAAATGAAGACACTCTCAGAATCTGCACAAAGAAGAGCAGGGCTCTATTCTGATTTATCCAAAGTTGATGATAAGAGAACTGCAAAATCATTGCGTGCATTACAAAAAGCTCCCTCTCCTGGGAAAAAACTAAAAAAAATTGGATTTATTATATTTTGGATACCAGAACCAACTGGAGTGACAAATGCTATTGGTGCCCCAATGATTTTAGCTGGAAAATATCTTGAAACAGTATACAATGGTTCAACAATACACGATATTGGACATGAAACAAAAAACGCCGTCTCCGCAATTCACGATTTTAAACAATCTATACTCTAATCATTACTTTTAGTTTTTATGCAGAACCTTTTAGTCTAATTGTATGACCACAAGAATTCAGGTTTTGGTTCCAATAACTATAGCTGCTATCATAGTGGGTATTGCCGGAATCATATCCCTTCCAAGTGATGTAAAACTTGAATCAGTAGAATTTCCAAGGGGCACTGTAAAACTCGATAGCGTAGTTTTAGAAGTCCAAATAGCTGATACTGAGCCAAGAAAAGTAAGGGGATTAATGTTCCAAGCACAACTTCCATTTGACGAAGGAATGTTGTTTGTGTTTGATGATGCTAAAGAACGTGCAATTTGGATGCTTAACATGCAATTTCCGCTTGACGTAATCTGGATAGATGATAACAGCAAGGTAGTATTTATTGAAAAAAATGTTCCTCCATGTAAGACTGCATTAGAGACTGTAACATGCCCTTCTTACAACGGTGGAAGTAGGGATGCAAAATATGTATTGGAAGTTACCGCTGGATTTGTTGAGAAATTTAAAATAACTAATGAATCAACATTACAAATAATTTCTATCTAGAATAAGCCAAAGTTTTGCAAAGGCTTATCTTAGTTAAAATGAAAAATCTATATGTGTATAAGAAGAAATTTGTATACATTGGTATATCTGTGGCAGTTTTAACTATAGCAGTTAGCCTAAGTTTTAGTCTATTTCACAATAATCTAGAATTAATACCAGTATCGTCACCTAAATTAATACCAGTATCGTCACCTAAATTAATACCAGTATCGTCACCTGAATTAAATTTTACATATCAAGAATCTAATGCCAAATTAAAAGAAATTTTAGCGTCACACGGTATATCCATGTCTTCTGCAGTAAAACTATCGACAACTAAAGATATTGAAAAATTTTGCTCCTTTTTTGCAGATAAGGACAAGCAAAAGCAAGTACAATACTGTACCTCAACAGAACTACGTGATTCTGATGGAAAATTCCTAGGAAACATCCACATGGTGGGCTCTCAAAATATGCCAAAAATTGTTTTAGTAGTAATTCAAACTGATCCCTTCATGCAAAATCTTGATGAACTAAAAACCGTGTATGGTGTTGTAATTGAAAACTTGGTCTGTAATTGTTGGGAGGATGTAAAACCTAGTAAAATTGAAACAGTTGGTGACTGGGTTGACAAACAGAGGGATTTTCACACAAGCGATGTAAAACCTACCAGTGAATCAAACCTAAGTATTAGGGGCATGCATCTTCAAATGGAACTAACTACCAATACCGAAGGATACCTCTGGAAATTGCTAATATCAGGTTAGCTCTAGTAAATCTAAATTCTTAATTCCTAGTTTAACCTAGAAAAGACATGAAATATTGCCATGATTGTTTAACTCCAATTAATCGTTATTCATCAGAGGAATATTGTAGTTTCTGCAAAAGAGATCGAGCCGCTAAAAAAAATCCAGACTCTGTAGCCTAAACCCTTTTCTTTTTAGAAAATCTGAAGAACTTGGCAGTGTTGTTGTCGGTTTATGTTAACTTTATAGAAGTAATATTTTCTATTGAATGTTATATTGTTTGAAGAACTTTGGTTAATTCCACTTGGGTTTGTAGCTGGCTTATTAGGTTCTATAATTGGTCTTGGAGGCGGAATAATTATTGTACCTGTTCTAACTTTTTTTGGTTATCCTCCAGCATTATCTGCTAGTAATAGCATATTTGCAGTTTTTAGTAATGCTGCTGCGTCATCAATTTCTTATGCCAGACAACAAAGGATACAATATTCTATTGGATTAAAACTTGGTTTACTTTCAATACCTGGAACTGTCATTGGTGCATACATTTCATCAGATATAGCCCCCTCTTTATTCAAAATTTTATTTGCATTAATTTTGATCTCTGCAAGCATTTACATTTTTTCAAAAAGAAAGATTGAACCAAAAAGTCATAATCTTTCAAAACAAATTATGATTCTTTCAGTAGGTGCCAGCTTTTTAGCAGGAATAATATCTGGATTATTTGGAGTGGGTGGTGGAATCATATTCGTACCATTGATGGTTATTGCTATGGGGCTATCAATGAAAAATGCGGCACCAACATCCCAATTCATCTTGTTGTTTGTTTCTGTTTCAGCACTAGTAACGCATAGTATCTTGGGACATCCAGATTTTTATCAAGCACTTTTACTGGCAGCAGGTGCTTTTGTAGGAGGTCTAGTGGGAGCAAGATTATCAATTGAAATTAAAGAAAATGCATTAAAAATTCTTATTTCATTAGTTATGATTGCTACAGCAGTAAAACTTTTTATTGATTCCTTGGAGGCTCCTTTTTGATTCTATACAGATTTTTTTTTGATATTACTACTAAATCCCCATTTTGTTTTGTACCTTCATAGTCTATTGCAATTTTACCATATTCTTCATCAACATCTTCTTTTGAAGACACTGTGAATTTTATTTTCAAAACTTCATCAGTTTTAAGTGGTTTGAGAAACCTGGTGCTTCTGTTATCCCATTTAGTATCCCCATCTGTGCCAATAAAGATTAAGGCATTTCCATAAATCTGACTGAGTCTGGTGAATTCTCCTTCCATCCTAGATAGAATTGCTCTCCCAGAGACTAGTTTGTTTTTCATAGTTGGGTCATCTAATAGAACATTTTTTACTCGTGAAAATTTTAGATATTCTTCTAGTTCCTTTTCTGAAATACTACATGTGGTATAGAATTCTTCTCCTACCTTGAGTTCTAAGAATTTTTTCATTCTATCTTACTTCATCTACACAGAAAATGACTTCAGCAGATGCTGGAGAATTCTCTGATATGAAAAAATTCAATGCTTGAGTTATTCTTTCATTTTTAGGTTCTTTGCCATCAACAGTTCCAGGTAAGACCAAAAATGATCTAACTTTTGACTCTAGTACATCACTTAATTCTTGATTAACCGTTGTTGTAAATGGTCGTAACGCCCCCCGAAAGACCTCTACTTTTGCCCTGTCTGCACCTGAAATCTTTGTGCCAACTGGCAAGTCAGGTCCTATGGTTATAATGATTCCAGTTTTATTTTTATACAGTCTTGGGTCTTTTCCACCCCCTGGAACATAATGCTCTAATGCTCGTTGTATTACAGTAGCAGGAGTATTAATGAATTTATCAACCAGATCGTCCCACTGACTTCTTGATAACTCAATTAATTTTGAAAATTCTGGAATTCTTCCTGTAATGTGAACCACTGCAGCAATCTCTCCCATGTTCTTAGAAGCTGTTTCTAGCCATCTCTGAACTTCATTTGGGTTTTTTAGATTTGATACATGAGAATGAAATTTGCCACTAATAAAATCCTGTAATTCCTTTGGAGTGTTTTCTGATATAATACAAACTGCTTTGCCCCCATTTTTCTCTACATGCTCTGCTAGATATTCAACTCTATCTGCGTCTGTCTTATCAGTTGCATCAATTGTAAAAACTACTGACTTGCCATTAAACCTGGGTTGGGTAACACTTGGAGTTGCTCCTGCAATATGTGCTCTGACTGGATAAAATACTCTATCTCCTGGTATGACTTTGCCGTTAAGAATTTTAGCCATTTCATCATCTGCCAGACATAAAACGGTTTCAGCAACTTGTGGTTGTGATAAGAACTGTCCATCTGCAATCATTTTAGATGTGTTTAGTTGAATTTTCTCAGCAACATTTTTGATTTTTGTTAAAAGATTGGTTAACGTTACAGATAATTTCTTAGGATCTCCGCCTTTAGTTTTTGCCAAGTTTTCAGCTGCTTTTGTAATTCCATGACTAATAACAGACTCTTCTTCACCTAATAGGGGAACAATTTCTTTACTTACAGACTCGACTTCAATGGGTGAAAGATCTTCAAATCCACTTACACGTAAAAACTCTGAAGCAGCTTTTGGATAAACAGTTTTGTAAATTCTATCAGAGTGCACTGGGCCTGGATTTGTAGCAATTGAGATGATTCCTTTATCTACTAATTCCCAAGACATTGCCTCTGCTAGTCTGTTTTTTGCACCTTGTGATGCAGTGTAAGGGTCTCTGAACCTATAAGGACGCTGTTCAAGTGGTCTTTCTTCTGCAAAGAAAGTTGAAATTGTAATTATCTTTGCACCCTTTTTCATTACTTTGAGAGCCTGTACTGATGTCCAAAATGTTCCTGTAAGATGAATTCCTACCGTGCTTTTGAATTCATCCAAATCATCATTAGCAAAACAAGTTACAGGGCCTGAAACTCCTGCATTATTTACTACTACATCCACGTTGATTTTTGAACTTGCAAGAGAATCAAACATGTCACTAATACCTTTCTCATCGCTTACATCAACTCCTGAAAATATTTTTACAAATGCATTACTTTGAACCTTTGAAATTATTTCTTGAAGGATTTTTTCAGTTTCTTCAAGAGGCTCTCTTCTTCTTCCAAGAATTATCACACTGGCTCCATTTTCTACAAATTTTTTTGCAATGGCTTGACCGATACCAGTTCCACTCCCAGTAATGAGGACAACCTTCTCTTGAAATTTTAACATTGACAGAATGATGAACTTTTTGTATTATTTAATTAGATCATCTAATGCCGAATTAATCTTTATTTGAGGGGTAAATTCATCATTTGATATGCATGATTCTGAACCTGACACTATTGTATTGAAGACGTATCCTCAACGATTAAGTGAAATTTTATCTAAAATAGGTGTAGAATCTCAACCCAAAGATATTGGAACTGATGAAATTGAAAAAGGTGATTATTACAGCAGGTATTTTACACAAACGCCTAGGATGGTTACCAATAAAGGATGTTTAGAAATTAAAAAAACGAACATCGATGCTGTACAAATAATTCAGAAGGGCTAGAAGATGCAAGATCCAAATCCACTTCCTTGGGGCGCACAGGACAGATTTCAAGCTCATTTTATTGTTCGAAAAAATACTGAAAGAAATGATACTGATTTTATAGCTAGAACAATTCTTTCTACTCAAGGTCATTTTGCTTCAAAAAAAATTAAAGGCGTAAAATGGAATGGTGGAAAGTTAGCTAAAGTCCTCGATGGTGATTCTGCCCTTGCAGAAATGATTCAGAAACAATCAGTCAATGATGCTACTATTTTTGTTGATCCAACAGAGAATGCTGTCAGAATTTATGGAAAATGGAAAAGCGATTTCGAATTTGGAATATCAAAAGAATTATTTGAAATTTATGACAAAATAGCAGGGCACATTAAAGCCCTTTAAGCTTTCCACCAGTCAAGTGCTAAATAATTTACATCGTCTTTTCCATGTGGTATTGCTAAAATGAATTGTTTTCTGACTGTAGTAGCTAATCTTCCAGCAAGTACTACTCCTGTTGATGATATGGAATCAGTCGTGTTGTAAACCTGAACCAAGTAGGGTGCATGATCTATTCCTGGACCTTTTTGATACACTGCAAAATCGCATCCGAATTTAATTCCTGGATTAATTATGTACCCCTTATCTCTAAAATTTTTGTAAACAAGAAATTTTTTATCAAAATTATGGTATTCATTTCTGCAAATTTCTAACATCTCAGTTTCTGTAATCTTTTTTTTCACTTTGTAAATACTAATTATTGATTTTTGAAGTAAATAATATCCTTCCATAAGATCTAAAATAAGTGGAACGTTAATTTCATTTGGTTTTGGTTTTGGTATGCCAATTGGCTTTCCATAATACCCACTCATGAAAAGTTTTTGAGAATCCTTAATGTTCCAAACAACAATACGATTATCGATTAATTCCCCTTTCAACCTATATGCTCAATGCTAATAGAATGAATGAATCAGAAACTTCTTGGCATTTATCTGCCATCTCCTCAATACCTTCAATTACGTCTTTCATCAACATAATTTCCTTAGTATTTGTGATTTCATTTAAAATCTTGATAGTCATTGTTCGATATTTTGTATCGATTTCTCTCTCAATTTTCTGGGTTTCTTGAGCAAGATCAATTGAATTTGAAGAATTTGTATTTAGACTGCGAATTATTTCATTAAGCTTGTAAACCTCATCTACTACTAGCTCAATTAATTCGGTAAGATCTTTGTCTAAATCTGCAGTCTTTAGGGTAGCAGGCTTGATGTTAGATAACTTGAATGAGATGCCAGTGATGTATCCTGCAATCTCATCCATGGTATAGGCAGTGTTAAGGAGATTCTCTCTATTCATAATGAGGCCTCCAACGTCTGCAACGTCCCGTGTGATCTTTCGGCGAAGAGCCTCTACCTCATCTTCAATATTGACAATTTGTTCTAGAGTATTTTTAACCGCTGCCTTATTTTTCTTCATCATAAATTCTGGCAGAGTAGCTAAACTCCTTGCAGCATTTAGAATTCTATTAATTTCATCTTGTAAAACTGCTATTGCTTTTCTCTTTGCTTGAACCTCTAATTCCCCACTATACATGTACGAAATTTGTTATCTAAAGAAAGTTAATTTAAACCCTTGCGAAAAAATGCCCATCCCCAAATTGATTTAGCCTCAGTCTGTATTTTGAGTAATTTTTGTTTGACCTTTATACAGAGAAATCACTTCTTGATCCGTTGAAGCATTTTCTGGAGATTTTTCCATTCTTATTTTCCCTGTAAATTTTGGAAATCTCAAAGCTAAGCCACTTCCTTTTCGTATAACATCTTGAGCGGTTTTATGAATCGGACTAAGAGTGATTTCAGATGCAACAATCTCAATTACAAGTTCTGGTTCAAACCATACATCCGCCTCCATATCACTTTTTATTCTAGGATTTTTCTTTAGCGTTACTTTACTAGATAAGATTTGATAGAATTGGTCTAAATTTTCATCAGTAAAACCCGTTCCAACTTTACAAATACTTGGGAATGTATCGTCATCATCATTGTAAGTTGCTACCAGCAGAGTTCCATATTTACCCGTTCTTCTGCCTCTTCCAAAGAATGCACCAATTACAACCAAGTCTAAACTGTCCCCTAGATCATTTCTGTACTCTCGCTTTAGCTTTAACCAATTACTTCCTCTTGCACCAGCTCTATACGGCGCATTAAGATCTTTTAGCATCAAACCTTCACATCCTGCATTAATTGAATTTTCTAGAAAATCTTCAATTTCGCTTTCATTTGTTACCAATATTTGAGGAATTACTTTGGTAAAATTATCTTCAACTACAATATCATTTAATAATTTTCGTCGTTGTTCATAGCCTAAATCCAGACAACTTTTTTCATCTACGTATAATACGTCAAACAAATTTACAGTGATTGGATATTGTAAAACTGCCTTGTCTACGTTATATTTTCTTCTTCTATGCATTAACTCTTGAAATGGCAAAAACTCTCCACTGTTTTCATTAATAGCTACTGCTTCAGCCTCTACTATTGCATTTTTTACTTTTAGTGCTTTTGGTATATTTTCAACAATATCAGGATAATAGCTTCTGATGTTTTCTAGTCTTCTTGAAAAAAGATCTACCCTGCCATTTTCTAAATGAATTTGTACACGCTCACCATCAAGTTTGTATTCTGCAGCAAATCTTTTACCCATTTTTTCAATAGCTTCTTGTTCACTCTTTATACGATCAGCTAACATGGGTCTGATTGGACTAAAAACTTTAATTTTAAATTCCTCTATTCCTTTGAGTCCCTCTTTTGCAGCAACTTGTGCAACTTTTCCTAGATCACTTGAAACATTGTATGCAGCTTCTATTTTTTCTCTGTTTGATTTTGAATCGGTATAAGCAATGGCTAATCCGTCTAAAATTGTATTATCTGCAACTCCCAAACGCATTGTGCCAATTAGTATTTTTATGATAAATTTTGCAGAAATTGGGCTGACATTGTTTAAAAGACTAGAGACATAATTCATTTTTTTATCTAGAACATTTTTCCCACTGCCTTCTAGCTCTGCAATTTTACACAATGAATCATATACCAATTCTACAGTTTGATTGTCACCTGCCACAGCATCAAACAGTGTTGTTTGTGTTTTTTTCTCAATAAGTTTGGAAACAGCATGCCCTAAATCGCCATCTTTCCTATAGGCTTCTTCAATTCGCTTGACTTCAATGGCAGTTGAACGATGTACTGCTCTAATTACTAATTTTTCTGCAACACCTATCTCCACTCCTTCAAAATCAGGACGCAATTTACCTTGAATCAAATAAACTACTTTGGCTAGTAAATCCTGAGGCGTCATTTTGAATAAATCTACTAGATGGTCTGTTAGCTCTAATCGTTTTGCAGTATTCTCCATCTTTTCAAAAGTTTCAGCTAGAACAGAAAACTTCACTCTGAATTTTTTATAGGATCCTGAATAAAAGTGAGTTGCTAAATGTATCGAAAGATTGTCTTTTTATCGGATTTTGGATTATCAGATACTAGCGCAAAATTGTAAAGTGGATACGATATTTTGTATTGTTTCATATAACTCCAAGCAACATCATGAATCTTAAACTCTGTACGTATTCCTTCTATGTGCGATTTATTTCCAAATACATCAAATACTGCCAGTGAATATTTTTTTGGTTTATTATGAGGTTTTGCTCTTAGCAACCAAGTAAAGGCAAATACAAAAACAGCTGCTACGATAACCATTACCCCAACATCTTTAAAAAATGCCACTACTATGTTTGGAATCGTTTGACCAAATAATTCTATGATAAAGTTAGAAAAAGTTAGTACCCCAATTCCAGTCAGTATGAAAAATCTAAACTCAATCAAGGGCTTTAACTTGTTCATTTTTGGCCATTTTAGACTATTCATCTTTTCTTTTTAACTCTTTATCAACAAAAAAATAATGATTGAAATTTTTCATTTAATGGGGTAAAAATTAATGATAATTTGTTTAATCGGGATCTTCGTGATTTCCTTTTCCTCTGCCTTTACTTGAGGAATCAGGTAAAGACTTCATCTTATTCTCTAAAACTTTCATTCTGTCTTTATAGCCTTCAGCATATTCTAATTCTGCAGGAATAAGTGTTGCAGGATGAATAAATCCCTGACTTCTAATTGCCAATGCTCTTTTAGTGGCCATTTCTCGTATGTAGTCCCAATCTGGAGTTGAAAAACCATCATACGGCCCAACTAGTTTTCCATTATGCATGCTAAATACAAGCGCCTCAACAATTGGAATGCAATAATTAATTGTAGCTGCCGAATTAAGTTTGACTGGCATCAATGGCATGTGATGACTGCCTCTTGTATTTCCTGCTACATAATGCGGATTGTTAAAAGCACTACCTGCTTCTTCTGTTGCTGGGAAATTTTTTTGAGTTCTAACAATGCAAATTGGATCATCTTTTCCAACATATGTGCCAGCTATGTTGTGTAATCTGTCAGTGGATGAAGAAACAATGGGTTCATTATCTTTCGTGTAAACTGATGCAACTACATACCGACCAGGATACATTAAAGCAGCTTCAAGAGTTGGTTTGTCTTCCCACAAGTTTAGCTCAGCAATTTTACCCTCTTCTACATCCATGACGTTAAATTTCACTCCTTTTGCAAGTGACTTGTTAATAATTAATCCAGTATTACTTAATGAATCTACAAACATTCTGTAAAATGGGTAGTTGAAAGCTCCTGGCTCTGTCTTATCTGCAGCAAATACAGTAAAAGCCTCGTTTGCTCTCTCTTCAAATTCTAATTCAGCAACTCCAGGTCCCATCCCTTTTACATTTCCTGAGAATGAGTCCTTTAGAAGATCCTGTCCTGCTCCATAAAGCCCCTCTTGTTTTGCAACTTGTGTTCCAGCCTCAAAGGCTTTCCATGCAAGCTCATGAATTTGCTGGTTATCAACACCCTTTGTATGGGTCATAACAATGTGAACATCGTCTCCACAATAACCAATGTACCAATCTATTAACAGATCCTTTGAATTTTCTACTGTTTTTCTAACAACACCTAATAATCCATCACTTGGCCTTGTATGACCTCCAATTCCTCCAACATCTGCTTTTATCACAGAAACCGTAATTTTCACGGCTTGTTTCACTGCCCACTTTGATTTATGTCTAATTCACTCCAGTCCTCGATGAAAAAAAATTGAAAAAAAATTAGATTTTTTTGAAAAAAATCGAAATGGTAATAAAACCCCTCTCACTACGAAGTCGATATGGCAGCTAAACCACACTTAAACTTGATAATTACTGGGCATATAGACAATGGCAAGTCTACTACAATGGGTCATTTCCTAATGGATCTTGGTGTAGTTGATGAAAGAACTATAGCCCAACATGCAGATGAATCTGAAAAAACTGGAAAAGGTGACACCTTCAAATATGCTTGGGTAATGGACAATATAAAAGACGAACGAGAACGTGGTATTACAATCGATCTTGCTTTTCAAAAATTTGAAACTCCAAAATACTTTTTCACTCTAATTGATGCCCCTGGACACAGGGACTTTATCAAAAACATGATTACCGGTGCATCTGAAGCAGACTGTGCTGTTTTGGTTCTTTCTGCAAAGGAAGGAGAAACTGATACTGCTGTTGCTCCAGGCGGACAAGCAAGAGAGCATGCTTTCTTACTCAAAACGCTTGGTGTAAATCAAATTATTGTCGCAATTAACAAAATGGATGATAGTAAATATTCTGAAGAGGCATTCAAACGAGCAAAAGCAAAGGGAGAAGCACTAGTCAAATCCGTAGGTTACAAACTTGAACAAGTACCAATCATTCCAGTATCTGGTTGGGTAGGGGATAATCTAGTTAAGAAATCAGACAATATGCCTTGGTGGACTGGCAAGACTCTACTTCAAGCATTTGATGAATTTACATATCCTGAAAAGCCAACAGGTAAACCACTACGCGTTCCCATTCAAGATGTTTATACAATTACTGGTGTAGGAACAGTGCCAGTAGGACGTGTTGAAACTGGTACAATGAAGCCAAATGACAAAATTATCATAATGCCATCTGGTGCTATCGGTGAAATAAAATCTATTGAAACTCATCATACTGAAATGCCATCTGCTTCCGCAGGTGATAACATTGGTTTTAACCTGAGAGGCATTGAGAAAAAAGATATCAAAAGAGGCGATGTCATGGGAACTCCAGACAAACCACCTAAATGTGCAAATGAATTTAGAGCACAAATTATTATTATACACCACCCAACAGCTATTGCACCTGGTTACACTCCAGTTATGCATTGTCACACTGCACAAGTTGCTGCAACAATTGTTGCATTTGAGGCAAAAATTAATCCAGCATCTGGTGCAATTGAAGAAAAAGATCCAAAATTCCTTAAAGTTGGTGATTCTGCTATCGTCCGAATTAAACCAGTAAGACCTGTCCCAATTGAATCATTTGCAGAATTCCCTGAGTTGGGAAGATTTGCACTCAGAGATATGGGTGCAACAATTGCAGCAGGAATTGTTAAAGATATTACTGAAGAATACAAACCATAGTGGGTTATTGGATTGACCCAATCAGCTCGCATTAAACTTACCAGCACTAGCTTGCCAAAATTAGATAGCGTCTGTACAGAAATTATGGGCATTGGAGATAAGACCGGTGTCAAAATAAAAGGACCAACTCCGCTACCTGTAAAGCGACTACACATTGCAACAAGAAAATCTCCATGTGGAAGCGGTACTGAAACGTATGAAAAATGGGAGATGCGAATGCACCGAAGAATTATTGACCTTAGTGCTGATGACAAGGCAATTCGACAGCTAATGAGGCTAAAGATTCCAGATGACGTTTATATCGAATTATCTTTAACGTGATTGTTTGTTAGCCTTAAATTATAGAAAATTGTGAATAAAGATATGGCAGAAGATATTCCTGAAACTCCAATTGAAGAAACTCCTATTGAAGAAACTACCGGCTCTGCAAGATTTGATGTAATTTATTCTTGTTTGAGGTGTGGCACTAACGTTCCAAATACTGAACTAGCAAGATTGCCAGAAATAAAATGCATATGTGGATTTAGAGTCTTTACAAAAATCAGGGCTCCAATAGTCAAAACAATAAAAGGAATTTAAAACTAAATTCTATCTTTTCTATAACTATGATGTCTTTGTAGATGACTACGCATATCCTCCATACTTGAAAAAAATTGATTACACTCTTTACAATCGTATGGCAGGTCTTTATTATGAACAACTTGTTGATGATTCATAAATTCTTCTTGTTTTGAAAATTTTTTATCGCATTTATCGCATTTAATTTTTGTGAAAAAACCCATTTATTTATCGTGCTCTTTGTGAGAGTCCCAACACTTTCTACATAGTTTCCCATCTACCTTCCAATTTGTTTTAGGAACATATCTAAAAAAACCTAATTTAGCTCCACACATACTGCAAAATTCTTTTTTTATATTGAACTCTTTTTCTTTTTTATCAAAACAATCTTTACACAACAGTCCTTCCATTTCCCACTGCCATCGTGGCTCCCACAAGTCTGTTATTTTCTTTTTTACACTACATTGAACACAATTTTGTGTCATTGTTCCTTCGTAAAACTCTCTCATCTTATCCATATGACATTCAGCACAAAGAAAACCCTCAATATTCCATTCCTTTTTTGGTCTGTGTTTATGTTTGAGCTCTTTGTTACAAATGGTACAATAGGTAGGATCTCGACTTAGAAACTTCATTACTCTTTTAACTACTTTTTATACGCATATTTAATTTCAGCCTAAACTACACGACTGTTTTGATTATATCAAAAAGAAAATGGCAAATACTGCCACTGCTTTAGTCAAGAAGGTTTTCTATGGCCTGGCTTGCATTGAGCATTCCATGCTTTTTTGCAAATTCTTCGATCTTCTTGTATTCCTCATTTGTAAAACATATTGGCATTGATCTTTTTTCCATAACTATTCTTAACATTATTATTTAATATCCTTTGTGATTTGAAAAGATATTTGATACGGACTATCAAAACATACTAGCATGACAAAAAAGCATCAGATTTTGGTAATTGGACATGATGATGAAGGTTGTACCCCTGAACATGAAAGACTCGCATATGAAACCGGTGCTGAGATCGCAAAATCAGGTGCAGTTTTAATCTCAGGAGGGCTTGGCGGTGTAATGAAGGCTGCATCACACGGGGCACATGATGCAGGAGGATTGACAGTTGGAATAATTCCATATGATAAAGCATCTGCTGCAAATGAATACTGTGACATTGTAATTCCTACAGGAATGGGGCATACAAGAGATTTTCTGACTGCGCTTTCTGCAGATGGTGTAATAGTAATTGGTGGGGGTTCAGGAACTCTTACAGAAGTTTGCGCATCATATGTGCACAAAAAACCAATAGCTGCTTTGAAGAATTCAGGAGATGTTGCTACAAAATATGCAGACCAGTATTTGGATTACAGAAACAAAGTCAAAATTGTTGGGGTTGATTCGCCTAAAGAGGCTGTAAAGTATATTCTAGAACAAATCACTGCATAGAAACAAGCAAGGGATCTGGCTCATAAAATTGACCATGTTTTTGTGCAAGCTGTTCTAACTCTTTTATAATATTTGACATTCCATATTCTTTTGCTGTTTCAAAAAGTGGTTTTTTAAGCCCTAGCCCTAGTCTTGCTGCATTTTCAATCTCTTGTATATCGCTTGCTTCTTTAGTAACTAACCAAGCAGCATTGTTTAGAATGTTTGCAAGTATTTGAATTGGATTGCAATTTTTTGCAAGTTCTTCAGATAGTGATATGCGTTCATATTTTTCATCAGAGTATTTGTAAAAACCTTCCCCAGTCTTTTGTCCTAGCTTTTTTTCATTGTATAGTTGTTCAATTTTAGGATGTGGTCTGATTACCTTTTTGTCTCTTAGATGCATTTCTATTGTTGCCTTGTGGATTACATCCATTCCTGTAAAGTCTGCTAGCTCAAATATCCCCATTGGAAATCCCATCTTAAACTTTACAGCAGAGTCAATTTCTGTTAATTGAATTTTCTGTCTATCCATAACGTAACATGCCTCGTGAACTAGCGGTATGAATAATCTGTTTACAATGAATCCTGGAACATCCTTTCTACATACAACCGGCTCCTTTTGGATGGATTTAACATAATCATTTGTAAGTTTGACTACATCTTTAGCAGTTTTTTGGCCAGGAATTATCTCAACTAGCTTCATTAATTGTGGGGGATTAAAAAAATGAATTCCAATGAACCTTTCTGGTCTACTAATGGTATTTGCAATCTCTGTAATTGGTAGTGTACTAGTATTTGAGGCAAAAACTACATTTTTTCCTGCAACTTTATCTAGTTCAGCATATACTTTTTTTTTCAAGTCCATAATTTCTGGAACAGCTTCTATTACCAAATCGCAATCTTTTACTGCGTCTTTTAAATCAACAATGGGTATTATTCTAGAATAAATGTCATCAGCTTGACTCTGTGAAATTTTTTCTTTTGAAACAAGTTTGTCAAGACTCCACTTTATTTTTCCCATGGCTTTATCCAAAAACTGTTGTTCGATATCTCGAAGAACTACATTGTATCCAGACATTGCAGAAACTTGGGCAATGCCATGACCCATAATCCCAGAACCTAAAACGGTAATGTTTTTTATTGCCACAAATCTTGAATCTGTTAGTATCCTTTATAATGTATATCTAAATTTCTTATTCCATATTGGGACTGTTCAAAAAAAAAGAAGACAAGAATACTACAAAATGTAAAAAATGTGGTTTAGAACTACATGACCCAGAACGTCTTACCCGCCATCTAAAAAAAGCACATGGTAATGTACCAGAGAAAAAACTCGATGAAAAAGGTGGAACTTCTGAAGGCGGAATGTGGTAAAACAAATGGAACTCACTGACTCTCAAAAATATGGTGCCCTATTTGGTGGAGCCTTTGTTCTTGCAGGAATAATAATGTCTACAGTAGTTTTTCCCTTCTGGAATTTGATAAGAGAAGACGTTTTTGAAGAAGCTAAAATTCTCTCAAACTCTGACGGTACATGCTACGTAAATACCTCTGACCAAATTCCAAAAACTATAAAAAACTGTGATCTTGAACCAGGCACAACTGTTAAGCTAAAGTTTGGCAAAGGTCTAGCATGGGCTACAATTGTTAATCCCTGAAAATTATTAATTTAATAGAACCAAATCACTTTACAAAACTAATGGATTGTATCTTTTGTAAAATCATTAAAAAAGAAATTCCAGCTAAAATTATTGCAGAAACAGAAAAATCCCTAGCCTTTATGGATGCATTTCCACTGACAAAAGGCCATTCCCTAGTGATTCCAAAGACCCATTATGAAAAAGTACAAGATATTTCTCCAGAAGATAACGCCGATTTGTTTGAAACAGTTCGCAAGACTATTGCCAAAGTTGACAAGATTACTAATGCGACTCTGCTAGCCATTCACAATGGTAAGGCAAGTGGACAAGAAATCCCACACGTCCATGTTCATCTAATTCCAAGAAGCTCAAAAGACTCAGCAGGACCAGTTCATAGCATGTTTCATAATGCCACAAAATTATCTGATAACGAAATCAGCGAATTATATGATAAATTAAAGGAATCCTAACTACCAGGGATAGATTCTTTTTTTCAAATCTTTATCACTTACATTAATTGCCTTGGTAGGACATGTTTCAGCTGCACTCATAATTTTATTGTACCCTGCTCCTCTTTCATTATACACTCTAGATTTTGGATTCATCTTTGTTAATTTGTCTACGACAAAGACATCTGGGGCTATGGTTTCGCAGCTACAGCAAGCAATACACAAGGTCGGGTCTACATCAACTGAGAGATTTATTTTTGGTTCGGATTTCTGCGCTCTTTCGCTTTGTTTCCCAAATCCCTTGTCATTATTTACCCTAACATCATAATTTTTCCAAAACTCTTCTTCATATTTTTTCCAAAAATCGGGATTATCTTCTTCAAACTCTTTTGTGTACCTACTCCAATCTTCCTCCGGTGTTTTTCTTTCTGGACCGGCTCCCCATTCTGGTTTTTTCTTTCTATAGGTTTGTTCAGTTTTTGTATGATTATCTGTATATCTTCCTTTTGTAGAATCTGTTCCCTTGGAATTTATTTTTTTATGATTATTTTTTAAAATATGATAAGCTGCTATAACTGACTTGAACTTATTGCCGTCTGGTTCATCAGAATTTTTATCAGGATGAAGCTCCAAGGCCAATTTCCTATAGGCATATTTTACATCATCAAATGATGCGTTTGAGTTTAGGTTAAGAGTTTGATATGCTTGGTAATCGTTCACTCTATATTTTGAATAGTCTTCCTATATTAAAAATAATTTGTTGAAATTTACATTGCATTATAAAAGGAAATTTCAATTTCGCTAAATTCCTTTGGCTGACATGAGGCGACTGTTCATCTAATACACACAGCCAAAATTATGATCCCTCACCTATAGAATAGGCATGATTAGTGTAATAGTAATTGAAGATGACCTAGATGGAGCCGAAGTTCTTGCTGAATGTCTTAGAATTAAAGGAATCAACGTTTTAGAAAAAGGCCACAACGGGTTAGAGGCAGTTCAATTGTACAAAAAACTCAAGCCTGATTTTGTACTGTTAGATATGTTAATGCCATTTTACGATGGCTTTTATGGATTAAGGAAAATTCTTGAATTTGATTCCACAGCTAAGGTAATAGTTGTATCAGCTTCCATTGCTGAAGATGAAAAAGAAAAACTAACTAATCTAGGCGCTTCAGCAATTGTCAGCAAACCGTACGAGATGGACACACTCGTGGGTGTGTTGTATACAATAAACAAAGAAAAAGAAAATAATTTGAAAACTAGACCAATTATCATTTGATGCAAATAAACGATTAGATTAAAAATAGAAATCTGAACCAAACCAAAGATACACTAGACATTTTTGATTTTTTACCAGGTGCTACAATGAGAGATATTGTTATCTGATTCCACTACCTGTATTATGTGGATGAAAGATCTGGCGAATTTTTGTTCCTTCGCTGCCTTCTATAACCTCAATGCCCTATAATTTTTTTAAATCTTTTATCATCTTGAATCTTCTCAAAAACTGATTCATGTTTAGCCCATTTTTTAATTACTTTGGGATTTTGGGAAATTGCTTGTTTTAGCAAATATAATGATTGGTCTATTTCTCCTAGAGCTGCTTTGCTTCTAGATTTTGCATAAATTACATTAACATTGTTTTTGTGTTCTGTTAAAAGTTTATCAAAAATCTCTATTGCTTGTTTATGTTTACCTAGTTCTGCTATCTCTATTCCTTTATGAAATAATGCATCCATGTGTCTAGGGTACGAATCGCAAATATCTGAAAAGCAGTTCAATGCTTCCTCGTGCCTTTTTAATTTGCCTAAAACAATTCCTCTGTAAAAATGTGAGCTTGAATTTTTTGGATCTATTGCTATTGCTTCATCAAGGCATCTAAGCGAATCTTCCTGTTTTCCAAGCTTATCATAAAGTACGCCCTTGTTATAGTATGCAGCCGAATACTCTGAATCAGATTCTATAGCTCTGTCATAATATTTTAGAGCATCTTCAGTATTTCCCAATTCACCTAATGCTATTGCGCGATTATTCAAAGACGGGGCATCATCTGGTTTAATTTCAAGAACCTTTTCAAACGAGGTTATAGCGTCCTGATATTTTTTAATCTGATTAAGTGCCAGTCCTTTATTGTATAGTGCCTCGATATTTTTTGGATCAGCCTTGAGTGCTTGATTGAATAGGACTATGGCAGCTTTTGGCTGATTTATTTCTAGACATGACATTGCCTGATAAATTACCTCTTCAGGCTCTTTTGGTTTGCCAAACAATATCACAATATATTTTATTTATAATCCAGATAATGAAAGTTTGGGTTTGGCTAACTAAGAGATTTGAATTTCTTTATTGATTCTTTTGCTAATTCTTGTAAATCTTTCTCCGAAATTTTTGTAGGATCATCAGATACTAGTACATCCTCATATTCTTTTTTTGTGTTTATGAGTTTTTTTGATTTATTTTCTTTCATATCTCATTACTTTTTATCTGAAATAGTATAAGAACACTTATTGTTTCAGATTTCAGATTAAACTAGGAATTAAGAATTTTAGCTTAATCGACAAGAGGACAAAGAGGAAATCTATGATGGTGGACTATTCCAATCCTAAACTCCTCTGAATTCTCTCATCTTGCCAGTCTTTTACTGACCCTGCCTTGTTAGTTGCAGGTTTGTGTGTTTTAACACACGTCATATTGTGGATGCAGTATTTTATTCATCTTAAATTACAAATGCCCCAGTGTATAGATTACTTGACATTTTATGTGAATTAAGAATTTTCAGATTATAAAGCGATTTAGCGAAAATGTGTTATTTTTTAAAAATCATTTTATACGATTACTTATTTCTAGTGGCATGGGCGAGATTGCCACTAATGGAGATATCACCATGGGGGAAAATGATTGGGGTATGATTTCAAAGAATCCACCAATGTATGAATCTGGGGCAGACAATGCGGTAATAGAAGTTACAGATATCGAAAACAAAACTCACAAAATCACATTCAAAAAAGGTGGGGTTCTAAATGTTGGACGGGAAGGTGATACACTATACCTTGCCTGGGATGATTCTGACACTGTCTAAATTTTAAAACTAAACCATTTCAAACCTAAAAGAGATTTAGCGAAATTGAAATAAGAGATTTTTCTATAATTAAGAAACAGTTAGAGTTTTGGCATGCTAATTTTTTGTGTTTTAAATGTTAGTGCTATAAAACTCAATACCCCGATTGCTAGTATTGCCATGGTAATTGCTCCAAATTCTGGAACAACTGACGCTCCCAAAATAGTTAGCCTCTCTGCTTTTTCATCCAGAGGAATTACTACTTTATTAATTCCACCTTTTGATGTAATTTCAAAATCAGAGATTTGTTTACCATCTGCCCAAATTACAAGTGGCTCACTGATCAAATCTTTTGGAAGCATTAGCGTTAAATTATGATCTTCGCTTTTTGCTTTTCCAACAATTTCAAAAGTTATGGCCTTTTGTTTTTCATCAACTGTTGCAGAGGCAATCATTCTGCTATATTCATACTCTACATCAAATGTGGTTTTTC
>Ga0334722_10001661_pt1 | contig 27023 bp, 38 predicted proteins | sample C3_bottom_MG_FD_207210 | JGI IMG/M metagenome (GOLD analysis project Ga0334722, IMG submission 207210) | Sediment microbial communities from Yellowstone Lake, YNP, Wyoming, USA - C3_bottom | ecosystem: Environmental > Aquatic > Freshwater > Lake > Sediment | place: USA: Wyoming | collected... | reverse complement strand
AACAAAACCCCAGGTCCGACGTTGCGCACGACGATACGCAGCGGATTCACGTCTGCCTTGTAGAGCGTCGCCGGATTTTTGGATCCTTGGATCGGTACGGCAACGGTATTGAACAGAGAGTCGCGCACTGTCAGACCTCCGTGCTAGGGGACTAGCGAGATTCGCTCGGAGGTGCCACGACGATGAGGAATCCCTCGTATTTCCAGCAGAGCCGCAACGTGACGAGGCCCGCGAAGTTCGCGAACGAGAGTGCGTCAGCGACGACCTGGAAGCTCTCCGAGCGCACGATCGTGTACGGCTCGGCCCATTCCCACGTTTGCTCGGACGTGCCCTTGGGGATGAGCGCCACCGAGATCGGTGACTTCGTCATCTTCTCGTTCTTGCCGAGGTCGGCGATCTGCACGCGAAGCAGAGCCTGGAGCGTCGTTTGATCGGGCTGTGTGCCGAGCACGTCACCATTCTGATCGAGAGCGATCACAAACGGCTTGAGCCGATGGATCTCGAACGGCTTGTCGACGTTGTGCATGAACGTCGCGTCCGGGAATTGCTGGCCAGTCTGCGCGCTCGTCAGCGGCATCTCTCCAGGCATCTCGTAGGGGATCCGCATCGTGATCTTGCGACCAGCCCAGCTATCAGGAAGACGACCCATTTTTCTCTCCTCGCGCCGACGTTTACATTTGATGAAGGCGCGTTCGACCCCGACACTATCACAACCTGCGAGGTCTCTCATGGATCAGGACAGCGACTACATCGGCAGCTTCACGCGGCCGACCATCGGCGCCAAGGTTTACCTGTCACGCGGGCCGTCGGGCCTCCCCGAGACGTTCGATCGCAAGACCGCCGATCGCGAGCTGGAGATCTATCTCGGGCGCGTCAAGATCAAGATCGCCGTCGACAGCTTCATCCGGCAAATGCTGATCGCGCGCCGGCCTGAGAACTGGGGCGACATCATCGAGCATCTCGCCAAGCTCACCAAGCTCGAAGCCGACCTCGTTCCGCTCGATGTCGGCGTTGCATTCTGGGCTCAGGTCGACCAGTCTCGCGAGGCCGCAGCGCGAGCCAAGCAGCTGGCGAAAGGGAACTAAGGAGTCACTGGAGCCGCGCATTTGCTTGTGTTAGCGTCCGAGACATGACTACAGCTCTCCTGACGACGCAGCTTTTCATCGGCCCTCTTGGTGCTGGCCAGCAGATCACCGTTCTGCACAAGCTGCACACGGGTGGGCTCCCCGCCAAGCCGAACATCATCATGCCCGATCGGTGCACGCCGATCGGTGTCATCGCGTTCGACGATCTCTCGATCACGTTCGAGAACTTCGGGCCGCCGGATTCGGCGCAGTTCTTCGTCGAGCTGGAGCACACGTTCCAGCGCGACAAGGCATCGACGGCCGAGCAGATCTGGAAGGGCGATCAGGGTCAGACGCTGTTCGCCGACTACGTGATCGTCGGCAACGGCACGGCGGGCGCTACGCTCGCGCGCTACCTCACCGACGATATGGTCACGAGCGTCGTCGTGATCGAGTCGGGCGCGAACTACATCACGGGCGGGACCCCAGCCGATCGTTTGCCGGTCAAGGCCGGCGCTCCGCTCGGTGATCTGTCGCTGCCCACTGACACGAAGTATTCGTTCTTCCGACCGATGCGAACCGGCCTCGCGCAATCTGGGTTCTTCGGCTTCGGCGACTCCGAGGGCCGCATGTGGGGTGGCGGCTCGGCGCACAACAACATGCTCACGGTGCGCAGCTCGGCCGACGTCTACGACAAGTGGGCGACCGATAGCGGCAACGCACAGTGGACGTACGACAACCTGTTGCCGCTGATGAAGTTCATGGAGAACTACATCCCGGACCCGAACACTCCCGCCAATCTCGCGCAGCGCGGCGTCGGCGGCCCGCTCACGATCTCGCAGGACATCCCGGTTGCTGGTGCGGGCTCGGATGCTGGTATCGCGCTACTCGCAGCGGCCATCGCGACCGCATCGAACGCGCCGCTCGAAACGGACTACAACGTCAAGACGAACCCGGCGAGCACCTCTGCAATGCAGTGGTTCTCGACGCTGCCCGGGACCTCGATCATCAACGGTGATCGCGTGTCGGCTGGTGCGTTCCTGCCGCTCTCGGTCGTCACGGCAGCCGGTCACGGCGTCGGCGCCCGCAAGCTGACGATCATCAGCGACGCGAACGTGCTGAACCTCTTGACGGCGGCCGGGCCCAACCCCGATTGCGTCGGCGTCAAGTATTTCCGCGACAGCAACCAAGACGCGACGCTGTTCGCCATCGCGAGCAAGAAGACCATCGTGTGCGCGGGCGCGGTCGCAACGCCAGCCATTCTCCAGCGATCGGGTATCGGCGATCCGGCGCTGCTCACGCCGCTCGGCATCCCGGTGGTCGTCAACAACCCGAACGTCGGAGCGAACCTCACGAATCACTACGGTTGCAGCGGAGTCATCCCGATCGGCGGGAACACGGCGCCCGGTCTATTCCAGGGCATCATCGCGAACGTCGATCTCAGTGGCACCATCGCTCACCCGACACTCCAGGCCAACGACGGCGTGCGCCGATACCAGTTCCTGGTGTTCCCGGGCAACGCGTTCTTCTTGCAGCCGGCCGTGCTCGTCGCGCTCGGTGCAGAAGCCACGCCAGCCATCGCCTTCGTCGGCGCAAACCTGATCCCGCGCGCGGTCGGCAAGGTTCAGATCGCCAGCGCCGATCCGTTGATCGATCCGCGCATCAACGTCGACTGCTATATGGATACCGCCGCGCCGACGGATCTCCAGCGCGGCGTGCAGGCGCTCAAGGTCATCGCCAACATCTCGCTTCAGTACAGCGGCGCGATGCCGATCTGGCCGCCAGCGGCCCACTACCCGGCCGCCAGCTACGGCGGACAGGGCGGCATGGCAGCCAATGATCTTCAACTGGTTCAGGATCTGGAGCAGATCCCGTTTCAGTCGTACCACCTCGTCGGTTCGTGCCGAATGGCGATCAACGCCGCTACGGGTGTCGTCGACGCAGATCTCAACGTGTTCGGTATCTCGCGGCTCGCATGCTGCGACAACTCGGTGATCCCGCAGATCACGACGGGCAACACGTCTTACCCGGCGTACCTGCTCGGGCTCAAGAAGGCGCAGATCGAAGGCGCCCTCATCCCGTAGTCGTCGAGCTAGCTCACTGAGCTACTTCGCTTTGGGCTCCGAAGGCTTCGCCGCCTTCGGGGCCTTTTTTTCAGTGCTCGGTGCTTGGGCAGCAGCGCTGATCGCTTTCGCGTGCTCTTGGAAGTTCTTTGCCCCGGCGGCGATGACAGACTGCTGAACGTGAAGGAACGTAGGCATGATCGATTCTCCTGTGTGGGTAGACGTGCTCAAGATATCACGGCGCGAAAGACCTATGATATCGTCTGAGCATGACCGCAGCACTTCTCACGACCCAGCTCAGCATCGGCCCTCTCTTCGGTGGTGCGCAAGTCACCGTTCTGCACAAGCTCCATACGGGCGGCTACCCGATCAAGCCGAACATCATCATGCCGGATCGCAACACGCAAATCAGCGTGCTCGCGTTCGACAATCTGTCGATCACATTCAAGAACAACGATTCCAATGTCGAACGGCCATCCTCTGCCGAATTCTTCGTCGAGCGCGAGCACACGTTCCAGCGAGCGAACGATTCGACGGCCGAGCAAGTCTGGAAGGGCTAGCTCGCGCGCCGCGCTGCGCGGCCACCCCCTGAAACGACAACAGCCACGAGGCGGCAATCTCGTGGCCGTTTTCGCATCCGTTTTTGCTACCGAAACGCGGAAGGGCGCCCCCGAAGGAGCGCCCTTTTTGCGTCGACGCGTCGAGCCCGTAGGCTAGACGACCGAGCGACGGAGCAGGCCCCAGAACGAGACCTTCTCGTCGGCGAAGTGCAGATTCGCCCCGCCGACCGTCGAATCCGACGCCGGCTGGTTGATCTGCAACGCCGCTTCCGGCTGGAACGAGAACGTGTAGCCGAGGTTCTCTCGCATCCACACCGGCAGCACGAGCGCGTTGCGATCACGCGGGCTCGGGACGCCGTTCTGCGCCAGCTCGAACGCCGTGTTGGTCGAGAACACGTTGTAGCCCTGCCCTTGCGGGTAGTCCATGATCGTGCCGCTCGTGTAGACCTTGCCGTTGTAGTTGTATTCCAGGAAGGTCACGCGATCGACCTGGAACAACGTCACGAGCTGCGGAGGATCCGACAGCGCGCCGTTGGTGTCGGGGAGCTGCGGGTCCTGCTTGTTCGCAGCGGGCCGCATGACGCGAACCATCTTGCAGCTGACGGCGTAGACGTACATCTCCCAGTCCTTCGGGAGACCCGCCGAGCCCGCACGCGGGATGTTCGTGTCGACGCGCGTGCTCGTACGCGTGCCGCCGGGGATCTGCTGCGAGCGGCCGGCCGAGAATGCCTCGACGGGTCCGTTCTGCTGATCGTTGAACTGGACCGTCGAGTAGATTTTGTCGTCGATCCAGTCCGAGATCTGGATCGTCTGCCCGTTGTCCATCGTGATCGTGGTCGTTCCTGGTGCTACACCAACTGTTCCGGCTGACATAATTCTCTCCTGCAAGTGTCTCGGGAACTAGCTCTCCCGAGTTGAGCCTGTGGCTTCCTTCAGGATTGAAGGGCAGCCGGTTTACTCGCGCAGGGGTGTCGTCACCCGAGGCGAGAAGTTCGTCGCTAGCCGCGACCGTAGAGGCTCGCGCCATAGCGCGCAGCGAGACCCGAAATGTTCGGGCCGCCCGCTTGGAGCTGATGACCGAGCAAGTTCGCGGGCGGGCGAGCGCCACCGCGCGCGGCACCGAAGCCGCTGACCTGTGGCCCCGCGACGCCGGGGATCGCGCCCTGCGGCGGAACCGTCTGTGAGATCGCCGGCAGCCCGAAGCCGCCGCCGCCACCGTTGAGCGCGGTGATCTGCGGCAAGCCCATCTGACCGTTGAGCGCGTTGATCATCGGCAAGCCCATGCCCTTGACCGGCTGCGTCGCGCTCGGCGCGGACAGCACGCCTTCGAGCCAGCGCAGACCGCTCGCGAGGAATGCACCTGCGAACGCACCCCACGAGGCGTGACGCGTGGACTTCATTGCCCACAGCGCGCCACCGCTCGCGAGGCCGGCGAGGAAGCCGATCAGATCGGCATTCTGCTGGGCTGTGCTGCCCGGCGTGCCACGCGACAACGCCATCGCGGTGACGCTGGAAACGCCGCCACCGATGAGGACGCCGTAGAGCGGGTTCATACCTGGGTTCTCGCCAAACTCGTTCAGTCCGAGCAGGTCGACGTTTCCGAGCAGCTTGGTGGTCATTGGATCTCTCGCTCCTTCAGGGTTTCTTGGGGGCTGGACAGCTGCCCTTGAACAGCCAGCCACTACGGGTCTTTGCGCTTTTGCCGACAAAACAAAGGCGGGCCCCTCGTTTCGTCCTCGAATTCAGAACGCACTTGCACTCGCCGATGCCGAGTTGCTTTCGGCCGGATTCACCAGAACCCGAGAGCGTCAAGATACTCGGCATCGAGATCTCTCTAGCGACCCCACGGGTAGCGCAGGCCGCGCCAGTACATCATCGTGGTCTTGTCGATGCCGTCCTGCATCGCTTGCGGGAAGTTCGACGATCGGCCGTACGCCTGCGAGACCATCGCGTGGACCTGTTGTTGCGGGCCGCCCCATGGGCCGATGCCCGCAGCCGGGCCGTGCGCCATCGATTGGATCGCGACGCCGCCGCCGGGCACCGAGGCGTCGTGGAAGCCCTGCACTGGAGCTGCTTGCATCTTGCGCATCCACGCGCGAGCGCGCACGCCAGCCCACCAGTTCCTGACGCGTGGGAATAACCCGCCGCCGGCCGCGCCGAAGCCGCGCAGCATCGGGCGATATGCACCGCGCCACGGGAGGCCGCTCAGCGCCATGCCGCTCTGCGGGCCCGTCGAGAATTCGTACGCGACCGCTTGAACGTCCTGGCCGGGGTTGTAGCCAACCATCGGCGAGAGGACGCCTGTCTTGTAGACGCGATCGGGCCGCATGAAGTGCGAGCCGCCGCCGTGTCGAGGAGCTGCGTCACCGAGAAGAGAAATCTGGTGCATGACGAGAGCATGCAGATCCCGATCGCAGTGGGCAAGAAATTCGTAATGATTTTCTACACTTGAACTACTATGGTCATTCGATGCGGGCTAACTAGCCGATCATGGCCGTTCCGAAATTCAGGGATTTGGCTACTCGTGATAAACATGGAAGTGAACGGGGGGCCGTTCGATTCGATCGATGATCGTTATTGGCCCCAACACCGCGCAATCGCTGTCTCCGCACACCACGGAACGATCGTGGGTGATGTTCGTGCAGATCTCGCCGCCGAATCTCGCGGGCCCGATCAAGATCGAGGGCGTGCGCGGATCGCAGGTCAGCGATCGACTGCTCGCGATCTCCGAGGACAATCCGTACCCCGCGTATCTGATCGGCCTCGTCGAGACGGCGACGCCGAACGAGCACGCGCAAGCGATCTACGCACAGTACGCCGCGAGTCATCTACATGACGGTTGGTTCGAGCCGATTCCCGACTTGTTGCAGTTCATCCAACACGTCGGTCAGGCCGCGCTCGCGGATCTGCTCGCGGCGACGCGACCCGGCGGCGTGCCTGATGGCGTCGTCGACATCGACCAGATCGCCGCCGTGCTCGGCGTCTCGACGACGACGATTCGCCGGCTCGTCGCGGCCGGGACGATCCACTGCTTCCGCGTCGGGCGCCAGCTGCGCTTCGTCGTCGCCGACGTACTCGCGTCGATGAATCGTGGCTAGCTGTCAGGTCGTCGTGCTACGCCCGCGAGCATGGCCGAACCAACGAACGAAACCGCGAACGAAACCGCGAACACGCAACCCGAAGCCGCGCCCGCTGAACCGATCCGACTCGATCTCGCGCCGATGATCGTGAAGGCGCTCGTCGGCGTCTACGAGGACGCGCAGAAGGTTCTGTACGGATCCGTCGGCGCCGTTCCGCGCGACAAGCTCGACGAGCCGTTCTATCGGCTGTGCTCCGAGGTCTTGTTCAAGGCCGCGTGCCGCGCCGAGTGGACGGCAGATCAAGTCTCGATGCTTCAGATTCAGCCACCACAAGGCTAGCTCGATGGGAACGGCTAGGCGCTACCACCCGAAGCGTTGCCCGAAGTGCAATCACCGTCGACGCTGGAAGATCGGGTGGTCGCGATATGACATGCTCAAGCGCGGTCAGCGACGCAAGAGCCGGGGCTGGTGGCGACCGAAACCGCGTGCTCGTTGCTTGTTCTGTGAAGCTGTCCGTACGCTAGAACGCGCCAAGATCAGGCTAGCAATCGTCGATGAATCCGAACAGTAAGCCAACGCTCGTCGTAAATCGTCGACGCGAACCGTTCGACGTCTACATCGGACGTGGATCGATCTGGGGCAACAGGTTCGTGCATCTTATAACAGGGCGTCATCAAGGCGTGATCGTCGTTGCGACACGCGACGAAGCGATCGATCGCTACGCCGAATGGATCATGACGCAGCCGCAACTGCTCGCGCGCCTTCCCGAGCTGCGCGGAAAGCGCCTCGGTTGCTACTGCGCGCCGCTGCGCTGCCACGGTGAGATCCTCGCCGATCTCGCCGACGCGTTGCCGGGCTAGCTGTCAGATCTCGGTGCTACGCATCGGACATGGGATATCCGTATCAAGGCATCGAACCCGACGAGTATCAGCAAGCCGCGCTTCGCACCGAGCGAACACCGAACTTCATCAGCACGCACTCGGCGGCGGGCCACGATGAGATGCTCGGCCGCTTGCTGCACGCCGCGCTCGGCGCGTGCACCGAGACCGGCGAGCTTCAAGACATGATCAAGAAGCATCTAATTTACGATCGCCCGCTCGACAAGGTGAACGTCCTCGAAGAATGCGGCGACGCGATCTGGTACCTCTCGCTCGCGCTCAGCGCGTGTGGCTACACGATGTCCGAATGCATGGAGCGCAATCTCGACAAGCTCCGCAAACGGTTCCCCGACAAGTTCACCACCGAGCGCGCGAACGAGCGCGATCTCGATGCCGAGCGTGCTGCTCTTGAAGGAAAGTAGCCGTGGGGCACATCGTCATCAACGGCAACGAGATCCCTTGCCTCGATTACGGCTTCGTCGCACTCGTCGACGTGATGGGCAATGATCGCACGCCGGCACAGACCGCACGCACGAGCTTTCGTAACCGGAAAGAGCGCACGGCCGAGGAAGACGCCAAGCTCACGGACTACCTGATCCGCAACCATCACAACACGCCGCTCGAATTCGTGAACCTGCGATTCTATATGAAGATGCCGATCTTCGTGGCTCGGCAACTCGTGCGACATCGGATGGCGAGCATCAACGAGATCAGCTACCGCTACGTGCAAGCTGCTCGCGAATTCTACGTGCCGACGTCCGATCGCATGCAGCGCAAGGCCGAGAGCAACAAGCAGGGTTCATCAAATGAGATCGTCGATGATCCGCTCATGTGTAATCGATTGATGGTCGCTGTCGGCCATCAAGCATTCGATGCGTACGAAAAACTCCTTGCACACGGGCTCGCCCCGGAGATCGCGCGCAGCGTGTTGCCGTGCGGCACGTACACCGAATGGTACTGGGCCGCTGACCTTCACAATACGCTCCACATGTTGAGCCTGCGGCTCGATCCTCACGCGCAGTACGAGATCCGCGTCTACGCCGAAGCGATGTTGGCCCTCATCGAGCCGGTGTTCCCGACAATCATCGCATCATGGCGTCGTGCCGGAAACGGCTAACAAATCCTGCTCGACTTGCGAGCAGCCGAAGCCGCTTCGAGACTTCCCACCCGATCTCCGTACTAAGGACGGGCACGGATCAAAGTGCCGTCCATGCGCAAAGAAAGTTACTGAAGCCTTTTATAAGAAATATCCGAAGAAAGAAGCACGCAGACGCCGGCTGAATGCGGCGGCCGGTCGACGCTGGTACCAACGCAATCGAGTGCGAGAAATCGAACGGCTCAAGTGGGCTCACCTCAAGCGAAAGTATGGGATAGCGCGAGGCGACTACGAGGCCCTACTTCAAGCACAAGGCGGATGCTGCGCGATCTGCGAGACGAAGGAGCCCGGACGAAGAGATGGGTTCTTTGCGGTTGATCACGACCACGCAACCGGCAAGGTTCGTGGCATGCTCTGTCAGCGCTGCAACAGCGGTCTCGGCTTCTTCAAAGACCGCGTCGACTTCATGGAAAGAGCCATCAAATATGTCAACAAAGCCCAAGTCAAATCCGATCAGGCCGAAGCACTATACCGATCTAAAACCGGAGCCGATTGAGGTAATAGAGGCGTGGGATCTCGACTTCCTGCTCGGCAACGCGGTGAAGTACATGGCGCGAGCCGGCAAGAAAGACCCTGCAAAGACCGTCGAGGATTTGAAGAAGGCCGAATTTTACTTGAAGCGCAAGATCGAGAATCTCTCGAAGCGCTAGGGCTGCTTCTTCAGCTCAACGAGCAGGTACGGATAGGCGTGATCACCCGGTTCATTCCCATCGAGCTTGACGCGTGCTGCCGGCATCGCACGCCCGCTGTTATCGCGCCCCATTTCAAGCGCGACAATCGTTCCGCGCCAGAAGCCCTCGCGGATTAGTCGCTTCTTTACGTTCGCTGCAACCTTGACCGTTCGCTCGACACGATCACCGACGCAGAACGTGGCCCTCTTCGTGACGGTGCAGGTTTTCGCGCTCACCGTCGGCGACGTTTCTTGCCGAAGTGCCGCACCGCGTACCAGATCCCGGTGCCGAGAATCGCGACGACGCCGATCTTCGGGGCCCAGCCCCAGGTTGCCGGGAACGGATCGAGCCCACCGAGCGACGTCACCGGGTGCGGCATGTTCGAGACCATCGTGATCCCGAGCCCGGCGACCCCAAACGTCGTCGGTCCGACGGGCTGCACAGTCGTCTGAGTCATGCCCTCGGGCATCACCAGATGCGGGTTCCGGTTGTACGGGTTGTTCGGATCAAATTGCCATGAGGGCACTATGCCAAGTTGGATCATCTAGTTCGTCTCCGATGGAAAGTTGAGCTGAGCGAATTCCCCGCGCAGACGCCGAGCTACTTCATCATACGCACGAGCGGCCTCTTCAGGCGTCGTGAATCGCCCGAGATGATGCTCGATACCCTCTACTGAGATCTTGGCGACCCAACGATTTTGAAACCAGTGAACGCCACGATAGCCGGACGTGTTGTTCTTGCGATGGGCCGTGTTTGCTGAATTCTGCGAGTGTGTCAGATGCCGCAGATTCTGCCGACGATTATCGAGCTGATCACGATTGATGTGATCGATCTCGCCCGTCAATGGGCGCTCCCCGAATACAACGTGATGTAGATAGACGTTGACTCGATCTCGTCGCCTGAACACATATCCACGCGTGCTCAGGCCCCACAGCAATCCCGAAACCTCATCAAAGGTCTCGATGTCAACAAGCGCGTAGACGAAGCGTTTTTGGCCACTCGTAACTGCGAGCCAACGGCACCCGACTGGCAGGGAATTGCATCGGCTGAAAATTGCTTCTAGCTCTCGGCGCTCGACTTGCTTCTTGGCCGTCACCGTTACTCGCGTACACTCGATCGAACAATGCTTAGCTTTGTTGCGCGTCGAGAACGCTCGCGTGCAAACAACACAGCTGCGCTGTACATAACGAGCCAAGGCTAGCCCCTTCGCTTGTAACGGAAGCTCCGCGTGAGCTTGCCCTTCTTCTTGTAGTTGTACGGCATCCGCGCCTCGCCGCCGTCCTTCGCGCACGTCACGTAGACGTCGATGTGCGAACCGCGATCGGGAAGCGCGAGATCCATCGCGTCTTCAAACGAGCGCCCGGCGTGCGAGTCGTACGGATCGCGGTTGAGGACGACGACGTTGAATCGGCGCTCGCCGATCTCGCACGAAACTTTGGTCTTGCGCGCCATCTCAGGCCCTCTTCGGTTTGCCGAAGCCTTCAGCTACGGCGATGGTCGGGACGATCACCGGGAACAGCCCGCCGAGGATGAACCACAGAATTCCATAGCCGATCGACTTGTTGCGGCGATAGCCGTGAAAGCCGCTGACCGCAGCTGATGCGGTCGCGAGCAGCGCGAGCCACGGGACTTTCGTCGGCGCGGCTGGCGGGACGTTCGGATCGATCAGCGTCAGAGCTGTCGAATCCTGGCCGAGCCCGGTGAGCGAGATCATGTCGTCATCCTACACGATCAAGCCGGGAAATCCGTAGTCCGACCGCGAGGCAGCTCGACGCCGAGGTTGTCGTCGCCCGGCAACGTAGCGTCCAGCGCAATCCATTTAGTTGGAGCAGATCGTGGCACGCCCGCAATCGCGTAAATGTGTTCATCATCCGCATTCCTCGTCGCTGCCGTCACGCGAAGGCGCGGCGTGATGCCGTTGACCGCGAGCAGCGTCGAGATCTTGATCGCCGCGTCGTCACAGTTATGAACAAGCACATCAGACTCGGGAAGCCAGAATTTTCCGTGCTCCGTCGTCAAATCCATGCACATCTCGATACCACCATCGGAGATTGAACGAATGCGCGCGAATCTCATATCACGACGATCGTTATCGACCGCGCGCGGAGTGATTCGATAAATCGGGTGGTCCCCGAATCCACCGTGATCATCAACGCGCTTTAGATGAACACTCTGACCAAGCATCCGATGAAGCACGCGAAGCTCCAAGGCTAGCTTGGGAGACGTTGTCCCGTAGACACCATTTCGCCGATCAGCGTCGGCTGCTAGCCCTTCGAGCAATGCACGAACATCGGCTTCTGCCACATGTCGAAGAGAGGCGTGTTTGTTCGGAGCCCCGCTGCCGAATTGCGCAAAGAATCGCGCAATCGACGAGTCGTTGATTGAAAGGTACTTATGGTGCCATCGCGTATCAACCCCGATGCGTTCCATGAGCGCTTGTACGCGGCGCTTCTGTTCTTCTTTGGGCTTGCCGTCAGCTCCCGAGATTCCAGCGCGATACGGCGTTGGTTCACCAGTTCGCTTGCTTTTTCCGTCGGTCCAACCATCTGCGATAAATACGCCGAGTAGCCAAGCCAACTCTTCACTAGAGAGCCCAGCTGTAATTACCGGCCATTCATCCCCGAGAACACCAGCAACGGGAATTTGCTCGGGCGTGATCAGATCGTCGCCAACGCGCGCCTCACTCGCGCGAATCTCTTCAATTCGGCCTTCGACGTTACGGAAAATCCGGTGCTCTGGCGTGCAGCGAAGCACACAGCCGTTAGAAAGCTGGAACGTCAATAGTGATTTCTCGCCGGTCAACCAACGATCTTGAACCATGGTCCATGCACCATCGGCCATGATCCGATCACCGGCTTCCAACTCGATCAATGGCACAAGCTCATAGTCATCGCGCAAGACTAACGTTGAGAGTGGCAAGCAATCGCCCGCGCGCATCTCGGTCGTGCGCCGCGCGCTCTGAAACAGATCAACGCCCTCGACGGGACCGTTGCGGCCCATCTTCACCGGGGCGATGTCGTACGCGTAGCGATAGTTGCGAAGCCCATCGGTACCGCGACTCTTCATGTGATCGTAGATCGCCTTGATCTCGCACTGCTCGTCGCGCTCGGGGCAGTGCTGCGTGAGCGCGAGCCCGAGCTTGCGCATCCGGCCGTCTTGGACGCCCTTCCACACGAGATCCTGGATGCTCGCGACGCGTTCTTCGATCGGCATTTCTGCCGAGCGTCGATGCTCGGTCCGCATGCCACCAGCCTCGAACGAGCCGACGAGCGGCGCGGGCGCGAAGCGCTTGGTGACGAGCCGATACTTCGGCTTGAACAGCCCCAGGCCCGCGAGGTGACGCTGGCGCCGACCGAAGTAGACAAGGCCACCGATGATCGCAGCGGCACCGATCGCGATACCGAGGCGCTTCTTGTTCCGAGACGTCATCGTGGCTCTAGCCTATCACGCGCGCTTGCGGCGGCCGAACAGGAGCGAACCAAGGTTGATGGCGAGAGCGAGCGCAGCGGCGCCCACAACAATCTGACCGGGCCAGCCAAGGGTGCCCTTCATCAAGATGTTGTAGGGATTCCAATCCGACCAGTTGATCGCGCCTGGAGTCGGCGTCGGCACCAGCTGTTGATCTGTAGGCGGCGGTGTCACCGTTACGATCGGCCCGATGTCCAAGGGCACCGGGCACAAGCTGATATCGGCGGCCGAGCTTCCATCGGGGCACATGACGCTGATCGGCTGATCTGTAGGCGTCGGCGTCACCGTTACGATAGGCGCAATCTGCGATGTGTCTGGTGCCGAGATCAACGTCGATGGATCGATGCCGAGGTACGACGCGTAGCTCTGCACGAGAGTTGCGGCATTCGTTGCTATCCAGTTGGCGTCGACCGTGACATCGAACAGCGCGAACTGCGGGATCCCGGTGTTCGCCATGAACAGGATCGAGTTGATCGTGTCTTGCTTGATCGTTCCATCAGGCGTGATCGCCGGGAAACTGTAGCCCGGTTTGAGGTTCGCGTTGACCGCCAAGTTGAGCAGCGCCTGGAGCTGCTGAACGCAGTAGCCTGGCGTGCAGCTGTAGCTCGTCGTTGCGGTAGCGCTTGTTGGTATGAGTGCAGTCGCTGCGCGCGTTGGAGACATTCGACTAGTGCCTGGCGCGTAACCCGCTGGCGTTATCCCGAGGCTCGTGATCGAAAGCATGAGGGCAGGCTACCACGAGCATCGTAGCGCTCGCGGGTATCGCGCACTTGGGATAGGCTCGCTTCATGCTCTCCTACTCGCTCACGGGCTTTGGTGTGATGCCGATTCCTGGAATCGGCCCGACTACAGCACCGAGCCTGATCAGCGCCGGCAAGTACGAGCCGCCGGTCCCTGGTGAATGCACGGCCGACGGTAAACTGATCTGGCGCGGAGCGACGCCGACGGCTCCCGCCCACTGGGAACGCCTCGCCGCAGGAGAGCAATGCTCGACGATCGGTACGGGCTCTGTAAAAACCGGCGTGCCATGGGATCCGTTGATCGGCCCGTGCTACTCGCGCGACACCGTAGTCACGCAAATGGCTCCGAACGGTATGCCGGTTTCGGTCGTCGTACCCGGGGGCCAGATCATTCCCTGCCCGCCGTCGATCAACGAAAACTGCGGCAAGCCCGGAATGCCGCCGTGCCCGACGCCCGACATCAAGCCGGGAAAGACGCTCAAGGTCGGGCCGTTCCTGATCCCGTACCAAGCGCGAGCTTTCGCGATTCACTGGACCGGACCGCTGCCCAAAGACTGGCAAGACTTCATCGTCGCCGAGCTGTCGCACGATTGCAGCGGGTGCGTTAGCAGCTCGATGCGAGACTCGGGGCCCGGTCATCCGCTCGGTGTGCTTCGAGATTTCCTCCCGGGCCTTCCGATGAAGATCAACCAAGATTTCGCCGCTGGCCCGGCATTCGGCAGCGCCTCGCATTCCGACAACGTCTACGGCGACGTCGCTGATCTGAATCCGATCGCCTTCGTGCAGCATCCCGACACGGGCGAAGATTTCGGGATCTACATGTGGGTCGATGCTCGTAATCCACGGCTGCCCGTGACGAGCCCGTCGGGAACGAACCCCTACGTGCTCTCGCTGATCTGGCGAAAGGTCGATCGGCACTGGTACACGGACGCGTGGAACTGGATCAAGCACATCGTCGCCGAGATCGTCGATCTCACGCAGGCTGTGCTCTGCTCCATCGTCGGAAGCCCCGGCATGACCAAGTCAGCGATCAGCACCGGCAACCCATACGTCGTCGGTGGCGAAATCGTTGCCCAGTCGCTCGCGCCGGGCATCTGCCCGCAAGGACCCAACTGCCAGGATCCGGCGAATGCTCTAGTCGCGGCGTGCAAACGTCCTAGCTTGCTACCGCCTTGGTACAAAACATGGTGGGGCGTCAGCGCGATCGTTCTCGCGGGCCTTGGTGTCGGCGCCGCTGTGTACCAGCGATCTCGCGCGTGATAGGGTAAGCCCATGCTTGCTTTCTCGCTGCTCAGCGGCCCGCCCACGGTTCACTTGCTCGGGAACGCGTCGGTGTCATTCGGTGCCCCAACCTGCGATCCGAACACGCAATACTACGACTCACAGTACACGGGAACGTGTCGTGCGTTTTCGGACGTCGGACCGCCAGCTGGTAGTGGCGGTGGTGGCGATACCGGCCATTGGTACGATTCGATCATCACCGCGTTCACCAAAGGCGCTGCACAAGGGCTTCTGCCTGGGCAGACACAGACACAGCCGCCGCCGTCGACGTATCACCCGCCGATCGCGCAGCCCTGGTATACGCAGTGGTGGGGCATCGGCGCGATTGCTGTCGGTGCACTCGGCGCTGGAGCGCTGCTCCTCGGTGGGCCCAAGAAAGCAGCAGGCGTCTCAGGGCATCGGCGTCGATAAGGAGTCGCCGTCATGGGCCTCTCGCATCCCTGGAACTACGAACCGCTGTACGAGGCGCATCGCGTCTCGCAGCGCGAGGAAGCCGAGCTGCGCAAGCGGACGCTCGGCGACGCCGCGAGCGTCATCAGCCAGGCAATCACGGTCATCCGTGAGGCTAGCGACTACCTGCCGACGATCCAGCACATCCTCGAAGATCCGGATCTGCCGGGCCTCATCCAACGCGTCGAGACGCTGCGATCGTTCGAGCCACCCGCTGATCCCTACGCGCCAAGCTCGGGACCGGGGCCGGGTATCGGGTTGCACCAGTTCCTCAAGCCGTTCGACATCTACCTCTACACGAAGCAGTACCCGATCGTTCCGTGGCTGGCTGTTGGGACCCTGTTCCTCGTGATCGGCGGCATCGGCTACGCGCTCGGAAAGCGGCGGCGCTAGATGCTGGCGCTCCTCGAAGTCCCAACGTTCACGCCATACGTCGGCGTGGCACCGGGAACCACAACGATGACACTCGGCGCGGCGAAACGCGCAGCTCGCAACGCTCGCCGAGCCATGCGCAAGGCGCGACCATCGGCCTTCTGGTGGAACCCGTACGTCGACATCCCGACGATGCGCGGGCTAGGCCAGTCGACGGTTCGATGGGACTTGTTCGCGCTCGGGCTCGGGGCAGCGTTTGCTGGCGTCGTCGGCTACGCGTGGTGGCGCAACCGCTAGCAGCTCGCGGCGCGGATCGTTGAGGCTGATCTCGACGATGAGTAGCTCTAGTCGCTCGAACTGCATGAAGCCGGCTGTTCTAGTATTCTGAGCGCGTGAATGCAACCCCACGGCTCGTCTTCACGACCGGCGTTGATCCGTTTCAGCTCTTGATCAACGTCGGCACGTGTTCGATCGCCGGCCACGCCGCTATTGGGCTCGGTGATGCCCTACTCCACGCTCACGAAGACGGCGTCTTGATCGAACCACGCAGCGTCTGGTTAGGCAAAGAACGTCAACGGCTCGTCGCCGAATTCTTGATCTTACCCAACGTCGACGATGGGATCGCCTTCGCGCTATCACAGATTGGCAAGGGCTACGACAATCCCGGCGTGATTCGCGCCGCGATCTTCCGCATCCTCAAGCTCACGTTGTCGCCGATTCAGTACCTCGGGCCCGCGCCGATGAATCGCCACACGTGCGCCGCGTTCGCGATGCTGATCGATCCCTATGGCCAGCGCATCCCGGAATGGCGCGGGCTCGATCGCGCGACGGTGGTTCCGGCTGACCTGCTCTCGCTGGCTTCGATGGGTCCGAGCTTTCAACGAGTCGCCTAGCTCCTGTGGTAGCGTAGGGGCACATGCTCGGCGTAATCCTCAGCCCGTATCCCGAGATCGCCCAAGCGCGCGGCGCTCAGGGCAATTACCTGGAGCCCTTCGACCCGTACTTCAACCAGCGCGGCGAGCGCGGCTGGTATTACGACACGCAGCTCGGCGCGATCCCGACCGATGCCGAGCTGGCGACGAACTACGGATACACGCCCGTGGCTTCAGGCTGGATCAACTCGACGAATCAGGGCTACGTCACGGGCCCATGGCGCGGTGGCTGGGATCCGGCCGGCGCGTACGGCCCGCCGACGAGTCTCTCGGGGCTCGGTGCCGATGCACTCGCGCCCGCCGACGCGGCTGCTGTCGCCGTCGTCGCGCTTCAGGATCAGCAAAACCGCGCATTCAAGCTGATGATCATCTCGACGTCGGCCATCGCGTTGTCCGCGCTGCTCGCGGCGTGGAAAACGGCGCGCGACATCCGCAAAGACACGATGAAGATCCATCGCGACACCGCGACGATTCATCGCGACGTCGAGAAGAAACCGCTTCGCGAAGCGCCGATCCCGACCTATCGAACGAGCGCTGACGTGCTCGCGCGCAAGAACGGCTCGGGCTGGCGGCTCGCGGGCTGGACGCTCGCGCGCACGCTGCTCATCGCGCCACCGATGCTCCTCGTCGGTGTACCGCAGAAGCAAGCCTGGATCGGCGCCGGGCTGTCCTCAGCGCTGATCTCGACGCTCGCGCTGCTTCGGATCTTCGAGGCTGGAAACCCCGGGCTCGGGGCCAGCAAGCGGAGCGCGCACAGCCTGAAGCGCCGCTACGTGCGCTGATCTGAGCAGATACGCGCTGAACGCTAATACGAGAATCGGCCAGAACACGCCGAGCACAGCCGCTGCAACGAGATCGCGCGCGAGCCACCAGCCCCAGTAGACGTGCCACAGCGTGGCGAGCACGCCGACGAAGGCGATTCCGGTGATGACCGCGTAGACCGTGAAGCCAATCGTGAGCGCGACGCCGTGACAGAGCAGCAAACCTAGAACGAGCTGCACGACAAACCGAGCGATCCGCATGCCCGTCTCTTAGCGGGTTGCTCTGTCAGTTCGTGGAGATCTCGCTGCACTTGCACTTCGGAGATCGCACCTTCGCGACGATCCATTTTCGCGCGAAGGCTTCGGCTGCCGCTTTGGCCCTCTTCGCCGATTTGAAGAAGCCGAGATCGGCGTGCGAGTGATCGTCGAGAACCTCTTCGGGCTCTGTCGCCTTCGCCGCGGATTCGACGGCAACGACCGCTATTTTTGGGCTGTCGATTGTGCGCACGAGCCCGACGATGAGGGCGCGGCTACCGCTCCTGATGTTGAGGTAGGCGTTCTCGAATGTTCGCCACTCACCGAGATCAGGCTTACGGGGCAGCCGCGACTTGCGGCTTGGCTTCATCTTCGTCGTCTTCGTCGTCATCATCTTCTTCCTCTTCTTCGCCGCCGATGCTCATCAGCAGCTTGGTGACATCATCACGATATGCTTGCGGCGCATCGGGGAGCAGCACGTCAATGAAGTCCGGGACCATCCCCTGGATCAAGAGGTCCACCATCGCCGGGATCGGGATGTTGTGCTCCATCACGTACATCGCAGCCTGGTGCACGGCCATCGCGGTCTGCTCGGGTACGACGCCATCAGGCATCGCCGGGTTCTTCGGATCCATGCGTGGCGGGTTCATCTTGAGCGACTCGATCAAGCGATCGACGCCGCCGCGTAGCTCGATGACCTTGGGGAGCAACACGCCGAACCACTGCGCGTCTGTGCGACCCTTGATCTTGCGCTGCGGGTCGTAGGCTACTTCGCCGTTGACGACAACCGGACCGATCTGCGATCCGGGGGCGGCTTGTGCTGGTGTCCCACCGCTGAGCCCACTCGACGGTTGCTCGGCGGGAACCGGCGCGGGAGCTGGCACGGTGCGCGGCTGCTTCGGTGCGACCCACGGCGGGTGCGCCGCCGCCGACGCATGGCCATTGCCGTTGCCGTTGCCGTTGACCGGAGTCGGCGCGGCCGGAATCGCCGGCTGTGCGCCCGGTGGCGTCGCGCCGACGAACGATCCGTCAGCGCGCTGCGCGACTGCGCCGCCCTGCTTGATCGTCGCTTCGGTCTGCGCCATCGAAGCGAGACGATCGTTGTTCGACTTGATCACGTCGGCTTGAGCGCGAGCCATCTCGGCCTGCGTCTGGAAGCTCGCGACGGCTTCCTTGGTCTTGCCGCCCGTGTACTTCTCGACCATGCCCTGAACGCCGGCACCGATGTCGCGAACGAGGCCGATCACTTCGTTGCCGCCGTTGCCCTGGTTGAGCTGCGCGATGTGTTCGATCGCTTGGCGCTGCATCTGGAACATGTCCATCCACGCGCGATTCATCGTGCTGTGGACTTGATCAGCACCATTCGAGCTGTCCTTCACGATCTGGAGCAGATCCTGCGGACGCATGATGTTCGACTGCACGCGATCGAGCTGCGCTTGGTTGGCCCGCGCCATCTCCTTCATCGCCTCGACCTGCATCCGCATCTGCTCCTGGAACATCATGACGGTGGGATCGGGCCCGCTCTTGGCCGTCTCGCGCATGAGCAGCTCGTAGCGCGCGTTGGCGGCTTCGATCTGTCGGCGTGTCTCTTCTTGGTTTGTGCGGATCAGCTCGCGCATCTCCTGCTCACGTCGCGCCTGAGCGGTGATCTCGGCAGCGGCGCGAATTTGCTCTTGGAGCTGGCGGTTCGCCTCGCGGAGCTGCTCGATCGCGGGATCGTGCGTCGGCTGGGCCTTCACGAGATTCTGGCCCATCTGCTGAATCAACTGTTGAAGCTCGCCGAACCGGCGATCGGACTCGGCCTTCATCTCGGCGGCGCGGCGCTCGAATTCGCGCTGCGCGGTTTGCTCGCGGGCTTGCGCGAGCTGCGCTTGCGTCGCTTCGAGCAACGCTTCGAGACGACGGCGATCGGCGTCGAACGTGGGGTTGTACATCGTCTGTTGCGGCATCGGCATCTGCGGATAGCCGGGCTGTGGCATCGGCGGAAAGAAGCCGCCTTGCTGTGGCTGTTGATACGCCGACGCGGGGGGCAGCATCGCGCCACCGTTGAACTGAGCTGACATGGGCCTCGCCTGTTGCTGGTAGGTGGGGATCGGAGCAGGGACGGCCGAGCTTGCCGCGAGTAGAGGTGGCACGCGCTCGGGGAAGTCGTGCGGGTTGTAGAACGCTGGCCACTCCATCGTCTGGGGCGGCACGGACGAGTCGAGGATCGTGATGCTGTACTGACCGCCTCCCGACCACTCGTTGACGAGCCACTTCTCGACGTCGCGGACCTGCTCTTTCGACCACCCCGTGCCGGGCGGGCTGCCGTTCTCGGACGGCGGGAGCGGGATCTCGTGGCGCATGTTGCCCCGGATCTTCTCGATCCGGATGTTGAACGGCTCGACCATGGCTTCGAGCTTCGCGAGGTCGAACTTCGGTGGCGGCTTGATCATCTTGGACACGAGCCACCGTAATGGGCTCGAATCCGGTGGGCAAGAATCCCCTTTACGTTTTATTTGCCCACCCGCTTTTGTTTGTCTAAAAGCATCCAATGCCCAAGAAAATCCTTCCAACGATCGGCCCTATCGAAACCGGGCTCCCAGAACGCACGTTCGAGAGATCTCAGGGATGTTGGAATTGCAAGGGATTTTCAAGAGAGATGGCCAAGAAGCATTGGCAGGATAGACGTCAGAAGGATCTAGAGATTGGTCTCGGCTTGGCCCTGTCGAGCGCGCTCGGGGAGGACGATCCCAAGGTGAAGGGTATTCGCCGAATGGTAGACCTTGTTGATCACGGAGTCGCTTCAGGCGGGCTCGGCATGTGCCTGGCTGGCGGTACCGATCGCAACGGGAACCCAATAGGGGATTTCGTCAAAGACGTCTACCTCTGCGACAAGTGGTCCGGGGCCACCGGAGCTAGCGTTGCCCGAGCCGGCGCCGCGCCCGACACTCTCCCAGCTGAACTAGAGGACAAGCTGACGTGACAACTCAGCTCAAGGTCTGTTCAAAGTGCCTCAAATCTAAGGATTTGAGTGAATTTCACGGAAACAAAGCCGGGTTATTCGAGCGAACGGCGCAGTGTAAAGGCTGCATCAAAAGCTCGTATGATCCCAGAAAGCAAGCCGAGAAACAAATCAAGTATTGCTACGGGATTACCGATGAAGAGTACGCCGCGATGATGAAACGACAGCACTGGTGCTGCGCGTTGTGCGAGCTACCTTTCGGAGAACATCGAGGAACGCGTCCTGCGATCGATCACTGCCATAAAACCGGGAAAATTAGAGGGATTATCCACGGCAGCTGCAATTCAGGGCTGGGCTTTTTCGGGGATGATCCTGTCCTGTTGAGCATGGCGCTAGCTTACCTGCATCGCGGTGGGAGTCGTATCTGATGACGCTCATCCTCTACATGCTTGTAACGCCAGCCTTTTACTATCTAGGCTCGCGCGCGATGATCACGAGCTGGCTGTGGGTTCGCTACCCGGCACGGCTTTCGCTGTTCATGGATTGCTCTGCATGTTCAGGCACTTGGTACGGTGCGATCGTCGGCGTGATCGGGGGCTACTACCTTGACCTACCGTTCCTCGGGCTCGACGGCGATCGGCCGACTACGATCATCGCCATCGCGCTGTGCTCGATGACCTGGACGCCGATCATCGCCGCGCTCATGCAGTGGGCCTTCGAGACGTTGGGTTCGGCAGCGCCGGTCGACGACAAGGCACAAGAGCGGGCTCACCTGAGCATCGTTCCCGAGAAGTAGATGGGACGCGGCGCGAGCAATCCGAATGCGCCCTACTTCATCGCGATGCGTGAGTACGAGCGCCGAATGCTGATCGCTGCAATCAACTCGTGCGGCTCGATTCCGTCGGCAGCTTCAGCGCTCGGCGTGACGAAAGAATACGTACGGCTTCGCGCGCTGCATCTCGGCGGCGTGCTCCCTGGACAAGAAAAGCGCGAGCCGCCCGGACCGATCGCGAAAGCGCGGCCGAATGTCAGAGCAGAGGGCTATGGTCTCAAGCGCAATCCGAAGCGCGAGCCGCGCCTGACGCTGGTGCCGAACACGACCGAGCAGAAAGATCCCAAATGAGCAACGCGACCGTGACGATCCCCTACAGCGAGTTTCAAGTGTTGCAAGATGCACGAGCCGCCGCCGAGCGCGAGATCGCGACGCTGAAAGATCAGATCCGCGAGAACAAGATCGAAGCGAACAATCCTGTCGTGCTCCTCGTCGCACGTGAAGCGCTCGAAGTCGTGCGCTACGCCGTCGCGAGCTTGCCAGCAGAATCGAACAAGGGTTGGCCGGCTCGCGCGCTGCGCGTGATCGCCAAGCACCTGCCGTCGATGCCCGACGCGACACAGGACGATCACGAGCTGGCGTCGACGTTCGTCTACTTCGCGAACGAGGTCGATCTCTTCGAGAAACGTCGACGGGGGCCCGGTTTTGCGGTGCCGGATTTCGGTGATGGCTGATGTTTCGATTGCTGTGGCTCTACATCTTCGCGATTCACGTGACGGCGGCGATGCACGTCGCTGATGACAACTCCTGGCATCCGAGCATTCGAGCGACCGCGAGCGGCTGGTCAACGATCTTCAAGAACTGGTGCTCGACCTCGATCGATCAAGCGATCCTGCCTCACGAGATACTTGCCCAATGCGCTCAAGATCAGTAGGGTCTGCTCAAGGCTGCGCGAACCACCTCTAAACAGCCCTAGGCGCCCATCGTAGAGACGAAGCCTGCACAACTTCGTCAGGATCCGCCCCCGGATTCGCGATGGGCGCCCCACCTCGATTTACGAGATTCCGTCGTCTTCTTCCTCGACGAACGTCTCGGCCGACTTCTTGATCGCTTCTTGGGCCCTGGGATCCATCACCTCGTTCCAAGATTTTATTGGAAGGTTTGGGAGCCCGTGCGCAGCGCGGTAGCGTTCGATCGTCTTTTTGATCTGCTCGCCCGTAAACGGCCACTTCATCTGCGCCGGATCTTGATTGCAGCTGTCGAGGAATTCCCACGATGCGAGCAAGCAACGCTCGATTGACCACTCGGGGTGTCTCTTCTGGTATTCTTCGACGCAGCGCCCGATGTTGCCGTACGGAATCCCGCGCTCCTCGAACCAGTTGAAGCGATCGATCGCGGCGTCGACCGCGCTCGGCCAACTTCCAAGGTAAACCGAACCGGCCTTGGGATCGGGCACCAACGAACGGAACGAACCGCCAGTCGTCGCGTAGACGCCAGCGAGGCCGCTTTTGTTCTTCGTGCTGGTCTCCAGCATCGAGACGTCGAAATCGACGGGCTCGTGTGCTTGTTCTAGTTGCAGGCCGCCTTCGCGTGTCGGTGCGGCGACGGGCTTGACCCCGAGCCCTTGCTGGTTGACCCGGTTCATGACCTCGGTCCATTCGAGCCCGATGTCGAGCTTGCCGTTCCGCGAGAGGATCTCGATCGTCAGAAGTAGATGCTCAAGCGATTCCTTGGTGGGTCGAGAGAGCACTAGAGAGGCTTCAGCTAGGAAGCTCGTCATGTATGGGCTCAGTGTGGGTCGTGCCTGGGTCATAGCTCAGCTTGTATCAGCAAGCGCTCGGGCAGGCTACCAGGGATCTACTAGGGATCTCGTTAGGGCCCTAAAGCGTAGTTTGCGCTACTTATAACCAAAAAATAAGTAAAGCAGCCTACAGTCAGTTAATCAGGCTCGAAGCCGGCGAAAAAAAGTCGTGTAATTTAAATATAAACCAAGAACAATCCGGTTTCTAAGGGTATCCAAACCTCTATAGATTTTTGGATTCATCTCTCTACGAAAAGATGAATCCACGGTCCCACCAATGGTTATGATACCCTTAGAAACGGGATTACTTTTGCAAGTAGCTGATTCAGATAACGCGCTCCAGCTATACCGAGCTGCTCGTAGGCTTCGAGCCGAGGCCAAGGCGCACGGCGTGGCTCCGGATCTTCTAGTTAAGATGCTAGAAAATCAGGGGAATTGCTGCGCGATCTGTGCGCGAGCCCTCATCGAGTCAGAGCCCGAGGCAGTCGACGAGACTACGATCGACTGGAAGCCCAAGCCCAAGCAGAAGCGCCCAACCGAGCCCCACGTCGACTTCTGCCCCGAGACCGGCATCGTGCGCGGCCTTCTGTGCAGTTGGTGCCTCAAGCTCCTCGCCGACGCGACCGATCCATTCGAGCTGCTCAAGAAGCAAGAGCACGCTGTACCGCAGCCGAAGTGGGTCAACCCGAAGCCTAACCGACCTCACCGCAAGCGCACGCGCAAGACGCACGTGATGCAGAAGACGTACGTCAACAAGCGGTTCAGCTCGCGCGAGTGCCGCGTGCGCGTGCTCGCCTACTTCGAGCAGGTTCTCGACGAGAGCTTGATCTCAGCCCGGTGGAATGAGCGACGGGAATCGCCGCGTGCGCTTGTTCCAGCGATAGAACCCGTATCCAGCTCCACCGACGACGATTCCCCCGAATAGCAGCGGCGCGTACTTCGCGAGCCACGCCGCGAAGCCGATCGCTTCCTCGACGGCTCGCACGGCGTCTTTTGCAAGCTCGGCCGCGACCCCGGCGACCGCCTTCGCCGCGCCCCACAGATCGGCCATCACCGCGTCGAACGTGCCGAGCGCGCCGAGCCAGAACGGCTTGGTGCACGCCGCCGCCGCGAGCGAGCGCATCCCGTTGAGGATCGCTTGCATCGATCGCACGACCCAGTCTTTGAAATCGGGTGCGTTCACCGGCTTGCCGGCCGCGCGAGCCGTGTGAGCTGCGTCGAGGTAGTTGACGGCTTGCTGGCCGATCTTGCCGAACGCGTCGCCGACGCTCTGGAAGTACGGCGTGTCGTACGAGACTTGTGCTGACATCACCGTGTTGTGCTGCGCGTTGACCATCGCCATCACGCGATTCACGATCGAATCGATGTCGTCGGGGACGTAGACGCCGGTCGGGGTCCAGTTCAACGAGAGGTCGTCGATCTTGGCCTGGAACGATGACGTGTCGACGGGACCGCAGCCCATCTGATTCAGCGCGTCTTCGGGGCTGGAGTACAGATCCGAGCAATCAGAGCTTCCGGCGTAATACGTTGGATCGGCGCACTTGCTAGCGATAGCCTGCATTCCGATATCGATGATCGAGCCGAGCGGCCGACCGCGCTTGATGAACTGGAATCGACGGCGCAACTTGAGAGCCATGCCCGAGAGCGTATCACCTAGCTCGATCGGCCGGCAATTCTCCGCGTCCAAGCGAACACGCGCTCCGCGTAGTTGTTGCAGCCGTTCGTGATGCCCAGGTAACCGCAGCCGTAACCGTTCAGCGCATCGTGCAGGTCACCGTGCGTGACGTGAAGCCACACGCCAAGCTCGACGGCGCCAACCCAGTAGCCGATCGCCGGCACGCGCATCGCGAGGCACTTGAGCCAGCTCTTATCGGCCGTCGTCTGCAACGGACCGCAGAAGCGCGGCCCGATCCCGGCGGGCAGAAAGCTCGGCCAGCTTCCGGTGATCCGTTTGCCGCCGACGATACGACTCGTAGCTGTGGGATCGAATCTGCTCTCGACGTAGGCTTGAGCCAAAAGTAGATCAGGCGCTAAGCCGTGTGCGTGAGCCGCATTCGTAGCGGCCATCACGTGCGTACGAACCCTGTCCAGGTCGAGGCTTGGTGCGAATATTCGCACTTTCTCGACGAGGTTTGCTTCGGCAGGTTCGGACGAAGCGTGTTGTAGCGCGAGGTAGATCCAGAGTGCAAGCTGCATCAGGCCACCATAGCTAGTTATCGAACAACGTGTCGTTTGCTTTTACGGTCGCGCTTCCGGTATCGACGACAAGCTCCTTCGCCGCGAGCCGCGCCAGGTACGCGTTGCGCGTCGAGACCTTGAATCCGGTGTTGTCGTCGATGTCGGGCTTCTCGATGCTGTTCGGGTAAGCGCTGATGAGCAGCTCGAACACGGCGCGCTCGCCGGATGGAAGGCGCTCTATCCAGTAGTCGCGCAGCGCTTCACCGACGGGCAACGGCTCAGCATCCGGCATCGCGGCGATGCCTTCAGCGGTGGCTCGAATTCTGGCTCCCTCATCGATCAGATAGCCGCGATCTCGCAGCCGAGCGATGTAGGCGTTGCGCGTCGAGAGCTTGTAGCCCGCGAGCGTCGTCAGCTGCTTCTTGAACAGGCCATCAGCAAACTGAATCGCTGCGCGAAGCACGATGGCTTCACCGGGCGGCAGCGGCTTGCTGTTGTCGATGATCTTCGGCTCGCGCTCGCGAAGGGCCTTGGCCGTTCCGGCGATCAACGGATCGATCGGTCGGATGCCGTTCGTTGTCGGTTTCTTGTCCTCGTAGATCGGCCCCCGTGCGGCAATCCTGTGGAAATTCGTCACGCGATTGGCGATCTCTTTGATCGTCGTGACCTCGACGCTGAGCATCGATGCGCGAGCTTCTAGGCGATCGGCGATCAATTCGAGCCGCTTGAGATCGGCGGGCTTGATCAGCTGCTTCTCGACGATCTTGATCTTCTCGGCCTTGTCGACGACAGCCGGCTTCTTGCGAAGCTCGGTTTCGAGCTGCCTGACCTTGAGTTTCAGATCGCCGACCGTTCGCAGCTCCTCTTCGGCTTCGCGGGGCAGGTTGTCAAGCTGGCCCAAGATCTTGCGGATGCGATCACTCGGCGGCGTCGGCGCGAGCGCGCGGGCCCCCATCTTCGGGTGCGTCGTCTTCACCGGACCGATCTTGATCTTGTTGACACCATTGTTGAGCGCGGGCCCGAACGCCCAGAATTCACCCGGTTCGAGATTTCGCAGGTTCTGCGCGTCGGCGCGCGACGTGAAGCCCAGCTCTTTGGCCGCGCGAACGATGTCGATGTCCTGCACGCAACGCCCGACGAGCTTGTTGTTGCACTCGGCGGCAAGATCTTTGTGGACCTTCGAGATTCGCTGGGTCGCGCCGATTCCACAGAACCCGCGCTTGCGGCCGAGTGTGAACAGGTCGATCACGGCGCTCGTGCTCTCGCACTTCTCGCCTTCTGGCGCGAACTTGTGAACTTCGTCGACGATGACGAACACCGGCCGCCAGAGGTCGCGCGGCGAGTTGACGAGCGCATCGAGCGCCCGCTTGATGAACAGCCCGCGCTGCGTGCCCAGCTCGTAGATGTCGATGATCACCGACACGCCAAGCTCCAGGACCTTGCGCATGAGCAGAGCCGCACTCTTGATGTCGGCGACGCAATCGCCGCCCTTCGGAGCAGCGAGAATGTAGTCGTACTTCTCGCGCAGCGTGTGAAACTCGCCCTCGACATCGAAGATGATCTGCGGCGCGAAGCTGTACGTTTGCTCGCAGATGCG
>Ga0334722_10001660_pt1 | contig 27032 bp, 20 predicted proteins | sample C3_bottom_MG_FD_207210 | JGI IMG/M metagenome (GOLD analysis project Ga0334722, IMG submission 207210) | Sediment microbial communities from Yellowstone Lake, YNP, Wyoming, USA - C3_bottom | ecosystem: Environmental > Aquatic > Freshwater > Lake > Sediment | place: USA: Wyoming | collected... | reverse complement strand
AGAAGACTGCCAGGCCTTTTATCACCACATTCATGGGCATGGAACGCGTGCGCTCCTCCATCGAACTGCTGAAGGCATCGTCGATACCCAATTTTTCATATCCTGAACCAGCAGTCAAGGCATTCACAAAACTGTACGATTATGGCATCTGGGCACGACAGGGTGACATTACCCTCCCTGACGTACCCATCGATAAAGAGCCCATTGCCGCCAGAATTCACGAGGCGGTTGCGCGGGGGCAATTTCAGTTTGCCGAAGATGATTCCCGTGAAATACTCACCTCCTGCGGATTCAGATTTCCGGTAAAGGAGCTGACAACAACGCCACGGGCGGCAGCGACAGCGGCGAACCGCATCGGGTTTCCGGTTGTCATGAAAATATCCTCGCCCGATATCCTGCACAAGACGGATATCGGCGGAGTCAGGGTCGGGGTGGGGTCCAGGAAAGAGGCAGAAGATGCCTTCAGCCAGCTAACGCTGAATGCAAAGAGGTTCATGCCCCAGGCGTTCATCAACGGTGTCACTGTTTATGAAATGGTGCCAAAGGGTAAAGAGGTGATTCTCGGCATCAGTTATGACAGGACATTCGGACATATGATCATGTTCGGACTTGGGGGGATTTATGTGGAGGTCCTGAAGGACGTCTCCTTCAGGATTGTACCCCTGACAGAAACAGATGCCGGGGAAATGGTCCGCGAGATTAAGACCTATCAGCTCCTGCAGGGAGCTCGCGGTGAAAAACCGGTTGACCTTGAGGCAATCACGGATGCCATCCTCAGGCTTTCCCGTCTGGCAGCCGACTTCCCTGAGGTGATTGAGCTGGATATCAATCCCCTCGTGGTAACTGAAAAGGGCGCAACAGCACTGGACGCACGCATTATACTGAGCCAACCAAAAGGAGGAGTCTAAATGGTGCACCTGTATATAGCTTCGATGTCAGGTTTTTCTGGCAAGAGCCTTGTCACCCTTGGCCTCGGGCTTGTGATGAAAGAAAAGGGGCTTCGGATCGGCTATATCAAGCCCTATGGGAATATTCCTTCGAGGCAGGAGGGCAGACTGGTCGACGCTGACGCTGAATTCATGAGAAAGGCCCTCGGCCTCCCGGAGGCCCCCGAAACCATCTCACCCTTTGTTGTCACCTTCGAGATGCAGAGCAGTGCATTAAAGGGCAAGGCATCCGACAAGTTCGATATCGTCAGCAGGGCTGTCCAGTCGATCATGGACAAGGATGTCGTGATCATCGGGGGCGCGGCAAGTCTGTTTGAAGGCTCTGTCTTTGGCCTGAACGGCCTCAGGCTGATCAGTCACCTCAACGCAAAGACCCTGGTTGTCGAGCCCTGGAGCGGCGACAGCTCAATTGATTCCCTGATCGGATCACAAGAATTACTCAGGAACCATTTTGCGGGGGCGGTTATCAACAAGATTCCACAGGCTGCCCATGACTATGTGCATAAATCGGTCAAACCCTATCTCGAAAAGAGAGGCATCCCGATATTTGCCTGCCTCCACCGGGACATTCTCCTCGATTCAATCACGGTCCGTCAGCTGAACGATATCCTTGGCGGAAAGGTTCTCTGCTGCGAAGAAGGCCTTGATGAGTTTATCGAAAGTTTCTCTATTGGCGCTATGGATGTTGACAGTGCCCTGAAATATTTCAGGAGAACTCCCAACAAGGCGGTGATCACCGGGGCCCATCGTTCAGACATTCAGCTGGCTGCACTTGAGACCTCGACAAAATGCATAATCCTCACCGGGGGTATGCACACGAACGACGTTATCCTCGGCAAGGCAAAACTGGCGCGGGTGCCTTTCATTTCCGTGCATGATGACACCTATTCAACGGTCGAAAAAATCGAGGCAGTCCTCGGCAAGATACGCATCCGTGAGCAGAAAAAGGTGCAGAAGACGAGGGAGATCATTGAAAAGGAATTTGATTTCAACAGGCTGATGAGAGCACTTAGTATCAGCATCAGAGAGGAGAAACCGTAATGGAAGACCTGAAAACATCAGAGACCTGGCGGGTCTTCAGAATACAGTCTGAACTTGTCGAGGGTTTTGAGACCCTGTCTGATCTTGGAGCGGCGGTCACGATCTTCGGCAGCGCGCGCCTAACCCCGGAGAACAAATATTATCAGGAGGCTGAAGAGCTTGCGCGCCTGCTCGCTGACGATGGCTTTGCGGTCATCACCGGCGGCGGGCCGGGAGTGATGGAGGGGGCGAACAAGGGCGCAAAGATCGGGAAGGCTCATTCAGTCGGCCTCAATATTGACCTGCCGGCGGAGCAGATCCCGAACCCGTATCATGATATCAGCCTTCATTTCAGGTATTTCTTTGTCCGCAAGCTGATGTTCATAAAGTATGCGATGGCCTTTATCATCTTTCCGGGAGGCTTCGGAACAATCGATGAACTGTTCGAGGCGCTCACCCTCGCCCAGACAAAAAAAATCCAGCCATTGCCGATCATCCTTTATGGATCTGAATACTGGAGAGGTCTTATCGACTGGATGAGGAAAACACTGGTTCCGCAGGGGACCATAGAGAACGGCGATTTCTCGCTCTTCTCTCTCGTCGATACATCTGAACAGGTGCTCTTCCTGATCAATGAGCACTATCGCGTTTTCGGCAGTATGATGCCAGAGCGCAAAAGACGAAGAACAGATCAGCCCTAACCGGGATTCATCAGCCCTTATACACCGTCATCGGATCAGAGCTTCCCGAGTTTTTTTGCAAGGGCCGTTGTCTCGTCGAGAAGCGCTTCAACTTCATCCAGTCCGCCACCCCAAAACGTACTGTCAGCGATATTGATGCCGAGTTTTCCGAAGATATTCTGCGGCGAGTCCGAGAGCCCGGCAGAGAGGAATCCCTTGACCCGGCCGATAAACGCCGGGTCCTGTTTGACAGAACGCTGCAGCGATTTGGAAATGAGAAGCCCGCTGGCATAGGAATATACATAAAAAAAGTACCGTATATGGTTCCAGTAAACCCACCAGAAACGTGAACCCTTTGACTGTTCAACTGCATCCCCCATATAGGCGGCCATATGCCTCTGGAAAAGGCCCCCGATTTCATCCTTTGAGAGATACCCCTTCTGCCTGAACACCTGGTGCAGCTCCTGTTCGAAGCGGTAGCAGGCAACCTGCCTGAATATGGTCGACACGTCGTCATTCAGCTTCATCATCATGATCGGGAGACGGGCCCGGTCATCCGAATGCCTCAGGATCTCCTGCAGGACAAAATCTTCCATGAACGTGCTGGCGACCTCTGCCGTCGACGTCGGGGTCCCGAAATAGAGGGCATGCTGGTGCTCCCTGACGAGTTCATTGTTAATGCCGTGACCCAGTTCATGAGCAATCGTCAGCACGTCACGAAGTGTATCCGTGTGATTGAGCAGGATATAGGACGGCTGCGACGCAAGATGATGAACACAAAAGGCGCCGCCGCCCTTGCCTTTCCTGGGAGAAACATCTATCTGCCTGTTGCTGACAAAGCGTTGAAAGATCGCGGAGAAGTCCCCGTCCAGGTCAGCCACGACCTTTCCCGTAAGGTCCAGGGCCTTCCGAAAGGGATATTTTTCGTTGATATCTCCATACTCCACATTCCGCTCGTGGTATGCCAGCCTCTTTACCTTCATCAGCCGTGCCTTCAGCCGGTAAAAACGGGCAGAAATGTCAAAACGCCCGGAGACCGTCTTAACAAGGGCATCCACAACCTCGGTCTCGATGTCGTCGCTTATGTGCCGTGAAAGGTCCGGACGGCTGAAGCCCCTCAGTTCATCATCAACCTTCTTATGGGCCAGCACTGCATTCATTTCTGCCTCGGCGACGTCCGCGTGCTGCTCCATGATACTGTCAAAAGCCGCGGCGGCTGCATCCCTGATCTTCTTGTTCTTGTTGCTTGAAAGGGTCGATATTTCCGAAAGCGTCCGCATCCCCTTTTTGTTGTTTTCAAGAAGAACGTTTCTTTCCTCTTTTGCCAGGAACCCGCTGGTCATCCTCGTCCACTGGGCATAGGAAGTCGCAGACTTGAGATTCAGGATTTTCTCCTCCGGCTCGCTCAGAAGATACGCAGCCTCGGCAAAGATCCGTGCCAGGAAATGCCGGTACTTCTGCAGCCCTTCATAAGCAAGAAACCGCTTCTGCCGTGTCTTCGGAATCTTGGCGATCCTGAGATGGAAGAACTGGACATCGTTTTCTATCTTCCGGCTGAACTCCTCGATGCGGTTAAACCGCGCCCTGAGCTCCGTATCGTTCATATCCTGCTGCGTCCTCAGCCAGTAGTAGTATCCTGCATCGCCATCAGTGCCCCAGCTTTTCTTCCATCCCTCATATGCATCGAGTGCCTCTTTCATGACCGACGGATCACGCAGGTAGTCAGTCCGGTCCTTCCAGGCGTTTATGAACGCATAACTCTTCTTTTTGACCTCTTGTATGTTTTTCTCGATGCGGGAATCGTCGTCAGATCTGAACAACGGGGTGAGGTCCCAGACCAGTCCCGCATTCTTCGCATGTGCTGCTCTTTTCCTAATCATCTCAACTCCATATTTTTATTGATTTCCCTACCCGCCAGGGTCACGGTCTAAAGCTTACTGACCTTTTTCGTCCCCTCGTACAGCTCATACTCAAGCAGCCGGCACTCTATATCAGCGTTGAAAAAAGGTATTCTCCTTTTAGGCCTGAGGCCGACTTTTTTAGCGAGCGACGTGTTGCCGGTAAAAATATAACCGGTATACCCCTTGCACCGCTGCTTGAAAAAATCTCCGATTGCGCTGTAGGTCTGCTCCAGGGCTTCTTCACTGCCCAACCTCTCCCCATATTCCGGGTTCAGCACGACAACACCGCCATGTCCCGGCAGGTCGGTCTCTGCAAAATCGCAGACGTCAAAGAAGATATCATCGCTGACGCCTGCGACAAGAGCATTCTTGCCGGCTGCATCGACGGTATCAGGATCGATATCACTAGCAATGATGCTGACTTCAGCTTTTGCGCGGACCATTTTTTCTGCCTCCAGACGCAAGGCCTCCCAGACCCCGGCGTCGTAGCCGCGGTAATGCATGAAAGCGAAGTTTCTGCGAAGCAGCCCGGGCGGCTTCCCCCGCGCAATGAGCGCAGCCTCGATAGCCAGGGTCCCGCTGCCGCACATGGGATTAATAAAGTCGGTTCGTCCCTGCCAGCCGGTCGCCATGATAACAGCCGCTGCAAGTGTCTCCTGCATCGGTGCCTTCATCGGAATCTTGCGGTAGCCCCGCTTCGACAACGCCTCACCCGAGGTATCGAGATAGACAACACACGCATTGCCCTTCCAGTAGAGGTAAACCACGCAGCGGCTGCGATCGGAACCTGAATCAGGTCTCCTTCCGCACACATGCAGTATCCGGTCCACGACTGCGTCCTTGCATTTGAGGTTGGCATAGCGCGTATCATTGATCGTCGGGTTATCAACACTTGAGGTGACGCAGACATAGCTGTCTTCAGGTATATATTCTTCCCACCGTATATGAAAAAGTTCCCGGTAAAGTTCGTCGGCATTATGTGCCGTAAACTCCTTCAGCATCAGCAGGACCCGATGGCCGGTCCGAAGGAAAAGATTAAGCCGCATCGCCTCATCCATGCCCCCCTGGGTCATCACGCTGGCTACGGTCTCTGCGACAACCGGCAACCCCAGATCCTGGAGTTCCTGCTTCAGATACGGAATGATGCCTTTGGCACACGTAACGACTATCGTATTATTCTGCATGGAATATTATAGACAAACACAGTGAAACAATAGTACAAATCATTCTCCTTGCATTATAATAAAAGCGGAGTGCCGGTCATTCCGTCGATAAATCTATTGCCAGGAGTCATTGCATGAAAAAAAGCAGCATGAAGACGTTGGTCGCAGGATCTGTCATCGCCCTCTGTCTGGTTTCTGTTCAGACTGGATCGGCAGCAACAAAGGCCCCTTCCCCGAAGGCGTCAAAGACACAGGAACAGCCGGATGCGTCTGCAATAAGCGGGAAGGTTGTGCAGACAATGAACAGCGGCGGCTATACCTATGCCGAGGTCGAGAACAAAGGGAAAAAAATATGGGTAGCGGTCAGTGAGACGAAGATTAAAAAGGGTGAGACCGTAGCATTCAAACCCGGGACCGTTATGGAAAATTTCGAGAGCAAAACACTCAAACGCAAATTTGACAGGATCGTCTTTAGTGAGGGGCTGTCAACTCCCCAGGCGACAGGTGGGGACGTAAAGCCTACCGGAAGCAAGGACAAGGCCGTTGCCACGAAAGAAAAAATCAAGGTCGATAAACCTGCTGTCGCGAACGCCTATACGGTGGAGGAGCTTTACAAGAAGAAGGCAACCCTGAATAATAAAACCGTTACGGTAAAGGGAAAAGTGGTCAAGGTCTCAACCGGCATTATGAAGCGGAATTGGGTGCACATTCAGGACGGGACCGGTGACGCGGCCAAGGGCACCCATAATCTGGTCGTAACATCAACAGCACAAAACATTCCGGCCAAGGGAGATATCGTCACCGCTACCGGCACCTTGATTAAGGACAAGGATTTTGGGTCAGGGTACAAGTATGATGCCATCGTCGAAAATGCAACGTTCTCAAAATAAGTTGCGTTCGACCTAAATGTTTTCATAAAAGAAGGCCGTCTTATCGCCGGCCTTCTTTGTTCTATATGCGCGAAAGCGGGCTGGCGACATACGTTACCTGCCCGGAGCAACCCCATGATTTTTTCGTTCATTTCTGCCACGGCTGCCACCATGGATTGACGACAGCATGGATCCCTGCTATAAAGATAGTAGAGACGAGCAAAGTATTTCCTGAGAGATGAAAGAGGAGAAAAATGTCATGTGCAAGAGACATAATCCTGTAACTCTACTGACCCTGGTTATCGTGACAGGGCTCATCTCTGTCGCCGTAAAGACATGGGCGGTCGAACCCCGTGCGAAAGCCAATGTCCAAACCTTTGTCACTTACAAGTATATAGACCCGATGACCAGGATGGAAGCGTTCCGCCTTCTTATCCCGAAAGGGTGGAAGGCAGAAGGGAAGATAACCTGGTCTGCAAATCCTGCATTACCCGCCCAATCGCGCTTCCGTTTTTTTAATCCCAACGGCACCGAGGAAATGAACTTCTTCCCCACCCAATCCTATTTCTGGACAAATAATCAGTTGTTCCTGAGAACAAATCCTCCAGGCTCCCTGCGCTTTGGAACATTGGTCATGAAACCCGTTAACCTGCGCACCGCTTTCACGAAGGTCATCATGCCTCAGTTCAGGCGTGGGGCACGCGGAACAACAATCATCGAAGAAAAGGCGGTGCCTGAACTTGCGCAGATAGCCAGAGGAGAGTCGGCACGCGGGGTTCGGAACTCTGCGGAAGCCGGTAAGATAAAGATTCAATACGGAGGGACCGGCGGACAGAGGGAGGAAGAAATATACGCCGCAGTCAGTCAGTTCGTCACGGATATGCCGGGCTCCGGCTTTAGCGGAGGTTATTTCATCAACTACTGGTTCATAGATTATATATTTTCATTCTGCGCTGAAAAAGGCGGCCTCGCCTCCAGGTCCAGGGTTTTTCAGACAATGATCTATTCCGTCAAGGTCAACCCCCGCTGGTTCGCCAAAGTGGTCAACGTCAAAGAGATGCTGGCCCAGCAGGCCATCAGGGGAATCAAGGCGGCCGGCCGTATGGGTGAGGCGGTGGCGCGGGCCGGAAGCGAAATGAGGGCAGACCAGATGCATGCATGGGAACAACGTCAGCAGGCACAGGACAGAATCGCCCGGAATTTCAGCGACTACGTAAGGGGAGTAGATCGATTTCACGACCCCCTCGCAGGGAAAGAGGTCGAGCTTCCTTCAGGCTATGGCCGCGCCTGGGCAAACAACCTTGGTGAGTATATCGTCAGTGACAGTCCGGGTTACAATCCGAACATCGGTTCCAATCTGCACTGGGAAGAACTGAAGCCGGCAAAGTAGGACGCAATATACTCATCATAATGTGAATAGTCATCGGCACGTGGATTTGAGAAGGATGGCCACCCAAAAAACGAGACAGGTCTAATACCAACCAAGAAGCACAAACCGGTAAACGGAGTGAGATGGAAAGACAACGCATGATCAGGGTAATGTTTCTCTGCACCGGAAATTCATGCAGGACCCGGATGGCCGCATGAAGAGAAACAAAGCGGCTGGAGCATAAGCGATGAGTCTGCCAGACCGGATGAACTATATCGAAGCGCTACAGGCGGGCGAGCCGGCCGTTCTGCACCTTGTTTCCGGCCTGTTGCCCCAGCCGGGGCCGGACGAAGTTCTTGTGCGGGTACTCGCTGCCGGTGTAAACCGTCCCGACGTGCTTCAGCGCAAAGGCCTCTACCCGCCGCCAGCCGGTACCAGTTCTGTCATCGGACTTGAAGTGGCAGGTGAAGTTATCCACGTTGGCCGGGACGTTTCCCAGCTCAGGCCGGGTGACCGGGTATGCGCCCTGACCAATGGCGGCGGCTATGCTGAATATTGTACGGTTCCGGCAGTCCAGTGCCTGCCCTGGCCTGAAGGCTATGACGCCATCCATGCGGCAGCACTGCCAGAGACATACTTCACCGTCTGGGCGAACCTTTTTCAGCTCGGGCACGCCTCGCCGGGGGAGTCAGTGCTTGTGCACGGAGGCTCAAGCGGCATTGGCGTCACCGCCATCCAGCTTGCACACGAATTCGGCTGTCGCGTTTATATCACCGCGGGAAGCAGGGAAAAATGCGACGCCTGTATGCACCTTGGAGCGGATGCGGCCATCAACTACCGGGAGTCGGCTTTTGAAGAGCGTATCCGCGAACTCACCGATGGACGCGGCGTCAACATTGTGCTTGACATGGTCGGCGCTCCCTACACAATGCGGAACCTGAGCTGCCTGGCAACAGATGGGCGGCTGGTCCAGATTGCCGTTATGCATGGGTCCAGGGTCGAGGATTTTGATCTCATGCCGGTGATGATGCAGCGGTTGACTGTTACCGGCTCCACCATGAGGCCCCGCACGACGGAAGAAAAGGGCCGGCTCGCCACGGCGCTGAGGGAGAAGGTCTGGCCCGTGCTTAATGCCGGACGGTGCGGTCCGGTGATACATCAGATCTTTGCCCTTGACGAGGCTGCGGCTGCTCACAGACTCATGGAAAGCAGCACGCATATAGGCAAGATCATGCTCAGGGTGGCGGGCGCTTAAAAGAAGAAAAGGCAGGCCTCCTCCCTGCGCTGAAGCTATTTACCAGGAACTCCGAGGTCCTTCAATATCGCCTTCATATGATCGATGTGAAAGCCGATATGATAGGTTGAAAGTCCGGCCACAAACTGGGCTAGGGTAGGATACTCTCCCAGGGGCGAGTCCTTGAGCGCGGGAATATGAGCCTTTCTGGAAAGCTGTTCTCCTGAAAGCCCCTCGACAAAGCGTGCAATCTTCACGTATTCCCCATCAAATTCATCAAGGAGTTCGGCTAGGCTCATACTGTTCCGCTTTCCGGACCAAAACGGGTCTTCGACCTTTAATTCTATTTCAGGGGTATCCCGTTCGATGAAGGACCTCAGCATCGGCAGATGCCCCACCCCCTCAGGTCCGCTGAGATGAGAGATGATCTGTCTGGGCGACCATCGCCCCTCTGGTGACCGCGACGAGTTCTTCTCGTCGAGCCCTTCACAGGACTTTCTGAAATCTGCCATTTGCGTGAGTATTCCCTGCGCCATTTCTTTTCCATCCAGGTCCGTCATGTATCATTCCTCCTTATAAAGACGTATATACATTCTATCAAAAACCTTCGCCCGGTTCGAATAGATTCGTGCGTGGAAAAAAAAGCAGCGGGCGATTGCGCCTCCGTGCCTCTTACAGACAGGACCAGACAAGAAAAGGGGCCTGCAAGAGCCCCTTTTCTTGTCTGAAATCGATAGATTGTTCTCAGCTATTTTTTCTGTTCCTTTGGCGTTTCCTTTGCAGGTGCTGCTGTTTCCTTTACTGCGACAAGATCGACCTCGAATATCAGAACGGCATTCGGCCCAATATTCCCGCCGGCACCCCTGTCCCCGTAAGCAAGATTGGACGGCAGAACAAGCTGCCATTTTGATCCTTCCTTCATCAGCTGCAGTGCCTCTGTCCAGCCCGGAATCACCCCGTTGACAGGAAAGGTCGCTGACTGGCCGCGCTTATAGGAGCTGTCAAACTCTGTTCCATCAATCAGCATACCGCGGTAATTGACAACAACCGTATCAGTCGGCTTCGGCGACCTTCCGGTACCATCGGCAATGACCTTATACTGCAGTCCGCTCGGAAGGGTCTTCACCCCCTCTTTTTTTGCGTTCTCGGCCAGAAATGCCTCGCCTTCTTTTTTATTCTTTTCACCCACCACCTTATTTGCCTCCGCCTGCTTTGCCATAAACTCCTGTTTATAGGCAGCCATTATCTCCGCAGTCTCTTTTTCGTTCAACAGCAGTTTAGAACCGCTAAGGACATCCTTCATCCCTCTGATAACGATGTCGGGCTCAACTTCAATGCCCTGTCTCTTGAAATTGCTGCCGATGTCCGCGCCGATAATATAACTGACCTTTTCCTTCTGCGTCTTCAGCTCCGCCGGCGCTTCGGCGAACGCCGACCCCGCAAGCAATGCCAAACCAACAACGGTACAACAGACTACCCTCATACTGTCTCCTTTCTCATCACTGGAATATTATACAAATACTATTTTTTATTTTAGCCAGTGTCGACAACGTAATGCAACCACCGGAACTCTATGCACAACTCCTCGCATCAGGACTAAAGGTGTCAAGCGCCTTCCAGAAACCGGCTGCCATTTCCGGGTTGAACACCTCCCCGGCACCGTGTATCATCATGGCCCGGATTTCGCGGGTATCAGCCGCCCTCCGGTACGGAGTATCGGTGCGCATGGCGTCAAACACATCAGATATGGCGATCATCTGGCTCACCAGATGCTGCTTTTTTCCCTGCCGGTTACTGAGGGGATACCCTGATGCATCATAGCGCATGTGATGCTCATACGCCGCAATCATAGCAAGCTTCGGCATGTCAGGCAGGCCGGAGAGGTACCGCGCACCATAGACAGGATGCAGCTTCATGATATCCCATTCTTTCGCAGTCAGCCCGGTCTGCTTTCCGAGCAGTTCGACAGGAATGAACATCTTGCCGATATCGTGCAGAAGAGCTGCAAGCCCGATATCATACAGGAGTTCGCCGCGAATTCCCATGGTCTCGGCCTGGAAAATAGTCAGCAGGGAGACATTGGCAGCATGTACATAGGTATGCTCATCATAAGCACGCATCGGACTGACTACCCTCAGTATATCCGGTTCACCCCGAAGTGACCCCAGCAGGCCTGCTACGATGCTGTCCAGGGTTGCCATATCAAGAGATTCCATGCTTCTGGCCCCTTCAAAAAGGCGCCTCAGTTTCGCAAGATTCTCCTCGGCAAGCGCCTTGGCCGATACCTCGTCCATACCCTTGCCGACCTCGACGATTCCCAGCGCAATATGAGCGCTTGACTGAATAGTTTCCTTGGAGGCGACACCGGTAATAAATCTCAGGAGTTCCTCTCTGGTGACGCCGCTTCCAATAATCACCTTGTCAATGCATTTCCTTCTGAGTCTGGCTATGAAGTTATCGACATGATAGCCCTTTTCCGCCAGTTGCTCGTTGTTCAGGATAAGGCTGTCGCCAAGCAGCGTAATACCGAGAGCCCCGTCGACAAAGAGGTCAGCCATACTGTTGAAGGCCTTATCATTGAGGTCCCTGACAATCTGGTGCTGCTCTGAATAGAGCGTGCAGTTGGCCATGGCCGACATCATGGCAACGATAAAATCAGTTTTACTTCGCATCCATTTTTCTCCTGAGCAGCCGCTGACATATCGTCCGTATATCCGAATTTTTCGAGGCAGCACCTTTTTCAATCAGCGGCCTGACCACATCATCGGAATAGGAATGGAGGTTGCGGTATATCTCAAGCTTCAGCACATCAAGATCAGCCCGATGCAGCAGACTGCTGGAATCGCAGACACGCATCAAGGCGGGGACCGCAGCAGGGTCGCCGATCTCGGCAAGCGACCTTATGACCACTGCGTTGTGGTCCAGACCAGCAGAAAGATCCCTCTTGACCAGGATCTCCGTCAGATAGGGCACCGCCGCTGCTATCCGGTATTGTCCCGCAAGCCGTGCAGCCTGATCCCGGAGTTGAAGATCTCTGCCGGTGAGCTGATGCCTGATATGAGAAAAGGAATCAGTGGTATTGAAATGAACCAGAGTCCTGACGGCCTCGTTCGCTATCCTGCGGTCAGGGTGCTTCGTCAAATGTCGAATATTCTGCACAAACTGGACACCGCCGCACTCTCTGATGAGATAAACCATATTTCTGACGACATACCACCGGTCATCATCAAGTTTCTTGGCTGCCCTGCTCAAGACGTCTGGTCCGATGACCACCAGCATGTTCAGGAGAAAACGTCTGATCATGGTATCAGATTCAAGTGCAAGGGCATCGAGAAGGGGGCCCTGCAGATACTCCTTCAAACACGACACAAGGCTCTGCACCTTTTCCCTGTCAAGTCTTCCCCATACCTTGAATGATTCAATCAGCCGGCGGATAAATTCGTCAGAACCGAAAATCGTTTTTTTCATGCGGGACGCCTCTTCCCTGAAAGTACCGCTAAGCGAGTCAGCATGGATCTTTGCATAAATCGCGGATATCTCCTGATACCGTCCCGTATCGATATAGTGGCGCATAAAATCGGCTAGTCTGGCCAGAATCGCCAGATATTCTTCACGGGTTCCAGACTGCGCATTCAGCAGCTCAAACATGATATCGGTCGCACACACATCAACGGCATCGTCCCTGCATTCTTCTTCGATCTGATGCGCAAGACTGCCTGTTCCCGCGTGCTGTGTGCCGGTCTTTATCGTATCAAGGAGGCCTGCATAATCATTATCGACCGTGCACGCGGAGGGGTCCTCACTGAATTTTCTGATCGCGGATTGATCAACCTCAATATCGTCGACGCAGGCCGTTCCCCTGTCCGGGATGACAGAGATAGCCGGAGCCCTCGCTGCATTCAACTTCCCGATGAGAAACCTGAGGTTTTCAGGAAGCTGGGCTGCGTGTTCCTGGAAAAGTTTGACCATCCGTTCAACCGAATCCGACTTCAGGTCCCGGATGACCCTGTGCATCTCCTGATCGTCAAAAAGAGGGGCGTTCAGGGCCTTCTCGAGAACAAGTTGCCGCACCTCGGGAGGCAGACTGTCGATAAGGGTCAGAAGCCGGGACAGGAGCTCCTGCATCCCCCTGCCCCGTCCCATACGGAAGTAATGTTTCATAACGCCATCAAGCAGGGGGGCAAGAGTTGACTCATCAGACTGTCTGTTCAGAAGTTTCGCAAGGTCTTCAGGAGGCAGGTCAGCTATTCTTTCGTCAAGATCTCCCTCCACAAGGGAGCCTTCGAGAAGCCGGCGCACATACTCCTCCCACAGCTGCCCGGAAGAGAACTCTTCGCGCAGACCGTCCTCCACAAAGGCGAACTTGCTGATGTCCAGAGGCGTCAGGCCTACATGACTAATGCCTCTTCTTTCCATGAGATCGGCCAGGCCCTGGCCGACCGGCAGCTCCCTGGCTGTCATAAGCTCGTGGTAGAGCTGCAGTTCTTCAATCGACAGGCCGGGGGCGAACGTAACAGCAGCGATTCCCTTCGCATGAAAACTCTGCGCAAAATCCCTGAGAGCCGGATTCTTCATATCAAGAGAGAGATCATCGACCATCAGCAGATTCTCTGCTACGCCGATGATAATGCTCCCCCTGAGATCAAGGAGCCGCTGAAGATTGGAAAAGGCACGTTGGAGAGACTCACGAATCTTGGGATGATCTTTGGGATAGAGGCCGATCTTGCGTTTTGAGGTTATCAGTTCTACAATGGCGTCGGTAATGAGGACCTGTTCATTCCGATCTTTTGCAGTAGCCGGAGCCTCCATGATATATACTATAACATCGACGATGGTTATTGAGAAATGAATAAGGACGTGATTATCCTCGGCGCCGGGGCTTCCGGGCTGATCGCTGCTATCGAGGCAGCCCGGCGGAAACGGTCGGTGCTCGTCATCGAACATATGAAAAGGATCGGCAACAAGATACGGGTCTCGGGAGGCGGTCGTTGCAATTTCACCAATCTCCATGTCTCGGCAGAAAACTATTGCTCGTCCAACAGCCATTTCTGCAAATCAGCACTTGCGCAGTTTACGCCTGCAGACTTCATGGCACTGCTCGACCGCCATCACATCAGATACCACGAGAGGTCAGATGGCCAGCTCTTCTGTGTAAGGACATCCGAGGATATTCTCTCTGTCCTTCAGCGGGAGGCAGTTTCCCAGGGTGTCGTTTTTTTACTCGGGACAAAGGTCAACAAAATGAGAAAAAAAGAGTTCTTTGAAATAATGAGCGACCGTGGACCCTTTGTGTCGGAGTCCCTTATTGTCGCCACCGGCGGACTCTCATATCCCGACCTCGGGGCCACGAACCTCGGATATTCGATAGCGCGGGAATTCGGGTTGAAGGTCACCCGATTACGGCCCGGCCTTGTACCCCTGACCTTTGATAAAAACACCGCGGACCAATTCAGGGACCTCAGCGGAACTTCTCTGAACGTCGAGATCAGCTGCAGGGGGATCAGGGTCACCGGCGGCATGCTGATCACGCACACCGGCCTGAGCGGTCCTGCAGTTCTGCAGGCATCGCTGTACTGGGAGGAAGGCGACCGGATATCAGTAAATCTGCTGCCGGACACAGACGTCTCAGGCTTTCTCACAGACAATTGCCGGTCACGGGCCCAGCTTGCGAACCTCCTTGCATCGGTCCTGCCGAAACGCTTCGCCCTGCGGTGGACAGAGATGAATAATATCTCCCGCCCGCTCTGTCAGTTCAGCACAGGGGAAATCGAGCGGATTGCTGAAGACCTCCAGAACTGGAAGATCACACCGGCAGGCACAGCCGGTTTCAGCAAGGCCGAGGTCACGCTGGGCGGCGTTGACACCCGTGAGCTGTCATCAAAAACTATGGAGTCAATAAAGGTCCCCGGTCTCTATTTTACCGGCGAGGTTCTCGACGTGACAGGACAGCTCGGAGGCTATAACCTTCAATGGGCATGGTCTTCAGGTTTTGCGGCGGGACAACATGCATAAAATCGTTCAGAACAGAGAGATAATTCTGGCTTCTGCATCTCCCAGAAGGAGAGAGTTGATGGCACTGGCAGGACTGAAGTTCCAGACTGTCACCAGCAGCTATGTCGAGGACATGGGTCTGAAGATGGGGCCTCGGCAATTGGCACGGGTTCTCTCCTTTGAAAAGGCAAAAGACGTTGCATCAAAACATGCAGGAGTTCTGATAATCGCAGCAGATACGTTCATTTACTTCAGAGGCCACATTCTTGGAAAGCCGCAGAGTGCTGCAGATGCGCGGAGAATGCTCCGGATGCTTAGCGGGAAAAGTCATTCGGTCATAACAGGCTTTTCGATAATCGACACAGTCTCGGGGAAGAAATTGTCCCGCTCAGTCGAAACAAGAGTATGGTTCAAGAGATTGTCGCAACAGGAGATAGCCTCTTACGTTGCCTCAGGAGAACCGATGGACAAGGCCGGTGCTTATGCGATTCAGGGGCTGGGCGCTGTGATTGTCAGCAAAATTGAAGGTGATTACTTCAATGTGATCGGCCTGCCGCTCAGCGCCCTCAGTTCAGCCCTAAGGGAATTCGGGATAACGGTTCTGTAAACCATTTTCAAAGCAACCCCATCCATCCCTCCCCTTAGCCCGCGGGGATGGATGGATGGGTGTCAGGTTCCCCCTCTTGAGGCAAGAGGGGGCCAGGGGTGTTAAAAAGTACAAAAGCTCGGGGCTTTCAGGCGGCGCTATGCCCCCTGTTTCATACTCTCAACCATGAGCTTTGATACGGTCCGGGCAAACGCAGCAGGGTCACGCGGCTTGGAGCCCTCAAGTATCAGGGCCTGGTTATAGAGCATATCCGTGTATTCCTTCAGAAGGTCTTTCTTCGACTCGTCGTCAAGCATTGCATTCATGGCATCAAAGATCGGGTGAGCAGGATTGATCTCGAAAATCTTCTGACTGACCGGGACGTCCTGACCCATGGCCTTCATCAGCTTCTCCATATTCGGGTCCATGCCGCCTTCGTCCGTCACCAGGCAGCAGGCAGAATCCCGCAGTCTGCCTGACAGCCTCACGTCCTTTACGTCGCTTTTCAGCAGTTCCTTCATCAAGGCCAGAAGCCGTTCCAGTGTTGCCCCGGACTCTTTTGCCTCAGGCGTTTTTTCCTTATCAAGGCTTATATCACCGCGTATGACAGACTTCAGCTTTTTCCCTTTGTATTCGTGCAGACTGCCCATGATGATATCATCAACCTCATCGGGCATGATCAGGACCTCATAGCCCTTTTCCCTGAAGGCCTCGAGGTACGGCGACTTCATGATCCCGTCCCGGTCAGCGCCGGTTATATAGAAGATCTCTTCCTGTGCCGGAGGCATGTTTCCAAGATATTCCTCGAACGTTGTCAGCTTATCATTCTCCGTCTTGGTCGAGGGAAAAAGCAGGAGATCCGCAATCTGCTCCTTCCGTGAAAAATCATAGTGGATACCTTCCTTCAGAATACGGCCGAATTCCCTGAAGAATGACTGGTACTTCTCCGGCTCATCCTTCTTCATATCGGCCAGGGTGTCAAGAACCTTCTTGGTAATGCTTTTTCTTATCGTCTCGATCTGACGGTTCGACTGCAGGATCTCCCGTGACACATTCAGCGGCAGATCGGATGAGTCGACAACTCCCTGGATAAACCGCAGATACGGCGGGATCAGCTCTTCGCAGTGGTCCATGATCTGGACACGTCTGACATAAAGCGTCGGGCCTATCTTGAAGTCCTTGAAGAAGATTCCGTACGGCACCTTTGACGGGACAAAAAGCAGCGACGTGAACTCCGACGTCCCCTCCGCCTTATAGTGTATGACCTTTGACGGATCATTGAAATCATGTGAGATATGCTTATAGAACTCAAAGTATTCAGACTCGGTGATATCGGCCTTGTCCCGCAACCAGATAGCCTTCCGGGAATTCAGCGTCTCATCTTCCCTGACCGTGATCGTCTTGTCCTTGTCAAACGCATCGGGCTTTTTTCGCTCCACCTCCATGACAACGGGGTGATCTATATAATCGGAATACTTGGTGACAATGTTCCGGAGCTCCCATTCGTCGAGATATTTCTTCTCGTCGTCTTTAAGATGCAGGACAACCTCGGTCCCCTGCCCTTTCTTTTCAGCCTCAGCAACCGTAAATGACCCATCCGCAGTCGACTCCCAGTGAACCCCCTGGCTGTCCGGCATCCCGGCCTTCTTCGTCAGAACGGTAACCCTGTCGGCCACCATAAATGCAGAATAAAACCCGACGCCGAACTGGCCGATCAGCTCTGGGTTCGCCTGCTTGTCACGGTCCTGCAGGCTCTTGAGAAACTCCTTGGTGCCGGAATGGGCGATTGTGCCAAGCGCCTGGACTATCTCGTCTTTTGTCATGCCGATCCCGTTGTCACTGACTGTCAGCGTGCCCGCAGTCTTATCCACGGTAAGCCTGATCTGCCATTCGCCCGCTGCTGCTCCTATCTCCTTGTTGGTGAGCGCCTCATACCGCGCCTTATCGATCGCATCAGACGCGTTCGATATCAGCTCCCGCAGGAATATCTCCTTGTGGGAATAGAGTGAATGGATCATGAGATCCAGCAGCTGCTTCACCTCAGTCTTGAATTCCATCTGTTCTACAGTCATTATTTCTTCACCTCAATATAGTTATTTATAATTTTTTTATTATAACAAAAAATCAAATGTCATCCTCCACATCCAAAAAACGTCGTGATAACGGCAGGCAAGCGGATTTAGCGTCGTGTTGCGCCGGCACCTCGGAGGTCCTGCTGTATAGGACCGGGAATAAGCGCACCGGCTGTTGCCTCGCCGTTCAGTACAGATTCAATGGCGAATTCAGCGCATATTCAGGGGGCTGTCTTTGCCGCCCATGGCGCACCCTCCGGCAGCAGGCCGACGAACTGTCTCAGTATATCCCTGAAGGCGCCTCCCGAAATCTCCCGGGCTCCGAAACTCTGCAGGTGTCTTGTCTTCACCTGACAGTCGATCAGGCTGAAGCCCCCGGCATCAAGCCTTCCGGCCGTAGTGGCAAAGGCGACCTTTGAGGCGTTCGGCCTGGTTGCAAACATCGATTCCCCGAAGAATATGCGACCAAGGCTTATTCCGTAAAGCCCTCCTGCCAGTTCACTACCATACCAGCTCTCAACTGAATGGGCATACCCCTCCTCATGCAGCAGACAGTAGGCACGAATCATATCTTCCGTAATCCATGTCCCTTCATCATTCCCGCGCTTCACCGAGGCGCAGCAGCTGATGACGTCTTCGAAGGCCTGATCGAACGTCACCCGGTATTCACCCCTCCTGATCACCTGCCTCAGGCTCCGTGAAATCTTTAATTCCCGTGGAAACAAGACAAGCCGGGGGTCAGGCGACCACCAAAGAATCGGGGAATCGTCTGAATACCAGGGAAAGATGCCGCTTGCATAGGCACGCAGGATCCGTCCCGGGCTGAGATCACCGCCAACAGCAAGAAGCCCGTCAGGCTCAGCCAGTTCCGGCGGGGGGAAAACAGGTTCTTCCCCCAGGGCAAAAACAGGCATAGGTCTAGGACAGGTAGTTGAATTCGAGTCTGTCGTTTGACAGTCTTATAACAACCCTGCCGCCCTTGGTCAGGCGTCCGAACAATATCTCGTCAGAAAGTGGATCCCTGATATCTGTCTGAACCAGCCGGGACAATGGTCGTGCTCCAAATACCGGATCGTACCCCTTCAGGCTGAGCCAGTCAATTGCCTCGTCTTCCATGTCGAGGACAACCTTCTTCTGCTTCAACTGCTCGGAAACCTCTGCCACGAATTTCTTTACGATCATCCTCATTACCTCCCGGGTCAGGGGAGCAAAGGTCATGACTGCGTCGAGGCGGTTCCTGAATTCAGGGTTGAAGAGCTTCGTAAGAGCGTCCGTGCCTTTAGACAGTGCATCCCCCCCGCGTTCACCAAAGCCGATGACACTTCCGGACATCTCCTTGGCGCCGGCGTTTGAGGTCATAATCAGGACGACGTTTCTGAAATCAGCCTTCTTCCCGTTGTTGTCGGTAAGTGTGGCATAGTCCATCACCTGAAGCAGGATACTGAATATGTCCGGATGGGCCTTCTCAATCTCGTCAAGAAGCAGCACACTGAAGGGATGCTTCCTGACAGCCTCGGTCAGCAGCCCTCCCTGATCAAAGCCGACATATCCGGGCGGTGCACCGATGAGGCGGGCAACCGCATGCTTTTCCATGTATTCACTCATATCAAATCTGACGAACCGGCTCCCGAGAACAGCCGCAAGCTGCTTGGCAACTTCTGTTTTTCCCACACCGGTCGGACCGGTGAAGAGGAACGACCCTATCGGCCTGCCCGCAGGACCAAGACCTGCCCTGGAACGTTTAATCGAAGCAGAAAGCACACGGATTGCCTCATCCTGTCCAAAGACAGACTGCCGGAGATCATCCTCGAGATGTCTCAGTTTCTCGATATCGGACGTCGACACAGTCCGGACAGGCACCCGGGCAATTTCAGCAACAACCTTTTCGATGTCACGAATACCAACAGTCCTTTTCCGCCCGCTCCCGGCGGACAACCGGGCCCTTGCCCCGGCCTCATCGAGAACGTCAATAGCCTTGTCCGGCAGAAACTTGTCATTAATATATTTTACGGAGAGCTCCGCAGCAGACCTTACTGCGGCGTCAGTATAGCGAACGTCATGAAACTTCTCATAATACGGCCTCAACCCGTTGAGAATTCCGACTGCCTCATCAAACGATGGCTCCTGAAGCTCGATTTTCTGAAAACGCCGTGACAGGGCACGGTCCTTTTCGAAATAGTTCCGGTACTCTTCATAGGTACTGGCGCCTATGCACCGTATCCGTCCGGAATTAAGGACCGGCTTCAGGATATTCGATGCATCCATGGAACCACCGCTCGTGGCTCCAGCTCCGACAAGAGTATGGATCTCATCGATAAAGAGCACTGCATCCGGGATGTTCTCAATCGCCTGGATGGTAGCCTTCAGCCGTGACTCGAAGTCACCACGGTATTTCGTCCCGGCAAGGAGGGCACCCATATCGAGAGAAAATATACGGGTCTTTTTCAGGAGGTCCGGCACCTGGGCCTTATAAATATTGAGGGCCAATCCCTCGACAATCGCTGTCTTCCCGACGCCGGGCTCCCCGACAAAGACAACGTTGTTTTTCCTCCGTCTGCAAAGCACCTGGATCGTCCTCTTCAGCTCATTAGTCCTCCCGATCAGAGGGTCGATTTTGCCTGAACCCGCAAGTGCCGTCAGGTCCACGGTAAAGACCTTCAACGGATCATTCTGCACTGCTCTGCCCTGGTCCCGGCCCTCCCCCTCTTCCTTTTCAGCGGGATACTCATCCATCAACGGAGCCTGCCCAGGCTTTACGGTACCGTGCGACAGGTAGTCCAGGACATCCAGTCTTGTCATGCCCTCAGACTCAAGAAGATACACTGCCTGAGACTCCTCCTCAAGAAATATCGAGGCAAGCAGGTCCCCGGCATCCGTTTCCTGTCTTGAGGCCGACTGGGTATGAAAGAGGGCACGCTGTATCACATTCTGAAAACCGGGAGTCGGATGGGGAAAAACCTCAGACTCCTGCTGCAGTTTCGGAAGGTCATTGCTGAAATACCGGTCAAGAGCCCCCTTCAGACGGATGACATCCCCACCGCATTGGGTAATAATCTCGATCCCGGTTTCATCATGCAGCAGTGCATAGAGGATATGCTCCACGGTCAGATATTCATGATGACGAGCCCGCGCATCGCGGATAGTCGCCTCAAGTGTCAGTTCCAATTCCTTATTAATCATAATTTCACTCTTTCTCCATAGCACATTTGAGCGGAAACCCCTGGATTCTGGCCTGTTCGTGCACCTCAGTTATCTTCGCCTCGGCTATCTGCCGTTCATAAATACCTGCAAGACCCCTGCCCTGCTTATGGACAAAGAGCATGATCCGGGTTGCCTCAACCGGGCTCTTATGAAACACCGTCTCCAGCATCAGGACCACGAAATCCATCGTCGTATAATCATCATTGAGAAGAAACACCCGGTACAAAGGCGGCTTTCTGGTTTGCGGCCGCTCCCTGACGCCTGCTTCATCTTTATGTTCCAATTCGGGTAGGGTCATTCTGCTTGTATTGAAATTGAAGTATGCACGCTCTGTATATTTTACCACATCTCACTCAGGCACCGTTCGGCAGATTTCCGGAGAAGACCTGTATCCGGTGCAAACTCATTGACTTAAAATGAATTTGTTTATATCATGTAACACTAACAAAACAGGGAGGAAGCAATGAGAGCAAGAACGATACTCCTTTTCCTCATAATTTCTGCGCTGGGTTCAGCCGTCGCGCTGCTGGCCGGTTGCGAGACCCTGAAGGTCTCCAAGCCGATCCTGCCGCTTAAGGAATATGAAAAAATGATAGCCGGACGACTCGACGCCAATTATATCGGTACACGCAACTGTCTTTCGGCCTGCCACGTTCATGACAAGATCAAACAGGATTTTGATGCCAGTACCATGGGCGTGCAGCTCTCGAAGAAGTCCGGAATGCCGCTGGTCGACTGCGAATCCTGCCATGGACCCGGAAGCCTGGCCGTCGAAGGGTTGACCCCTGAAAAAGTTGCCGAAGATGCAAAGGCCGGAAAACAGACTGCCTGTGACTACAAAACGTTGATCGACATAAGGAACCTCCCGGCCCAGGCTAAATCGCTTATCTGCCTGAAATGCCACACCGCGAATGCAACGTTTAATCTTCATAACTGGAATGCCGGGGAGCATGCGTCAAGTGATGTAGCCTGTTCGGACTGTCACAAGCTCCACGGGGGTTCTGACCTGAAGGTGAAACCGAGAGATGTGGGCGAAATGTGTGAAAAATGCCATCTCGAGATCAGGGCTGAATTTGCCCTCCCCAGTCATCACCCTATTCCGGAAAAAAGGGTCTTCTACAATGATTGTCACGACCCGCACGGGTCTCCAACCGAAAAGATGCTGAGGAAGCAGACGGTCAAGGCAACGTGCACACAGTGCCACCCGGAAAAGGAGGGGCCCTTTGTCTTTGAACATGCAGACCTGACTGAAGACTGCCGTACCTGCCACAGTCCGCACGGTTCGGTCAACAATAATCTTCTTACCGTGTCGGTACCCTTCCTCTGCCTGCAGTGCCATGAAGGCCATAGTGCAGGCAAAACCGTAAAATCAGAACGCAAGGGGACGATATATACCCGATGCACTGACTGCCATTCACAGATTCATGGTACGGACATCCCTTCCGTCAGCGGCAAGGGAAGGTTTATCCAGTAGGGGAGGATGCGATGAACAAAATATGCCCACTAATACTTTTTATTATCATGATCTCAGTGAATGCGACGTATGCTGATGAGGTTGTGGCGCAGGATACAGATACAGAGGCGTATGTATACCCGGTGATAAAACCCGATATTTCAATCACGAGTGGATACAGATTCGTGAACAGCAAGGATTCTTCACGGGCTGAGGAATATGAGTACCTCCATAACTCTTTACTGCTCAGTGGAGAAGCCAGACTCTTTTCCTTCCCCCACCGGTTTCACCTGGATGCCGATTTCAGGAACACGAAGGATTATTTCGGGGACATGAGCTACGCCTATGAAGATATTGTCGTTTTCCGCGGCATAAACAGGACGTTGTTCCATAACCTCGACAATATAACCCTTATCGACCTTGACCCCTCGACGGTTAATCCTCAGGGCTCAATGATAACCCGTCGCGATGCAGGGGAACAGTACGGCGTGAAGACCGGGCTGAGCAATCTGACTCTGCGTCTGAAGACTCCCGATTTTCCCCTCCATTTTTATATCGACAGCAGCATTGTGGACAAGGACGGGTCCATGCAGCAGAGATTCCTCGGAGGGTCAGGCGGGTTCAGCACGACCGGCATAAGCCCCAATAATGACAGCAGAAACAGAATAACGCAAAAGAGAGATATAGACTGGATTTCGAGGGAGATTACCGTGGGTCTCAACAGCCACCTCGGCCCCGTTGAAGTCGATTTTTCCCACGGGGAAAAAAGATTCAGTGCCGGAGGAAATACGGTATTCTACGAGAACTATCTGGACAACGTAAGCCAGGGGAAGATAGCGCGAGCCGCAGGAGAGTATCCCCATAACCAGATATCGGATCTCAAGGGAGCATCCAATACACTGAAGCTTCATACCTCCTACAGCGGCGGACTCGTTGCCTCGGCCACTCTTTCGAAAACAGACAGGGAGAACAGGGACAGCGGCGCAAAGGCAGACTATTTTACCGGCACCGGAGAATTGTCCTGGATCCCGTCTCCAAAACTGGCCGTTTTTATAAAATATCGGCATAAAGATACGGATGTCGACAACCCCGAGGCCGTATCCATATCGGACAGGCTGAACCCGCTGACGAATACCTATACCTATGCAGTCGCTCCGGCAATCTCTTCCTCTACAGACCTTGTTTCTGCCATCGTTCGCTACCGTCTTCTGACCGGCGTCACCCTTAAAGGCGAATATTCCTTTGAGGACATTCGGAGAGAAAATGTGGAAGAGCTGAATCTTCCCGGAAACACGCAAAAGAACATCCTGTCTTTGTCGGCTGACATGCGTCTTTTCAAGAGATTGACGGTAAAGGCAAAATATACCCATAAGGAGATCAATAATCCCTTCTATAATATCGAACCCGACCGTGCTGATGAGGGAAAAATATCCCTGGCCTGGATTCCTGTTCCGGGAATCAGTACACTGCTGAGTTACAGTACTGCACAGGAAAAGCGCAGTGATATGATCATTCCCCAGGTTGATACAGCCAAGGACAGGACAGTCCACCGGGACCGCCTGATGGGAAGCCTTACCCTCGCCGTCCTGAAGAACCTTTCATGCACGGCCAGTTATTCCTATTTCCATAACAAAATTGCGCAGGATATTGCTGTCGGCACTATTGTTGATACCGAAGTACCTTACAGGAGCATGGCTCAGAGTTATGCCTTCGATATCGCGTACACCCCTGTGTTGAACATCACGCTGAGCGGAGGAATAAGCCATACAATCGGAAGCGGCGGGTATTACCCCAATAATCAGGATCTCCTGCAGCCGGTTGACATCTCTTCATACTCGAAGCTCAAAACCAGGGAAACGGTCGTCACCGCGAACGGAGAATACCGGCTGAAAGGCGGTTTCACAACAGGTCTTCAATACCGATACAGTGATTTCAAGGATGTCCTCGACAATCCCTATGATGATACGTCAAATGGCAGGGCGCATATCGTCCTGCTGACACTCTCAAAAAAATGGTAAGAGGATTTTGAATGATACCAAGGCAGATATATAATTTTTTTGCGATGGCTACGATATGGCTTCTGATACTGGTCGCGGCGCCTGCATCCGCAGCTGAAAAGACGATCGGCGTGATCATGACCGGAAACATCCCGTATTACCGGGAAATTCATAAGGCATTCACCGACGGCCTTGCTGCAGAAGGCGTCGGCCACGGGGCGGTCGAGATCATTCAGCAGACCCCAAACCCGGAGCCGATGTCCTGGACGAACGCTGCCAGGAAACTTGTCGCAGTCGGCGCTGATATTATTGTATCCTATGGTGCCCCTGCCACACTTGCTGTTTTGAACGAGACCTCGGATATCCCTGTCGTTTTTGCCGGAGTCTATGACCCCCAGGGCATCGGAATTACCGGGAAAAATGCGACAGGAGTCAGTTCAAAGGTGCCGGTCGCCAGTCTGCTGAAAAACTTCAAAAGTATATCGAATTTTTCAAGTCTTGGGATCGTCTACAGTGAATCAGAAAAGGATACGGTCATTCAGGCAAATGAGGTCAAACATCTCGAGGGCAGCCTGAATTTCACATCGGTAAAATTCAATATCAAGAAATCTGAAGATGCATCAAGAATTGCGAACGTCAATGCCCTGTTCCTGACAACCGGGTGTGCGGCTCAGCACTGTGTCAGCACGATCCTCGGTACAGCCCGGAAACTAAAGCTGCCGACGGCAACAACAATTGGCGGGGGTGAGACCAGCGGCATCATCCTCACCATAGCAGCGAACCCCCAGGAGCAGGGCCGCGAGGCGGCAAAGATCGCTGCGAAGCTGGTCAGGGGGGCGAAGCCTGCCTCAGTGCCTGTCCAGCATCCGAAGAAAATTGACATGATCATCAATCTGAAAGAGGCAAATGAGCTGGGGCTGAAGATCCCTTTTGACCTGCTCACAGCAGCCACGAGGGTTATAAAATGAAAAACGCCATGAATCTGCAGCAGAAGTCGATTGCCATTGTTGCGGGAATACTCTTCTTTATTCTGGCCATCAATACCGCTGTTCTTACCTACATCGCTTCAAACAAATATGAGACAGCCATCCTGTCCAAGACTACCGCCATAGGTGAAGGAATGCAGCGCGAACTTGCCAAAGTCCTGACACTCGGGGTTCCCGTAGAGTCCCTCGAGGGAGTCAGCGACAAATTGAAGGATCTGGTCGCACGGGACAAGGCAATAGGCTACGCAATGATCACAGACACGACGGGAAAAGTATTGCATCATAATGATACAGGCATGGTGGGAAAAGAGTTGAGGGACAAGGCCTCCAGGAGCAGCGCAACATCGGACAAGCAGCTTATCCAGACCGTCGATGCTTTTTACGACCTGTCCTTTCCTCTTTTGAGTGCTGAAAACAAAGTCGTTGGGGCCCTTCGCGTGGGTGTATACCTTAAGGCGATTAAGACACAGATATATCAGCTCCTTCTGTGGGCCTTTGGCATCTCGGCCTTCTGTTTTCTTCTCTCGCTGGTCCTTGTGCATGTATCGATCAGGAAATTCATTACCCGGCCTATCCTCACGATGGAGAAAGCTGCAGATCGCATGGCGTCCGGTGATCTGACCTATATAGTCGAGGTGGAGGGCAGGGATGAACTGGCGTCCCTGGGGAGGGCAATCAACAGGATGTCCATGAACCTCACCGACATGCTGTCCAAGGTTGGCAATGTCACCAACAGCGTCTCCAGCGTTACCTCGGACATTGCAGGACTTGCCCATAATGTCATGTCCGCCGTCGACGTTCAGAAAAAGGCACTTGAAGACACCGCTCTGACAATCGAGGGGATGGACGGATCAATTACCGAGGTGGCAACCAGTGCGGAAAGCCTTTCAGAACTTGCCAATGACACTGCTTCTTCGATCATGCAGATGACCGCATCGATTGAGAGGGTCGCCGAGAATTCAAATATCTTCAGCGAGACTGCCCATGACACTGCTTCATCTATCGAGGAAATGATTTCGACAATAAAACAGATTGCAGAGAGCATCGATACCCTGTCGTCCTCGTCAGACGCAATTGCCTCCTCCATCGATGAGGTCAATGCAACAACAAAGGATATTGAACGCCGGGCAAATGACTCAGTCGGGCTTGCCGAGGCGGTCATGGTCAAGGCCTCTGACCGGGGCATGCAGGCTGCAGATGCGGCCATAAAAGGCATTGAGAACATTAAGCAGAGCGTTGTCGCCCTGTCAGATGTCATCAATATGCTCGGCAAGCGTACCAACGACATCGGGAAAATACTGAATGTCATTGACGACGTTGCAGACCAGACAAATCTTCTCGCCCTGAATGCGGCCATCCTTGCGTCAAAAGCAGGCGAACACGGCAAAGGATTCACCATTGTTGCTGATGAAATAAAGAATCTTGCAGAGCGTGCCTCGGTATCAACGAGCGAAATAGCGACTCTGATCAGATCAGTTCAGGATGTAACAAAATCGAGTATCCGGATGGCCTCTGACGGAATCCAGACAGTCGAACGCGGATTGCTCCTGGTCAGGGACGTCA
>Ga0334722_10001659_pt1 | contig 27037 bp, 27 predicted proteins | sample C3_bottom_MG_FD_207210 | JGI IMG/M metagenome (GOLD analysis project Ga0334722, IMG submission 207210) | Sediment microbial communities from Yellowstone Lake, YNP, Wyoming, USA - C3_bottom | ecosystem: Environmental > Aquatic > Freshwater > Lake > Sediment | place: USA: Wyoming | collected... | reverse complement strand
CCGGCGTCAAAGACATGGTGCGCATATCGGATGCGCGCATGAGCGGCACCGCCTTCGGCACCATCGTGCTGCACGTCTCGCCCGAAGCCGCCATCGGCGGGCCGCTCGCGCTGGTGAAAAATGGCGACCGCATCCGCCTGTCGGTGTCGGAGCGCAAACTCGAGCTGCTGGTGGACGAAGCCGAACTCGCGCGGCGGCGCGCCGCGCACCGGCCGCGTGCGGTCGCGGCCGAGCGCGGCTACGCCAAGCTGTACATGCGCAGCGTGCTGCAGGCCGAGGACGGCTGCGATTTCGATTTTCTGAGAAAAGCCTAGAATCCACCGCCAAGCGCAGGTTGCGGAATTCAACGAGAATTGGCGCCCCCTTTGTTTAAGCAAGCACAAACTGGAGAATTGAGCATGGCTCAACGCATCACCGGCGTACTGTCCCCCGTCGTCACCCCGTTCAAGTCCGATCTGAGCCCCGACACCGAGCGTTTCGTGCGCCAGTGCAAGTGGCTGGTCGCGAACCAGGTCGGCTTGGCCGTGTTCGGCACCAATTCCGAAGCGAACTCGCTCGCCGCGGGCGAGCGCATGGAACTGCTGGAGAAGCTGGTCGAAGCCGGCATACCGCCTGCGCGCATGATGCCGGGCACCGGCTGCTGCGCGCTGACCGACTCGGTGCGCCTCACCGCGCATGCGGTGAAGCTAGGCTGTGCCGGCGCGCTGATGCTGCCGCCGTTCTATTACAAGGGCGTGTCCGACGAGGGCCTCTACCGCAATTACGCCGAGATCGTCGAGCGCGTGGGCGACGCGCGGCTGCAGATCTATCTGTATCACATTCCGCAGGTGACCCAGGTGCCGATCAGCCTGAAGCTGATCGAGCGCCTGCTCAGGGCCTACCCGAAGAACATCGCCGGCACCAAGGATTCCTCGGGCGACTGGAACAATACCAAGGCGACGCTGGACGAGTTCGCCAAGGACGGCTTCGACGTGTTTCCCGGCAGCGAAACCTTCCTGCTCGCCGGCCTGCGCTCGGGCGGCAAGGGCTGCATCAGCGCCACGGCCAACGTCAACCCGCAAGCGATCCACAATCTATATGCCAACTGGCAATCGGCCGATGCGGACGCGCTGCAGGCGGGCCTGGACAAGATACGCGGCATCTTCCAGAAGTATCCGATGATCCCGGGGATGAAGCACGCGATCGCGCACTGGAGCGGGCACGCGGCCTGGGGCACGGTGCGTCCGCCCCTGGTCGAAGTGACCGCCGAGCAGGCGGCAGCGCTGATCGCCGAGTTGAAGCAAGCGGGCTTTTCCATGCCGGGCCTGGACCAGGCCTGAGCCCGCCTATGGCCAGCATCTTCCTGACCCATCCGCCCGAAGCGCTGAAGAATTTCTACGGCGACAAGGCGATCGCGGGAATCAAGGCGCTGGGCGAGGTGCGCTTCAATAGCGCCGGGCGCGAACTATCCACGCGCGAGCTGATCGAGGCGGCGCGCGGCTGCGAGATCATCGTTTCCTACCGCCAGACCCCGGGCGAGGCGGAGTTGTTCCGCAACGCGCCCGACCTGGTCGCGTTCTCGCGCTGCGCCATCGATATCCGCAACGTCGATGTGCCCGTCGCCAGCGAGATGGGCATCCTGGTCACCCAGGCGAGCGCGGGTTTCGTCGCCTCGGTGGCCGAATGGAACATCGGCGCGATGATCGCTTTGGGTCGCAGCATTTGTGACTCGAACGCGATCTACCATGCGGGCACGCGACCCGCCGCCCCGATGGGCCGCCAGTTGCGCGGCGCCACGCTGGGTGTGATCGGCTGCGGCCAGATCGGGCGCTATCAGTGCGAGTTGGGTCTCGCCATGGGCATGCGTGTGCTGGTGTGCGATCCTTATGCCAGAATGGATCATGCGGCGCTGATTCAACTCGATTTGTCCGACCTGCTCGCGCAGTCCGATTATGTCGTCTGCCTCGCTGTGGCCAACGAGGCGACCGAGAACCTGATGAACGCGGAAACGTTTGCGCAGATGAAACCGGGCGCGTTCTTCATCAACGCGTCGCGCGGCAACCTGGTGGATGAGCACGCGCTGCTGCAGGCGCTGGACTCGGGACATCTCGGCGGTTGCGCGCTGGACGTCGGCCGCGCGCCGGATCAGACGCCCGCCCCCGAGCTGGCGCGCCATCCGAAAGTGATCGCGACGCCGCATGTGGCCGGACTGACCCCGGAATCGATAGAGCACCAGTCGCTGGAGACGGTGGCGCAGGTGACCGAAATTATCAAGGGCCGCGTGCCCAAGGGCGCGGTCAACGCGCAGAACTGGACCAGAAAGGAGAAGCTTAAGCCATGAAAACCATCCTGATTACCGGCGCCTCGGGCGACGTCGCCACCCATCTGCGACGCGAGCTGGCGGGCAAATACAATCTGCGCCTCTCGGACATTCGACCGCTCAAGCCGGTCAAGGGAGAAAAATTCGCCCGCGCCGACATTTCGAACATGGCCGATGCGCTGCGCATCACCAAGGGGGTCGACGCGATCGTGCACCTCGGCGGCTATTCGGTCGAGGGTCCGTGGGAAGGCATACTCAGCGCCAACATCATCGGCTGCTACAACGTGTTCGAGGCCGCGCGCCGGAACAAGGTGAAGCGCATCCTGTTTGCGACCTCCAATCATGCCGTCGGCTTTTATCCGCGCAGGAAGACCATAGACCACCGCGTCTACATCAAGCCCGACGGGCGCTATGGCGTATCGAAGGTGTTCGGCGAAGCCCTGGGCAGCATGTACGCCGACAAATACGGCATGCAGGTGTTCAACATACGCATCGGCAACGTCAACCCGGCGCCGATAGACAAGCGGCGGCTGTCGATCTGGCTGTCGCCGCGCGACCTGGCGCAGCTCGTGACCATAGGCATCGAGCATCCGGACATCCGGTTCGAAATCGTCTATGGTGTGTCCCGGAACAAGCGCAGCTGGTACGACAACGCCAACGCCCGCCGCCTGGGTTATAGGCCGCGTGACGATTCGGAAGTCTACGCGCGGGAAGTCCTGGCGAAGGAAGGGCCCGGGAACGCTATCGGGGATCGCTACCAGGGGGGCGCATTCACGCACGTCGAAGCTGTGCCCAACCCCGCGCCGCTGCCGAAGGCGGCGCAGCGGCCCGCGAAGAAGCCGGCGAGCAAGACGGTGAAAGCCGCGAAGAAAAAGTGAGCGCCGCGCCGGGGGGGAAGGGGCCGGCGAACCGGGATTAGACGAACTACCGAGAGCAGTAAAGTGGCAACCGCGAATCATCCAACAAAGGAGAGACCATGAAACGAAGAGGCTTCTTGTCCAGCATAGCCGGCGCTGTCGTTGCCGCCGCATTTGCGCTGCCGGCCAGCGCGCAGGTGATCACCCTGCACGGCGCATCGCAGTTCAACGACGAACATCCGTTCACCAAAGGCTTGATGAAATTCGAGGAACTGGTGAAGAAGTACTACGGCAAACCGATCAATTTCGTGCTGCACAAGAACAGCGAACTCGGCCTGGAAAAAGACTATTTCGCCTACATGAATCAGGGCATTTCGGTCGATTACGCGATCGTGTCCCCGGCGCACATGGCGACTTTCGCCAAGGCCGCGCCGTTCATCGACGCGCCGTTCGTGTTCCGCGACCACGATCACATGAACAAGGTCATCGCCCAGGACGTCCTGAAGCCCATTTCCGACGAGATCGCGAAAAAGGCCGACGTCTTGCTGCTCGGCTATGGCGGCGGCGGTGTGCGCAATATCTTCGCCAACAAGGCGATACACAACATGGCTGAATTGAAAGGCCTGAAGGTGCGGGTGCAGGGCGCGCCGATCTGGACCAAGACTTTCTCCGCAGCGGGTATGTCACCGACCGTGATCGCCTACAACGAGATCTACAACGGCATCCAGACCGGGGTGATCCAGGCCGGCGACAACGAGGCGGCCGGGGTGGAGCAGATGAAATTCTACGAAGTCGCGCCCAATCTGATGCTGACCCGCCACGCGATCAGCATCCGGCCGATCTGCTTCTCCGGCAAGAGCCTGCGCAAGCTGCCGGCCGATCTGCAGGCGGTGATACGCAAGGCCGCGGCCGAGGCCGGTGATTGGGAACGCCAGCTCGAATCGAGTTCGGACACGACGATCCTGCAGGCGCTGGAGAAAGCCGGCAAGCTGAAGCAGATCAAGTTCGACGAACGCGACAAGTTGCGCGCTTCAATGGAGCCAGTGCTGGCGGCCTACGCCAAGGAAATCGGCGCCGACGCAATTTACGCGCGTATCAACGCGATCAAGTAACGGACCTTTAGCGGTGCGGCGGAAGCGCTAGCTCCGCCGCACCGTTTTTTTGCCGACGAATTTCACTGGAACGCGATGCGAACATTCATAGACTGGCTCTACCGCGGCCTGCAGTGGCTGCTGACATTCCTCATCGCGATACTGATCCTGCCGGTGACCATGCAGATCGTTGCGCGCTTCACCGACCTCATCCCCAACTACATCTGGACCGAGGAAATGGCGCGAATGTGCCTGATCTGGATCATCATGCTCGGCGCCAGCGTCGCCGTGCGCGACGGCACCCACTTCGACGTCGACGTGCTGCCGCATCCCAAGACCGCGTTCGGCCTGGCGCTCTCGCGCATGGTGGTGCACGGGGTTATCTTCCTGGTGGCGCTGATATTCCTCGGCTTCGGCTGGCGCTTCGCCATGTTCGGCTACGACCAGAGTTCGGAACTGACCGGCATCAACATGATCTTCATCCACATCGCCTGGCCGTTCGCGGGCTTCACCTGGGTGCTGTTCACGCTGGAAAAATTCTATGACGACTATCAACTGATGAAACAAGGAAAAGTGAGCGCCCATGAGCCCGGTTGAAGTCGCACTGATATTGTTCGGCGTGTTCGCGCTGCTGGTGATCGTGCGCGTGCCGGTCGCGTTCGCGCTGGGACTCGCCTGCGTGCCGGTCTTCTTCATCGACGACCGGTTGACGCCGTTCCTGCTGTTGAACGAGATGCTGAAGTCCTACAATTCGTTCCTGCTGCTGTCGATCCCGTTTTTCATGCTGGCGGCGAATCTGATGAACGCCGCCGGCATCACCGACAAGCTGATCAACCTGTCGCGCGCCCTGGTCGGCTGGCTGCCGGGCGGGCTGGGCCATGTGAGCGTGCTGGTCAGCATGCTGTTCGCCGGCATCTCCGGCTCCAGCACCGCCGAAGCCGCCGGCGTCGGCGGCGTGCTGATCCCGGCCATGAAAAAACAGGGCTACGACACCGAATTCGCGGTAGCGTTGGTGGCTTGCGCCGCGGTGATGGGCGTCATCATTCCGCCCAGCATTCTGATGGTGGTCTGGGGCGGCGTCATTTCGGTGTCGATCGGCGGCCTGTTTCTCGCCGGCGTGCTGCCCGGTACGCTGATGGGTCTTTCCTTCATGCTCGTGGTCTACCTTTACGCCAAGCGCCGCAACTACCCGGTCTACGCCAAGCCCACGAGGAAGGAACTGGCCTCCGCCATCGGCAATGCGATCCTGCCGATCCTCACCCCGGGCATCATCGTCGGCGGCATCGTCGGCGGGTTTTTTACCCCGACCGAAGCCTCGGTGGTGGCCGTGCTCTATGCCATGCTGCTGGGGATATTCATCTACCGGCGCCTGGGGTTGCGGCAATTGCGCGAAACCATGTACGACTCCGGACGCTTCGCCGCGATTTCGCTGTTTTGCATCGGCACCGCGTCGGCTTTCGGCTGGCTGCTGGCGTACTTTCACATTCCACAGCTGTTCGTGGACATGGTGTCCGGCTGGGGCGGCGGCATTACCAGCGTGGGCTTCATCACCGCGTTCTGTTTTCTGGTGATCGGCTGTTTCATCGATGCGATTCCGGCGATCATCATCGTCGGCACCATACTCGCGCCGCTGGCGGCCAACGTCGGCATGCACCCGATCCATTTTGCGGTCATCGGCGTCATTTCGATCGCTTACGGACTGGTGACGCCGCCCTATGGGCTGTGCCTGATGATCGCCTGCACCATCGGCGGTATCAAGATCAAGCAGGCGGTCAGGGACACGCTGATCCTGTTCATTCCGATGCTGCTGGTGCTGGTGTTCGTGATCCTGGTCCCGGACGCGATACTGTGGCTGCCGCGCACGCTGATGCCGACCCTGATCAAATGAGGCCGGCAGGGCGCAGGCGGATGCCTTGATGCGGGCGCGAAGCTGCGCCTGGACTCAAGCCGGGTTTGCCCTGGAACAAGTCACGCGACCTGCGCGCCCTTCTCGATGAGCAAGGCGCGCAGGATCGAGCGATGGCAATGCGGTTCGTCTTCGCAGTAGCAACCGACCGAAAAATTCGCCTGATGCGACAGCGCCGCGAGCAGGTCGAGCGTGCGGCTGTTATCGGGAGCGGCCATTTCGGCCCGGTATTGCTTCAGGAAGGCGAGCCACTCGCCGGGCGTCGCCGCCGCCTGCCCCGACTTTACCGCTTCGGCGCTGGGCGCCAGATTGGGAAACCACACGTCGTACCAGTTCTGCGACGCGAGGGCGGTTTTGGGTACGCCCCGCGGCGGGCGGCGCACCGTGCCGATACGCGTCCCTTCGCCCTTGGCCCTTTGACTGCCCAGCCTGACTACGCGTACGACCATCGAAATCTCCCAAGATTAAGCCCAACGTCAAGCCAATCGGTGCCCTGGCGCGAAGCGGCGCAACGCGACGCGACGCTGTTGTCCCATCCGCTGCATGCAGCGGTAGAGTCCAGAGCACACGCGAAACGGTTCGACTATATCAATTGTTTTCGAACAGTGTCGCGAGCATGAATCGATAGGGGTATCGCCGCCCCTGGCAGAGCGAGCTAACGCCGGGTCGCGGCTATGCCAATCGGGGCTGGTGCGCCGCAGCAAACGATGCCGGATTACTGCGCCTATACTAGGCGCCGGTTCAACGGATAATCTGACCACCAAAAGGGGAGAATGAGCGATGACGAACACGCGCGTAATAGTTGCGGCTCTAAGCTTGGCTGTGCTCACAGGTTGCGCCGGCATGCAGCAATCGGGCGGCAAGCGCGAACTGATGATCGTCGGCAACGACGAGAAAGTGACCTGGGATGAGAACGGCAAGGGCGTGAATCTTCCTCCGGGGAAGGACACGGTGTCGATCATCGATATCGGCACCGATCCGCTCGCGCCCAAGATCCTCGTCAACCTGCCGCTGATGAACTCGATTTTCGGGCCGCCGGTGAATCTGGCGATCACGCCGGACGAGGGCCTTGCGCTGGTGGCGAATTCGATGGACTGGGTCAGGGACGGCGCAGGATGGAAGCCGGTGCCGGACAACAAGCTCTACGTGATCGACCTGACTTTGAGCCCGCCTGCGCTGATCGACACGGTGGCAGTCGGCAAGCAGCCGTCGGGCATGTCGATCAATCGCGCCGGGACTCTCGCGCTCATCGCCAACCGCGCCGATAATTCGGTCAGCGTGCTGCGCATCGCGGGCAAGAAGGTCACGCTGATCGACACCGTGGCCATAGGCGAGCAGGTGGCGCACGTGGTGTTCAACCCGGACGGCAAGCGCGCAATGGCGGGGAAATTTCCGGGCCACAAACTCGCGCTGCTCGAGGTGAACGGCGAGAAGGTCACTTATACCAAGCAGGATATTCCGGTGGGATTGTGGCCCTACAATTTCGACATCACCTCGGACGGCAAGCTCGCGATCAGCGCGGACAATGGCAATGCCGGCGCGGCGGACGGCCATTTGGATACGGTAACGGTGATCGACCTCGAGGCGAACCCGGCGCGCGTGATCGACAAGGTGGTGATAGGCGACGGCCCCGAAGGCTTTGCCATCAGCCCGACGGGCAAGCTAGCGGTGGCGCTGCTGTTGAAGGGCACCAACGCTTCCAAGACCGCGTGGTTCTACAACCGCAACGCCACGGTAGTCGCCCTGAAAATAGACGGCAAGAAAGTGACGCGCACGAACGAGGTGGACGTCCGCGGATTGCCCGAAGGGGTCGTGTTCAGCAATGACGGGCGCTACATCTACGTCGGCAACTTCATGGACAGCGACATCTCCATCCTGCGCGTGGACGGCGACCAGATCGTGAACACCGGCAAGTCGCTCGCGCTGCCGGGCCACCCGGCGTCGATGCGCGGGCGCACGCGCTAGGCGAAAACGCAAAGCCGGGGCGGTCCGCGACTCCGACGAGAGTCAAGCGCTGACCCGGTTCCGGCCGGCCTCTTTCGCCCGGTACAGCGCCCGGTCAGCGGCCACCAGAACCTCGGCGGGGGTGGCGCGCTGATCGTCCGGTTCGGCGACGCCTATGCTCACCGTCACCGACAGAATTTTCTCGGGCGAGCGCAATTGCCGCAGTTTGGTTCCGGCTTGCGGGTCTTTCGGCCGGTCGTTCCTGCGTACCGCCATCTGGTAGGCGGCGATGTCGGCGCATATCTGCTCGACGTGCGGCAGGGCCTCGGCGAGGCGCAGCTCGGGAAACAGGATGCAGAACTCTTCGCCGCCGTAACGGTAGGCCGTGCCTCCACCGGGTACTTGCGCCAGACGCGCGGCCACTAGCCTGAGCACCTGGTCGCCGATGTCGTGGCCGTGGGTGTCGTTGAATTTCTTGAAATGATCCACGTCGAGCATGGCGATTGCATGCGCCGGACCGAGGCCGTGCAGCCGCTCTTCCAGCGCGCGGCGGCTGGGCAGTCCGGTCAATTCATCGCGGAACGCGAGGCGGTGCGACTCCTGCAACAGCGACACCAGCAGGATGGCCCCGGCAGCCGCCATGAATGCGTTGAACGCGGAGGCCGTGGTCACCCACTCGCAGGCGATGAAGAAAGCGATCAGTGTTCCCACCAGGCCGGTGTCCAGCGGCCGCGTATGCATTCTTGGCGGTCTGGGCCAGGCGCGCCAGATCGCGGCGACTAGCGCAGCGACGAACAGCAACCGTCCCGCAATGGGCGTCGGCGGCGAGCGCAGCAGCCAGTGATCGAGCAGACCCTCCCACGCGGTGCCCGACAGGCTGCTGCGGCCTGCACTCGCGATCCAGGCCGTGATCAGGATTTCGACCACGCCCAGCATGAGCCAGCGGTAATTGAAATGGTGGTAGATGCCGCGCTCGGGGAGGAGCAGCGCGAGCAGCAGGTTGAGCGGGACCAGTAGGGCGATGGCGCTGTACACGGCGCGCGCGGCGAAGCTGGCAGCGCCGAACTCGAGCCCAAGGCTGTAGCCGGCGAACGCGGCAAGCAGCGACGCAAGCGCGATGAACGCGCGGCCGCGGTTGAACCATGCGCCCATGGCGGTTCCGAGCAGCAGGATCAGATAGGGCCCGAGCGTCTTCAGCCCCGAGAGGGAGGGCGGCAGCGCCGGGCCGGCGGCCAGTGCCAGCACCGTGGTCAGCAGGATCAATGCGGGCGCGAGGCCCGGCTGAAACCTGCGGAGGACCGAAAGCTTCAACGCTGCGCGTGGCCGGTGCCGGGTTGCGCCATCATGCCGGCCCGGTGCCGGAGCGCTTTTTCGCGGTGACCTCGATCTCGATGCGGATGCGCGGGTCGGCCAGGCCGGCGGAAATCATGGTCGCTGCAGGACGAATCGCGCCGAAATACTTGCGCAGCACCGGCCAGCATAGTTCGAACTCCGCTGCCGCGGGCAGGATGTAGCTTACGCGGACCACGTCTTCGAGGCACGAACCCGCCTGCCGCAGCGCATCGGCAATGTTTCTGAGGCACTGATCGGCCTGCTCGACGATACCTTCGGCGATGGTCATCGTGGCATAGTCGAAACCGCTGGTGCCGGAGACGAAGACCCAGTCGCCCTCGACGAGGGCGCGCGAATACCCGATCTGTGCTTCGAAGGTCGAACCCGAACTGATGAGTTTGCGCGACACGCTTTCCTCCACTGGATGGGCAAGACTAGCAACAATGGCACCAGGGGTGCAAGCCCGGCTCAGGGACCCGGGCATCGCGCAACGGCGCTACTCGACGCGTGTCAGACCGGCCGCTTTACCTTGAACCAGGCGGCGTAGAGCGCGGGCACGAACAGCACTGTCAGCGCGGTTGCGACGATGAGCCCGCCCATGATGGAATAGGCCATCGGCCCCCACAACACGCTGCGCGTGAGCGGGATCATCGCCAGCATGGCCGCGGCTGCGGTCAGCACGATGGGGCGGAAGCGCCGCACCGTCGCCTCGCGGATGGCGGTCCACTCGGGCTGGCCGGCCGCGATGTCGCGCTCGATCTGGTCGACCAGGATCACCGAGTTGCGCATGATCATGCCGGCGAGCGCGATCACGCCCAAGAGCGCGACGAAGCCGAAAGGCTGGCGGAACACGAGCAGCGCGAACGCCACGCCGACCACGCCCAGCGGCGCGGTGAGCAGGACCATGAAGGTGCGCGAAAAGCTCTTCAGCTGCAGCATCAGCATGCCGACGACGACCACCGCCAGCAGCGGCATGCCCGCGGCGATCGAACTCTCCGCCTTGAGATTCTCCTCCCAGGCGCCGCCGATCTCGACGCGATAGCCCGCCGGCAGCGAGGCGCGGATCTCGCCCAGCGTGCGGTCGATTGCGGTGCTCACGTCGGGCGCCTGCACGCTGTCGTCGATGTCGGCGCGCACGGTGAGCGTCAGTTCGCGCGCGCGGCGCCAGATGATCGGTTCTTCCATCGCGGTGCCCACCGTCGCCACCTGCGCCAGCGGCACGGCGCGGCCGCTGGCGGTGAGCACGCTCGCCTCGGACAGCGCCTCCAGCGTGCCGCGCTCGGACGCCGGTGCGCGCAGCAGCACATCGATCAGCCGGTCGTTCTCGCGATACGTGCCGAGCGGCACGCCGCTGGTGACCGCCGCCATCGAACGCGCCACGCTCTGCGAGCTTACGCCCAGCGCGCGCGCCTTCTCCTGGTCGACATCGACGTGCAGCGCCAGCACGCGGTCGCCCCAGTCGAAGTTGATGTCGTGGGTGTGGGGGTTGGCCAGCACGCGTTCGGCCACGCGCGCCGCGATGGTCTTGAGCTGCGCGCTGTCCCCGCCGCTGACGCGAAACTGCACCGGGTAGTTGACCGGCGGGCCCAGGGGCACGCGGTTGACGCGCCCGCGGATGCCGGGAAAATCGTCGTCCAGGGACTTGCGCAGGCGCTCGACCACGCGCTCGCGCCCGGGGAGATCCTTGGTGAGCACGACGAGCTGCGCGAAGTTGGCGCGGAACAGCTGCTGGTCGAGCGACAGGAAAAAACGCGGCGAACCGTTGCCGACGTAGGTGACATAGGTCGCGACGTCCGGGTCGCGGGCGAGCTGCGCCTCGAGCCGCGCCGCTTCGCGCTCGGTGGCCGTGATCGAGCTGCCCTCGGGCAGCCACAGTTCCACCATGACCTCGACGCGGTTGGACGAGGGGAAGAACTGCTTCTCCGTCAGCCCCATGCCGAGCACGCCGATCACCAGCGACAAAGCGCTGGCGGCGATCACGGTCTTGCGCTGCGCGATGCACCAGTCGATGAGGGCGCGCAGCCGCGCGTAGAACGGCTTGTTGTATACGTCGCGCAGGCCTTCCTCGGCCTTGTGCTCCTTCAGGAGGTAGGAGCCGAGGAAGGGCGTGGCGATGACCGCGGCGACCCAGGAAATGAGCAGCGCCATGGTGGTCACGGCGAATATGCCGAAGGTGTATTCGCCGGTGGTCGATTTGGCGGTGGCGATGGGCAGGAAACCCGCCACCGTGATGATGGTGCCCGAGAGCATCGGAAAGGCGGTCGAGGAATAGGCGAAGGTCGCTGCGCGCAGCATGTCGAAGCCTTCTTCGAGCTTGCGCGCCATCATTTCGACCGCGATCATCGCGTCGTCGACCAAGAGGCCGAGCGAGATGATCAGCGCGCCGGTCGATATGCGGTGCAGGTCGATGCCGAACAAGCGCATGGCGAGAAAGGTCGCCGCCAGCACCAGCGGGATGGTGAGCGCGACCACCAGCCCGGTGCGCATTCCGAGTGACAGGAAGGACACGACCAGCACGATCGCCACCGCTTCGAGCAGCGAGGACATGAACTCGCCCACCGCATTTTTCACTACCGCCGGCTGGTCGGACACCTGCCCGAATTCGATGCCCAGCGGCAGGTTGGTCTTGATGCGCGCCATGCTGTTTTTCAGGTCGCGGCCGAGTTCGAGCACGTCGCCGTTGGGGACCATGGATACGGCGAGCGCGATCGCCTCTTTGCCCTGAAAACGCATTTTCGCCACCGGCGGATCGGCGTAGCCGCGCGTCACGGTGGCGATGTCCCCCAGGCGCAGGGTCTGCGCGCCCGCCGCGCCCGGCACGCGCAGCAGCAGCCCGGAGACGGCGGCGACCGAATCGAGCTGCCCGCTGACGCGCAGCGCGACCGAACTGTCCCGGGTCTCCACGCTGCCCGGGCTGACGATCGCGTTCTGCGCCGCGAGCGCCTGGGCGATCAGCGCCGGATCGACGCCCAGGGTCGCGAGTTTCTTCGTCGAGAGCTCGACATAGATCTTGTCGTCCTGCACGCCCACCAGTTCGATTTTCGCTACGTTGGGCAGGCGCAGCAGTTCCTGGCGCACGTCTTCGACGTAGTCGCGCAGTTCGGAGTGGGAAAAGCCGTCCCCGGTGAACGCGTAGATCGAACCGAACACGTCGCCGAACTCGTCGTTGAAAAACGGGCCGATCGCCTCGGCCGGCAGGGTCACCCGGATGTCGCCGATTTTCTTGCGCACCTGATACCAGATGCCGGGCACGTCTTTCGGCGCCGCCGTGTCCTTGAGTTCGAGGATGATCAGCGATTCGCCCGGTTTGGAGTAGCTGCGGGTGAATTTGTAGTAGGGCGTTTCCTGCAGTTTGCGCTCGATGCGGTCGGTGACCTGCTGGTCGACCTGCTCGGCCGTGGCGCCGGGCCACAGGGTACGGATCACCATCGCGCGAAATGCGAAGTCCGGGTCTTCGCGCTGGCCGAGCTGGAAGTAGGCGACTATGCCGCCGATGGCGATGGCGACCAGGAAGAACAGCGTCAGTTCGCGATACCTGAGCGCCGCCGCCGACAGGTTGAATCGATAGTCTTGCACGTCGGCTGCTTATTTTCCGTCGAAGATGCGCACGCGCTCGCCTGCACGCAGCAGCTGCGCGCCGGCGACGATCACCGTGTCCCCGGGTTTGAGCCCCGAGGCGATGCGCACGCGCTCGCCGGCGAGGCCATCGGTGGTCACCGCTTGCAGGCGCACCGCGCCGCCCTCGACCACCCATACGTTCTGCGCGTCGTCTTTGGAATAGATCGCCGCGACCGGCAGTTCGATGCGCGCATCGCGCGACGCCACGCTCACTTGGACGCGGGCGCTCATGCCGAGCTCGACCTCGTCGCCCGCCTGCAGGACGCTGATGCGCGCGCCATAGGTGCGCGTCGCCGGATCGGCCGCGGGCGATACTTCGCGCAGGCGGCCGGTCCAGCGGCGAGCGTCCACTGCGTTGAGCGTGATGGCGAATTCGCTTGCGCCGGTGAGCAGCTCGCGTTGCGACTCGGGCACGGCGATCGCGATTTCCCGGTCGCCCGGGCGCGCCAGCCGCGCCACGGTCTGGCCGGCGCCGACGACCTGTCCGGTCTCGGCCTCGATCGCGGTGATGACGCCGGCGGTGTCGGCTGCGAGCAGGGCGTAGCCCGCCTGGTTTGCCGCCTGGCGCGCCTGCGCCTCGGCGGCGGCCAGCCGCGCCGTCGCGGCGTCGGACAGGCTCTGGCGCCGCTCCAGTTCTGCCTGGCTGATGAAGTTCTTCGCGCGCAACTCGCGATAACGCACGAGATCGGCCGCGGCGAGGATCTTGTCGGCTTCGAACTGCGCCGTCTGCGCTCTGGCGCTCGCGACCGCCAACTCGAGGTCGCGCGGGTCCAGGCGCGCAATCGGCTGGCCGGCGCGCACCCGGCTGCCGACCTCGACCAGGCGTTCGACGATTTTTCCCGGGACGCGGAAACCGAGCCGTGTCTCGTAGCGCGGGCGGACTTCTCCCGGAAATTCCACTGTGCGGGTGCGTTCGGCCGGCTCGACTTTGAGCGTACGCACCAGTCGCAGCGCCTCGGGCTTGGGCGGCGGCGCTTCGCCGCAGGCCGCGGTGAGCAGGACTGCCGCGATGAGCCCGCCGGCGTGGATCAGTTTCATCGGGGCCTCGCTTTCAGCTTCACGCGCAGATGTTCCGATAACGGCCGGGACTGCGGTCCAGCCATCCGGCTAATGCATCTGCGCCACGGCATACGCCGGCACCGGCCGTGAGAAATACGCGTGCAGGATGTGATACACCAGCAGGTAGTTCTTCTGCTGGAAACTCGCGTGCGAAATGCCCGGCATGACGGTGAACTGTTTGTCTGGGCTGGGCAGGAGCCGGAAGAAGTCGATCAGGTCGTCCATGCCCGCAATGCCGTCGAACTGGCCGCGCAGGATCACTGTGGGCACGCCGATCTTCTGCGGATCGACCAGCGGCAGTCGCGAGCACATGTCGATGTAAGTGCCGTTGGGCATGGAGTCGTCGAGCGCGAGGATGGCGTCGGCGAAGGCGTCCACGACGCGCTTTTCCGCGCAGTCCGGGTGGTCGCGCTCGAAGATGGAATAGACGAAGGCGCGGTCTATGGGCCGGCGTCTGGCCTTGAGAAATTCGGGCAGTTTCTTGCGCCGCTGCTCAAGCGTCGGGCTGCCCGCGCCGGTCCAGACGAAGGCGTCGAGCGCGAGGCGCGCGACGCGCTGCGGATGCTGCTGCGCGAACAGCGCGGCGCGCAGCGCGCCCGAGGAAATGCCGTAGGTGAGGAAACTCGCTATGCCGCGCGTCTTGAGGATGTAATCGGTGGCGGCCGCCAGGTCGTCGGCGCCGTTGGCGATATCGCAGGTGATGTCGCGTTTCTTGTCGGAGCGGCCGTAACCCTCCATGTCGACGCACCAGCACACGAAGCCGCGCTGCGCGAACCAGTCCATCACCGATGAATCCGGCCGCCCCGGCACCGTGAGATCGAAGGTCGGCTGCGACGCCATCGACGAGCCGTGCACGAACAGCACCGCGGGTTTGCCTTCCGGCGAGCCGACGAATTTTTCCCACAGAAACAGGCGCACCCCGCCTTTGTGCGTCCAGTGTTCGACGCCGGTGACCGCCTCGTTGCGAGCAGCTTCATGCGTAGTCATTTGTTGTTCCCCTTGGTCCTGATGTTTGCAATCCGGTCATTCGACGCGCGCGCCGGTTTCCTTGATGATTTTCGCCCACAGCTCTTTCTCGCCGCGGAAATAGGCGTCGAATTCGGCCGGTGAGGAACCGACCGCTTCGATCGAGGCGTTCTGCAGGTACTTTTTCACCTCGGCCGAGGCTAGCGCCGCCACGACTTCGCGATGCAGCTTTTCGATGATCGGTGCAGGCGTTCCTTTGGGCGCGAGCAGGCCCATCCAGACGTAGGCCGAATAGCCTTTCAGCCCCGACTCGGCCAGCGTCGGCACCTCCGGCAGTTGCGCCGAGCGCTGCGTCCCGGTCACCGCCAGCGCGCGCAGCCTGCCCGACTTGATGTGGCCCAGCATGCCGGCAAGGCCGGGGATGGACACCTGCACCTGCCCGCCGATCAGATCGGTGGTTGCCTGGCCGCTGCCGCGATAGGGGACGTGGTTCATTTTGATGCCCGCCATCGAGGCGAACATGGCGGCGAACAGATGCTGGCCGCTGCCGTTGCCGGACGAGGCATAGTCGATCTGGCCCGGCCGCGCCTTGGCGTAGGCGATCAGTTCCTGCACCGTGTTCACCGGCAGGGAAGGATGGACCACGAGCACGCCCGGCTCGCGGCCGAGCAGCGAGATCGGAGCGAAATCGTCTATCGGCTTGAAGGCGAGTTTGGCGTACAAGCTGGCGCTGATGGCGTTGGTCTGCGAAGCCAGCAGCAGGGTGTAGCCGTCCGGCGCGGACTTGGCCACGGCCTCGCTGCCTATGGTGGCGCCCGCGCCCGGCTTGTTTTCGACGACCACCTGCTGCCCCAGGCGTCGGGACAACTCCTGCGCGATGACACGGGTCGGCCCGTCCACCGCGCCGCCGGCCGAGAACGGCACGACGAGGTGGATAGCCCGCGTAGGATAGTCATCGGCCTGCGCCGGCAAGACGCCCAAGCCGGCGACCGTGGCGCCGAGCGCAAAGAGGAGACCGCCCGCATGCCGGCTCCAAGCTGCCATCGAAATGTTTCGCATAACTTGTCTTACCTCCCCCAACGTTATTATTAAGCCCGCCATTCTAAGGCCAAGAACCCGCTGCAAAATAAATTTTGCAGCGCTCGGATCGAGCGGGTCGGGCGGCGGACGCCGCCGTCATGCGTAATGCAATCCAGGCCGTTAAGCCCTCAGGCCTTGCTCCGCCCTATCCCGCCCAACGCGGCGAGTTCGTTCAACAGCAGGGCGGCGATCACCAGGGCGCCGCCGGCCAGCGTCGCCACGGCCGGAGCCTCGCCCGCGCCCAGCCAGACCCACAGCGGGCCCAGCACCACTTCGAGCATGGCCAGCAGGGAAATCTCGGGCGCGGACAGATGCGGGCTGGCGCGCACCATCAGCATGCAGGGCAGACCGAGTTGCAGGCAGCCCAGCACCGCCAGCAGGACGAGGTCGTGCGCGTTCGCGCGCAAGGGCAGGGCATAGGGCAGGGTGAGGGCGACCGAGAGTATCGCCCCCAGCAGCACGGCCGGGATGAAGTCCACCGAACGGCCGGCGTGTTTCAGCGTCACGAAGTTCACCGCCGCGGCGACCGGCACGGCAAGCGCGATCAGCATTCCGGCGAGGTGACGCGGCTCGCCGCCGGCGAACCCCGAGCCGAACATCCACAGCATGCCGGCGATGGCGAGCGCGATTGCCGCCCAGGTGCGCGGCGCGATCGGCTCGCGCAGCACCGCGCGCGCGAGCAGCGCCGTGAGCAGCGGGCCGATGCTGTTGACGATCAGGGTATTGGCGGTGGTGGTGGTCATCAGCGCCAGCATGAACGCGCTGAACATGACGGCCCACATTGCGCCGGACAGGAGGCCGTAGCCGCCGCTGGCGCGCACCGCGGCCCAGGCGCCGCGGCCGCGCGTGAAAAGCAGCGCGGCGAGCACGAACACGGCGGCAAACAGGCTGCGCCAGAAGGTCACCTCCCAGCGCCCGGTGGATTCCAGTTGTCGCGTGACCACGCCGGCGATGCTCCACAGCGTAGGCGCGATGATCATGAGCACGACCGCGCGCCGGTGCGCGCCGGAGTCGACTGCCTGTGTCATCGCTTTTCCCGGGCAAGAAAGCGGTCGAGTTCCGCCGCGAGTCCGGGTGTCTCGCTGTCGACGAACTCATAGCGCGCGCGTATCACCGGTTTGTCCAGTGCGATCAGCGCCGCCAGGTCGATCGGCGTCGCGGCCACCACCACGTCGGCGCGGGCGTTGTTGATGGTCAGTCGCAGCGCTTCGAGCTGCGCCGGCGTATAGCCCATCGCCGGCAGCACCGGCCCGATATGCGGGTGCTGCGCGTAGACCGCGGCGATGTCGGGCGCGGCGGATGCGCGCGGATCGACGATCACGGCTGCGCCGGCCTGCAGCGCCGCGACATAACCGGCGCCGTGGGGCATGCCGCCGTGGGTGATGCTGGGGCCGTCTTCGATCACCAGCACGCGGCGGCCGGCCACCGCGCCGGCATCGTCCAGGCGCACCGGCATCGCGCCGCGCAGGATCACCGCCTGCGGATTGGCGCGCCGTGCGCTGTCGGTCACCTGCTGCACCGCGCTCGCGTCGGCGGCATCGGCCTTGGCCAGCAGCACGATGTCGGCCATGCGCAGCACCGTTTCGCCGGGATGGTAGGCGGTCTCGTGTCCGGGACGCAGCGGGTCGACCAGCACGATGTGCAGATCGGGTCGCACGAACGGGAAATCGTTGTTGCCGCCGTCCCACAGGATGAGGTCGGATTCGCGCCCGGCCTGTTCGATGATGCTGACGTAATCCACGCCGGCGTAGACGCAGTTGCCCGCGGCGAGGTGCGGTTCGTATTCCTCGCGCTCTTCTACGGTGCACCTGGCCAGGTCGAGATCGGCGCGGGTGGCAAAGCGCTGTACCCTCTGGCGCGCCAGGTCGCCGTAAGGCATGGGATGGCGCACGATCGCGGCGCGCAGGCCGCGGCGCTTGAGTTCGCGCGAGAGCCAGCGGCTGACCGGCGACTTGCCGCAGCCGGTGCGCACGGCCGATACCGCGATCACCGGCACGCCGGCGGCAATCATGGTGCGCTGCGGCCCGAGCAAGGTGAAATCGGTGCCGGCTGCCAGCGCGCGCGAGGCGAGGTGCATGACCTCGGCGTGGGCGAGATCGCTGTAGGCAAATACGATCTGTTCGATTTCCTGCGCCTGGATCAGCGTCTCGAGCTCGGCCTCGGGCACTATCGCGATGCCCTCCGGATACAGCGGGCCGGCGAGCGTGGCGGGATAGCGGCGAGCGGCGATGCCGGGAATCTGGGCCGCGGTGAATGCGACCACTTCGAACGCCGGATCGTCGCGGTAGACGACATTGAAATTGTGGAAATCGCGGCCGGCCGCGCCCATGATCGCAATGCGCGTGCGGTAGGCGCTGTTCATCGCGCGCCGACCGTCCAGCGCGGCGTGCGGGCGCTTTCGACGCAATTCAGGGTGTGGACGAATAGCACGGACTTTTCCCTACTTCGGCTCGAACCGGCAAATTGCGGATCGTTAGCCGCCCCCGATTGTGCCATGAGTTGTGCTCCGCTTAGCGGCCGGTCATCAAAGCGCTTCGCATGCGGTCCGGCGATGCGTCAAAATTACGCTCCTGTGCAGCCGGCCATTGCGGGTAGACTGCGCCCGACTGGGATTGCTCGGGCGGTCAATAAGGGGAACGTTCAATGAATCATCTACGGGTCAATGGCTATGATATGGCCTACATAGAGGTGGGTGAAGGTCCGCCCATCGTTTGCGTGCACGGCTCCCTCTGTGATTTTCGGGTCTGGTCGCCGGTGCTGGGGCCGCTATCGCGCCGGCATCGCGTAATTTCGCTCAGCCTACGACGCTTCTTTCCAGAACACTGGGACGGGATCGGCAGCGGCTTCACAATCGCGCAGCACGTGGCCGATCTAATTACCTTCATCGAGGGCGTTGCCGCCGGCACGGTCCACCTACTGGGGCATTCTCGTGGTGGGCACCTCGCTTTCCGTGTGGCGCAGCAGCGGCCGGATCTAGTGCGCAAGCTGATCCTGGCTGAACCGGGGGGCGATCTGGACGCGTCGCTCGCGGTCACCGATACACCCGTCCCATCGCGCCCGCCATTGCGAGCCCACGTCGCTGCCGCAGCGCAGAAGGTCGCGACGGGAGATGTAGAGGGCGGCTTGGCCTATTTTTGGGATGCGATCGAGGGCCAGGGAGCATGGCTGCGGCTTTCCGCAGCGGCAAAGCAGGGATTGCGCGACAACGCGCTTACCTTGCTCGGTCAACTCAACGAGGCGCGTCAACCATACTCGCGCGCCGATGCGGAATCGATCCGCGCGCCGACATTGTTCATCGGCGGCGAGGACACACCGGGCTCACTGCCGAAAGTTCTGCGCGCCCTGGCCGCGCACGTCCAGGGGGCGCGCGTCGCAATGATTCCGCACGCGACACATATGATGTTCGAGGATGACCCGGTGCGGTTCAGCGGCGCCATCCTGGATTTCCTCGACGCGTCGTGACCGGGGCATAGCGCCGTCAACAGGCAGGCGTCTCCTCCTTCAGCCGCCCCCTTGCCAGCGCGACTTTCCCCTTGATCCAGCGGCGAAAGCGCGGGATGCAAGCCAGAGATCTAGCGGGCATTTGGTGAATGGTCGATTTTGGCCGGGTGCTGAAGCGCGCCCAGCCACGGCTGGCGGCCGCTTTCGCTGTAAGCTGCCGCTGAAGTTTTGGGGACCAGCGGTTCAAGCCGACCCATACCGGTCAGCCGCAATTATTGGGAGCAGCCATTCGCCGCAATTGCTGAAAGACGACAAGCCGCCGTTCGTAATGCGCAAAACATATTTGCGCCTAGAACGTCAGGGCCGCAGCATATGGCGGTCAGCGGCTATACCTTATCTTGGTTCGGCACCCGCGCAATACCTGCCGTCCGGTCGATACAGAAATGGGGCGATAATGCTATCCACTCTCAACCATCCTGAGGCAGAAAGTGAGTACCCTAACGCAGCACTCTGTGCAAACACGGCGAGTTCCAAACGTAGCAACAAGTTAAGTCACACCCAGATTCGACCAACGCGTAGGTGATTGAGTGGGGACAGTAACGAAAACAATATCCAACACGTTCAATAGCTTCGTCGCGTCTGAGCAGTCGGGCGGGAACCTGCTACTTATCTGCACCGTTCTTTCACTCGCAATTTCTAATTCCCCGGTTGGCCAAGGTTATCTGGACCTTTGGCATAGAAATGTCGGTGGCATGAGTCTGGAGCATTGGATAAACGACGCCCTGATGGCTGTCTTTTTCCTGCTCATCGGCTTGGAGCTTGAACGCGAGCTGTACGTTGGCGAGCTTTCCAATTTCCAGAATGCCCTTCTTCCGGTTGTTGCGGCCATCGGCGGAATGGTCGCTCCGGCACTCATTCATTTCTCGCTGAATGGAGGTACGCCAACTCAAGCCGGAATCGGAATTCCAATGGCAACGGACATCGCATTTGCTCTAGGCGTTCTGGCAATTCTCGGAAAGCGGGTCCCCGCTGCGCTGAAAGTATTTGTCGTGGCTTTCGCCGTCATAGATGACTTGGGGGCCATTGTCATCATTGCCGCCTTTTACACGGCGCAACTATCGCTTTGGTATCTTGCAGCCGCATTGGCAGTTTGGATGTTCCTTTTGTTGTTGAATCGCCGCTTCCGGGTGATGTCTCTTTTCCCCTACCTATTTGGCGGCGCACTGATGTGGTATCTCATGCTTAACGCAGGTATTCACGCGACGATTGCCGGCGTCATGCTCGCCTTCGCGATTCCATTTTCTGCTCGAGACGACGATGAAGAGTCACCCTCATACAGGCTTGAGAACGCTTTGCACAAGCCCGTTGCTTTCATTGTTTTGCCGATTTTCGCGGTAGCGAATACGGGCGTTGTTATTGGCGCTGATTGGATGCAGGAATTGGCCAGTGTGAACAGTATCGGTATCGGTGCCGGCTTGATTGTGGGCAAGCCTCTCGGTGTGACATTTCTTTGTTTCCTCGCTGTGGCAAGTGGAATATGCCGCTTGCCGACTGATTTGAATTGGTCGCACATCATAGGGGCGGGGATTCTTGGGGGGATTGGTTTTACGATGTCCATTTTCATCACCAATCTCGCGTTTTCAGGAAATCCGGCAACTATAAATGCGTCGAAGTTGGCAATTTTATTGGCGTCACTTGCGGCGGGAGTGCTGGGCTTTTTGTGGTTAAGGCTTTTGAGCGGCCTTGCGGCGCGGGGCAACGACTAGGAATTGAAAAAAATGGCCAAGCCAAACGCGCCCGACGGCCAAGATATTTCGCGTTAAAGTTGTCGTCCCGGACAAAGCGGTGAGAGTCAGTTGCCGCAATCGCTGCACTGCCAACCTTTAATCCCAAGATTCAGCGTTTGCTTTCCAATGGCCACTTCCGGGTAATTACACAGAACTAGCGGCGGCTTGGGGAAGAATAGCCAGTGACGGTTCAGACCGGGTGCTGCCGCGGTATTCAAGGTGCTGGATGGGCGCGTGGCATCCGCGCCGCGAGGTCCCGACCCTTGGTATCAATCAATATCGCCGGGCCCGACACTGACCCAATCCGGTTCACGGCCACGCGAGCACAAGCACGCCGGCGAGGATGAGCGTGCCGCCGATGGCCAACTTAAGCGTGAAGGCTTCGCCGAGAAACACAACAGCAAGAAGAATCGCAATCGCAACGCTGAGCTTATCAATAGGCGCCACTAGAGATGCCGGCGCCATTTGCAGAGCTCGGTAGTACAGCAACCACGACAAGCCGGTTGCAACCCCGGAGGCCACCAGGAAGCCTACTGAACGCAGCGGCGTGTCCCGCGGCCAGACCCATTCGCTGCGCACGCTCACGATGGCGACGGTAACGACAAAGATGACGACAGTGCGAATGAGCGTGGCAAGATTGGAGTTAAGGCTTTCGACGCCTAACTTGCCCAGAATTGCAGTCAAACCGGCGAAGAAAGCAGAACCGAGTGCAAATGCTTGCCACGATGAAAGGTACGGCATAGCTATGTTCCTTATTAATAGCCGCGATAATCCGTCATCATGACGAATTGACGCTGAGTGGTGCGGAAATAAATTCGCGAGTTACCGCTACTTCGCTGCGTTTTTCTTGACCGCTTTCTTCTTGGTGGCCGTCCAGCTGGTCGCGAGGCTTTTTGCCAAAGGTACGTGAATGTTGCTATACGCCGTTTGGTTGCTTCCAAGCAGCCACCTCGTGGGGGAAGCCGTTGACCTATCATCTGCCGAAGATGGCTACTTTCCCCAACTCTGCTTCGATTTCCAGCAGACGGTTGTACTTAGCAATGCGTTCACCCCGGCACATTGAACCCGTCTTGATTTGCCCGCCGCCCATGGCCACAGCAAAATCAGCCATGAAGGCATCCTCCGTTTCTCCCGAGCGATGCGAGATGACAAAGCCCCAGCCAGCCTTGCGACACAAATGAATGGCGTCAATGGTCTCGCTGACCGTGCCTATCTGGTTGAGCTTGATGAGCGCCGCATTGCACGCTTTTTCTGCAATGGCTCGCACAACGAATTTCGGATTGGTGACCAATAAATCATCGCCAACAATCTGAATTCGGTCGCCCAGTTCCGCCGTCATTGCCTTGAAGCCACTCCAGTCGTTCTCGGCATGTCCATCCTCAATCGAGACGATGGGGTATTTCTCTACCCAGGACTTGAAGAGGGTCACCATGTCAGCCGGACTCTTGTCACCCTGGCCGCTGCGGGTCAGTCGATACTTGCCTTCTTCGTAAAACGAACTAGCAGCCGGGTCAAGGGCGATGGCAATATCCTTAAGAGGCTTAAAACCTGCCTTCTCGATAGCAGCAACGATGAGTTCGCAAGCTTCCTCATTTCCGCCTTTGAGTTGCGGCGCAAATCCTCCTTCATCGCCGACCGACGTGGCGTAACCCTTGCTGTGCAGGATTTTCTTGAGCGCTTGGAAGGTTTGAGCACCGTAGCGCAGTGCCTCGGCCAGCGTCGGCGCGCCAACCGGCATAATCATGAATTCCTGAAAATCGAGGCTGCTGTCAGCGTGCTTGCCGCCGTTTAGCACATTCATCATTGGCACCGGCAAATGCCGGGCGCCGACGCCGCCGAGCAAAGCGTAAAGCGGAACACCGCTAGAGACTGCAGCGGCCCGTGCCACTGCCTGGGAGACGCCAAGGATGGCGTTGGCGCCGAGATGAGACTTATTTTCGGTGCCGTCAAGTTCGCACATCAGTCGGTCGATGTTCGCCTGCTCCCTGGCGTCACAGCCGACGACGGCCTTGGCTATGTCGGTGTTGACGTTCTTGACGGCATTCAAGACGCCCTTGCCGTTATAGCGGGCCGCATCGCCATCGCGCAACTCTGTGGCCTCGTTCTCGCCTGTCGAGGCGCCGGAGGGAACAGATGCCGCCGCCACCGAGCCATCTTCGAGGGCAACAGTAACGCGCACGGTGGGAAAACCTCGTGAATCGAGAATTTCCAGAGCATTGACGGAACGTATGCAGGATTTCATTTCGTTTCCCCTTATTAGTCGGATCATGGCTAAGCCAAGTTGGCATTCAGCGCGCTACAAGTACTGGGCAGGGGGCGTGTTCGATGACATGCTTGGCCACTGAGCCAATGAGCAAGCGTTCGAAGAACGCGCGTCCGCGGTGGCCGACGACGACAAGGTCAGCCTGCCACCGTTCAGCATGACGCACAATTTGGTCGGCAGGGTGGCCAACGGCGACCTCAAAATGTGCGGTGACATTCTCTGCAGCTGCGAGGTCGTGCAGCGGTTTGAGAATCTGCTTGTAGTGCTTCTTGGAATTCTCCGTAACCGCTTCCGTTTCCACCTCGCTACCAAATTCAGGCGGGCGTGCGATGGCTAGCACCGTAACCTCCGCGCCGTACTTACCAGCAAGGTTGAGAGCGAGTGAAAACGCTTTTTTAGCGGGGTCGGAGCCATCATAGGCGACGAGGATGCGTTTCATGGTTTTGCTCCTTCGGTTAGCAGGTGGCGCGGCAGGAAGAAAGCGTTGGCAATCAGGGTAGGCACTACGGCGCTGCCAATGACGGCCGCAACAAGTGCTGAATACTGGGCCTGGTCGATGAGTTCATGCGATAGACCGAACAGGGCCGAGATAGTGCCAAAGGTGAGCCCGGTGGACATCAGTAGCGTGGTGTACATCCCCTCGCTCTTGGTCGAGCCATAAGAGCGTGTGACTGGATACACCCCAGCAATCTTTGTGCCCATTTTCGCCAGCAGCAATGCGAGTAAGGCTCCCGGTGCTGCAGCCAGAGCTGGCAGAGACACAAGCGAACCTGCGCGAATGAAATAGAACGGCGTCAGCAGGCCGAAGGTCAGGGTGCGCAGCCGTCGGATTAGCGCATGGTCCTTGCCTACGGTTCCCGCCAGTACCATACCCAGCAGATAAGCCGGCAGCACGGCTTCGCTGTCGGCCCAGGTGGCGAGCGCGCCGAAGCCGAATAGGGCGAACATCAGGAACTTGGCTTCCAGCTCGGAGGGCCGACCTCCATACCGTTTGAAGAATCGCGGCACTAGCCAGGGTAAGATGAAAAAGGCAACTGTACCGCCCCCCAGGAAGACAACGGTCCTAAAGGTGAAAGGCGCAAAAATCAGCCCGAGCGCCACAACGGTCGCCAGGTCGGTGATGAAGCATGCCGCCAGTACGGTCTTGCCGTATTCAGTGGTGTTGAAGCCGAATTCAAGCATTACCGCGTAGACCACAGCCACCGACGTGGTAGACATGGCGATACCAGCCAACCAGCTTGCATCCACGCTCCACCCCAAGCCCCAGCGTGCCAGCGCTGCGCATCCAAGGAAGGGACCAACAAAGCTTACCAGCCCGATGGCCGTAGCCTGCTTCCACTGTTTTCGAAACACCGCAGGGTCAAGTTCTGCGCCCGCGAGAAAAGTCAGCAAGATTGCGCCGGCCCCCGAGAGAAACTTAATCCAGGTGGCATCACCTGCCAGCAGGGTACCGCCAATGGCTGCGCCGATTAGGAGTTGGGCAATTGTGCCCACGACGATTTCGGACAACGCCGTGGCGATGCGCAACCAGATGGATAGCAGCGAAGCGACTAGTGCCAGCCCTAGCCACAGGGAGGCTTGTGCCCAGATTTCGGTCACGATTCAGCTTCGCCCAAGGCGCCGAACTCGACTAGGTTCTTTACGTAGAACAGATGCACACCTTCGGCTTTTAGCCGAGCGAACAGGCGCTCGGCATCGACTTCGCTGACGGCCATCTGAACTTCCTGGGGTTGGTCAGCCAATTCGAAAAAATGGGCGGAATGAATACGGCGGTGATGACCGAAGCCTTCGGCAGCGGCAATCAGCGTGGCGCCGGGCAATCCCATTTCTTTGGCAAGTTGGACCAGCCAGTCAGCCACGGGTTTGCCATGATGTCGCTTGTTCATTTGGGTGAAGAAGGTAATCTGGTAGCCTTTCATAACGTCCTCCTCAAATTGGTTTCAGCAATTGCCAAGACGCAAGCCCCGCGAGGGTCATCAGGAGCGAGCCACTAACGTGAATGGCAATTGCCCCCATTGCCCACGTTAGCCGGCCCTGCTGCAACAGGGTGACCACTTCGGCCGAAAAGGTGGAAAAAGTGGTGAGTCCGCCACAGAACCCTGTGATGATTAGCAGACGCCATTCAGGGGCAATTTCGTGCGCCTGCGCGAAGTAGGCTATAGCCAAACCTATGATGTAGCCGCCAACCAAATTGGCGGTCAGCGTACCGGGGGGGACGGTAGGGAAAAAGCCATTGAGTTTGGTCCCGAGAAACCAGCGTAGTAAAGCGCCGAGAGCTGACCCCAGTGAGATGGCTACTATTGGTTTCCACATGAACCTGTCCTTGTTCTGTTGTTCTTGGACAGGTGCAATAAATACCTACGCAACCCGTCCGGGCTTAGCGTAGGCATCATCAGCCCGAACGCCGGGCGGTTCAATGAGCGCTGTACTCATCGGGAGGAATGCCATCTCCATGGAGAATTGTGCCACAACGAACGGAAAAGTGTAGACGTGTGTGCAACTGACCGCGATGACGTCGCAATCGCTGCACTGCCGACTTTCAATGCAAGAATGAGCGTTCGCTATCCAGTGACCGCTTCGGAGTAAGTGCAGAGTCGCAACGGCAGGTTTGGAGAAAATTCGCCACCGGCCGCTCATGGCCGGGAGTGTGAGTTCGCCGTCGCAAGGCGAGTGACCGGTCTCGATCATCTCCACCACCGGGGTGTTGCCCTTGGCCTGCAGCTTCTGCCGCGTGTTGAGCAGAATGTCGTTGCCGCGGCGCGCAAGCCTGAGGTGCCCCGTCCGGAAAGCCGCAAGCCGTAATCTCGATTAGGGGCAGCTTAGTCCTCTTGTTCGCGGCATTGCGCCGCGATGCCAGGGGCAAGAATGCCCTTGGCTCGACCGAAGCGCGTTTGCCCCGATGCTGCAATCGAAGATGCGAATCGTGGGTGCCTGCTTCCCTGTCGAAGGTTTTCCCCTTGCCCGGAGGGCAATATGTCGATTTCCAGCATTCCTGCCAGCGGCGGCGCGCTACACGCCGGCGGCGCGAAAAGCATCGCGACACAGGCAGGTCAGGATGTAAAGCATCTCGCGAACGCGCTCCAGTCGGGCGATTTGACCGGCGCGAAAAACGACTTTTCCGCGCTGATGCAGCTGTTGCAGGACGTTGCGGCATCCAGCCTAAACAAGACGTCGAGCGACGGCACGCAGAGCAAGGCCGGCACCGATCTGGCGGCAATCGGCAATGCGCTGCAATCGGGCAGTCTGAGCTCGGCCCGGGACGCGTTCGACAAGCTGCTGCAAGACATGCAGCTGGCAGAGGTGGCTCCGCTTGTTTGAACAACTTTCCCCGATTTATAAGTGGACTCCGGGCGAATTGCGGAAGGTGCAGAGTTGTCCACGGCGGCGGTCGGCG
>Ga0334722_10001658_pt1 | contig 27045 bp, 24 predicted proteins | sample C3_bottom_MG_FD_207210 | JGI IMG/M metagenome (GOLD analysis project Ga0334722, IMG submission 207210) | Sediment microbial communities from Yellowstone Lake, YNP, Wyoming, USA - C3_bottom | ecosystem: Environmental > Aquatic > Freshwater > Lake > Sediment | place: USA: Wyoming | collected... | reverse complement strand
GCTATTTCTTCGCCAGTTTCTCTTCTATAGCCAGCACGTTAGCTTCCCTGGCGTTCAGTTCCAGCCTTACCCTGTCGAAGGTCTTTATCAGCTGTTCTTTCCTGACGCTGAACTCTTTTTCCAGGGCTTCTTCGCGGAGTTTCAGCTGGCGGGACCTGGCCGCGTACTCGGTTTCCATGGCGCCGTACTTGGCGTCCAGCGCGTTGTTCTTCTCTTCCCAGCGCGAAAGTATTTCAAGTTCCTTGCGGCTCACTCTGTCGTAGAGTTCCTGCATTTTGGCCACGTACTTCGAATTAAGCTGCGACTCCTCCTCCGCGAAACGGCCCTTGGCCGATGCCAGTTCGGCCTCTTTGCGCTTCAGGATCTCGGACAGCTCCGCTATCTTCTTGTCGTTCTCACCGCGGTTCTTATCGACCCCGGACATCCGGGCTTTACAGCCGGCCAGGTCCGTCTCAAGCGTCCCGATACGCGTCTTATATTCCTCTTCCGTGAACTTGAGCCGGCTGGCGAAATCGGCCTCGTATTCCTTGAGCACGCCGCTGAGCGCCTTTATATCGGAATCGAATTCGTCCATGATGGCGCCCAGGTGCACGCCGGCCGGATTATTATCCGCCCAAAGACGTTCCAGGAGCTTTTTGAGGCGCTCTATCATCTCCACCGGCACGCACTTCACGAGCGTTTCCTTTTGCATAATTATTTCCTGTTCTTATACTCCATTATGGCCCTGGTGAGCTCTATCTTGAGATTTTCTATGTCATGCAGCCGGGCGGCATGGTCCTTTTCAAGGCCCAGCCTGTACTCGTTAAGCTGTTTCTCCTTGGCGGAGAGTTCCTGCTTCTGAGCGAACAGCTCCTCGTTGAACCGGTGCATTTTCATGTTAACTTCCGAATTCTGCGCGTCCAGCTCGCTCTCTTTCTGGCGCCAGAACTCCGCCCCCTCGCGCAGCAGGTTCTCCTTGGCCTTGAGCATGGCGTCCATTTCCTTGAACCTGGCTTCGGCGGCTGCCCGGACCTCCTCGATGCGCGCGGCGGTCTCCATTTCAAGTTTCTCCTGCCGCGACTCATACTCGGTGACCAGGAGCTTGAACTTGTCGTCCTGGTCCGTGATCTGGCTGAGGAACGTCACCACTGAATTCTGGCGGGTCTTCAGGAGTTCGTTCTCCATTTCCCGTATCTTGAAGTCGACCACTTCTATGTAGTTATTCTTGCGTCCCAGTTCCTCCGCCACCCTCTCCCGTTCTTTATTAAAAGTCTCCTCTATTATGCGCCGCTCGTCCTTATTATATTTCTCCATCCTGCTCAGTTCGCTCTCCATGAACCGGAGCTTTTCCTGCAGCAGCTGGGTGGCCTTGGCCGCGGCCGATTCCACCTTTTCATTGACATAACCCTCGGCTTTGGCGGCGGCGGAGGCCACTTCCTCGCGCATCTTCTCTATCGTCTTTTTGAGCGCTTCGTTCTCGAGCCTGAGCGGGAGCGTCTTGGCCTCCAGGTCTTTGGCCAGCTCCTCCTGCTTCCTCCAGTATTCCTTTTCAAGCGCCGTCCTCAGGGCGGCCGTCTCGTTTTCCAGGCGCGCCTTCCTTTCTTCTACGCATCTGGCGCCGTCTTCCTCCAGCTTCGCCTGCCTGAGCTCGAAATCGCAGACCAGCGCCTTGAAGACCTCGTCCTGGTCCAGGAGGTTGGTCGCGGCGTTCTGGCGGTTCTTCATGAGATCATTTTCCATTTCCTGGATCTTGAAGTCCACCACTTCTATATATTTGTTCTTGCGGTTCAGGTCTTCCATCATCCTTTCGCGTTCTTTATGGAAGGTCTCCTCTATTATGCGCCTTTCGTCCTTGTTATGCTGTTCCACCCTGCTCAGCTCGTTCTCCATGAAGCGCAGCTTTTCCTGCAGCAGCTGGGTGGCCTTGGCCGCGGCCGATTCCACTTTTTCGTTCACGTACGCCTCGGCCTTAACGGCCGCGCCGGCCACTTCCTCGCGCATCGCCTGCACCGTCTTTTTAAGCGCTTCGTTCTCGAGCTTAAGCGGCAGGGTCCTGGATTCCAGGTCCTTCGCCAGTTCTTCCTGCCTGTTCCTGTAGTCGTTCTTAAGCGCTTCCTTCAAAGCCGCCGCCTCGCTCTCCAGGCGCTCTTTGCGCTCCATGTACGCGGCCTCGAGCTCCGCGGCCTTATTGGAAAGAACTTCGCTCTCGGCGAATCTCAAAGCTTCGAACGATTGCCGGGCCTTCTCGGCCATTTCAGCCTTGAGCTTGGAGATCTCGTCTTCTTTATGTGAAAGCGCGTCCGACAGTCCTTTAGTCTCGTTCTGGACGTGTTTAAAATCCTCCACTGTCGCGGCAAGCAGGCCTTCAAGACGCTCATTCTGAGTCTGCCAGGTGCTGCGCTCGAATTCCAGGGCGCTTGAAGCCGCCGACAGTTTCTCCTCGCACTGCCTTTCAAGTTCCACCTTCCGGTTATCGTAATCCGATTTGGCTTTTTCAACCAGCTCGTCGGCAAGACGGCAGGCGTTGGACAGCTGTTCTTCCCTCATTTTATCCGTTTCCGCCAGGTTCGCTTTGGTGTTCTCAAAGGCCTGCTTTTCCACGGCCAGCTTCTGGTTAAAATCAGCTTCGAGCAGGGCGCGTATCTCCGACACTTTTTTATCCAACTCCTGCGCCTTCAGCTGGTAGCGGCTTTCCAGCACCCCCTCCCTCTCCATCAGTCCTTTTTCCAGCAGCCGGGTCCTGGCGGCAAAATCCGCGTGAAGCGCGGCTTTTTCCTCTCCGGCTTTTGCGTCCCTGGCCGACAGCTCGGCCTCGAGAGAGGCGTACTTCGCATTGAATTCGTTCTGCAGGCGCTTTCTTTCCTCTATAAGCACCGCGTCTTTGGTGCCGACCTGGTCGACCAATGCCGCTATCACTTTCTTATATTCTTCCTTTTCAGCTTCAAATTCGTCCAGCTTGGCCCTGAAGGCCTCCTCATTGCCGCGTATTTTGGCCATCAGCTCCTGGTGATGCTCTTCCACGGAAAGCGAAATGGCGTCTTCGAGCTTCCTGATGGAGGCGCGGGCCTGCGCAAGCTCCGATTCTTTGACCCGGTCGTGTTCGGCCAGCCTGGAGACCTCTTCCTCCATGGCCAGGCGCGCAGTTTCAACGCGCGCGGACGCCTCTTTCTTCAATTCTTCCTTGCGGGCCTCAGTATCCCTTTCAAGCGCGGCTCCCCGCTCCCTCACGGAAGCTTCCATTTCGGCGCAGCGCCGTGAGAATTCCACGTTCAGCTGTTCCTTACTGGCCAGCCATTCGTTCTCTTTGTTCTCCAGCTGGACCATCAATTTTTTGACCGCCGCTTCATAGGCCGTTTTTTCCTTCTCCAGGCTCTCCACTTTGGCCCGGAAAGCGTCCTCTTTTTTGCTGATAATATCCAGGAGTTCGGTGTGATGCTTTTCCTGCTGTTCGGAAAGTTCGGCCTCGAGCCTTGCCATCTCGAACTGGGACTGTTCGAACTGTTCGTCGCGCGCGCGCTGTTCCGCCATAAGGCGTTCGCGCTCGGAATTCCAGGTATGTTCCAGCGACTTGATCTGGGCGCAGTGGTCGTTCTCCATGGACCGCGCCCGCGCCTCGAAATTCTCCTCAAGAACGCTCTTCAGTTTGCGGTAATTCGCCTCGATCTCGTTCTTTTTACCGAAAAATTCGGTCTCCAGTTCTTTGCGGCGGCCCTCCAGGGTGTCCCCTCCGGCTTTCAGCGAGGCCTCCAGGGTCTTTATCCGCTCCGTCAGCTCTTTTTCTTTATGCTGGTAGGACCTGTCGAGGTTGCCCAGCCTGGCCTGGTAATCGGCCTCCAGCTCGGCGCGCAGCGAATCATAACGGACCTGCGCTTCCGACAGCCTTTTAGCGTACTGCCCCTCTACGTCCAGCAGGCGGGCGTTCCACCTTTCTATGACGGAAGACTGGTTCTTGTCGAGTTCCTCGAATTTATCCTGGTACTCGTTCTCCAGCTCCAGGCGCAGGTGATCGAGCTTGGCCTCTTTCTTCAGCAGCTGCTGGATGTCCAGCTTGCCGTCGCCCAGCAGGGACATGGTGGCTTCAAGTTTGGTGTAGAACCCCTCTTTCTCTTCCAGGCTTTTGCCGCGGCTTTTAAAAGTGTCTTCCAGCGATTGGACCTTAAGCTCCAGGCCCTTTTTGGTGTCCTCCACGCTGATGAGGTTTTTTTTCAGTTCGGCTCTTTCTTTTTCTATGGAGTTCAGACGTTCGAGCGCCCAGCGGAGCGTCATCCTGGCCGTGTCGATATTGGTGACGTCGTTCACCAGCTGCTCGAGTTCATTATATTCGTTCGCCATAGTTTTTTCCTTGACCGTCCGGCAGGCATAACCTTGTAAATCTCTTTAATCAAGTTTAATACACAACCGCCCCATAGTCAATAAATGGAATGTTGAATGAATGTGAACATATTGTTACACCATATTATTCCCCCCTCCGCGCCCCGGATCCGGGCCGAAATACGCGAAAAACGAGGAAAGCGGGGCGAAATTTTATAAAATCTAAAAATATGAAAAAGAGGTTCCTGCTGCTTTTCTTCTCCGGCCTGCTGCTCCTGACGGGCTATCTTCTCTACCCTTTCGCCCTGCGCGCCGTCTTCCTCGTCAAGGGAACGGCCGCCATAACCTCCGATCTCGCGGAACGGGCGGCCAGGCCCAATACCATGCTTTTTCTGGTCGCCAGGAACGAGGGCGGGGTGCCGGTAGCGGTCAAAAAAATACTCAACCCCATTTTCCCGGTGGATTTCCAGATCACACCTTCCGACCTCATCATGCCCGACGTTCTTACCAAAAAGATCTACCTGGAAGCCTTCATCAACAGCCACGGTGAACTGGGCGTTTTCAGGAACGGGGACTTAAAAGGCTCCATAAACACCCCCCTCCTCATCTTCAGCAAGCACAACAACATCCTGATAGATACCCCCGCGAAATAACCGTTTTTTTCCGTTCTGGGCCTTTCGGCCTATTGACCGCAGGGTCCGAGGACCCCTGCCGCGGGCCCGGATTGTTATATAATATATCAAGGGAAGTCAGGGGGGGAGGGTATATGACCTGGGAAGAGATAGATAAAAAATACGACAAAGAAAAGAGGCGCGTCCCGCTGTTCGAGCGGGAACCCAAACTTGAAAAAGGCTGGGGCCAACTGGTCCGCTCTACGGATAAACTGGTCTGGCTGTTCGCGATGTCGAGCAACGGGAAGCAGAAACTTGTAAAGAACAACTGAGTCGTTTTATAAAAAAGTATCCCGCGTTCAAAGCGCGGGATATTTTTTTATCCGGGACCGGACCGGCCTACCAGCCAAGCAGCCTGCTCAGCCCCATATATATCAGGGTCGCTCCCACGAGGAGCAGCAAAAAGCCCCAGTTCCTGCGGTGCAGGGCGACGTAAGAATCGTTCAGGAGCGTCTCTTTAAGCACCTTGTTTACGCGCTCTATAACGTCCGGTCTGTAGATGTAGCCGAAGCCTAGCACCAGTATAAGCAGGCCGAAAAAAAGTTTAAGGTACGGGTTTATCATAATTGTACAGGTTCATGGCTTCGTCCAGCCCCTTTTCAAGGACCGCCAGCAGCGCATCGAGCCCGCGCTTAAGGGCCGGCGCAAGCCCCGCCTCCTCCCCCTTGGAAAAACGTCCCAGCACAAAATCCTTCGCGTCCATGACCGGCGGCTTGGGACCGATGCCTATCTTTATCCTGGCGATCTCCTGGGTGCCCATGACGTCCGAGATGGAAACCATGCCTTTATGCCCCCCCGCAGAGCCGCCCCGCCTGATCCTTATGGCGCCGAACGGCAGGGACAGATCGTCATAGACCGCGATGACGCCGGAAGCCGGCACCTTGTAAAAATCCGCCAGGCTCCTTACGGCCAGGCCGGAATTGTTCATATAGGTTTCGGGTTTCAGAAGGAAAACGCGGTTCCCCCCGAGCGCGGCCTCGAAATACGTCCCCAGGTCCTTCCAGGGACGCCAGCGCCCGTCAGGGCACGTTCCGGCCGCCAGGTCCGCCAGCATAAAACCGATATTATGCCTGGTGCGCTCGTATTCCCGCCCGGGATTTCCCAAAGCCGCCACGATATACGCTTTCTGGTCCACTTTTTTCACCCTTTCAATACTCAACACTGATCGCGCTATTGTGTCCATGGGTGGCGCAGGACCGCCGCCCAGTCCACCCCGCTTAAAATCAAAGAGCGGGAGGGGCCGGATACGATGTAAGTATGACCACTCTCCCGCTCTGTTTGAAAAGAAGGCTATTTTTTGTGTTCCGCCTTCTTTTCCGGGGCCGGCTTCTCGCCGGGCTTGGCTCCGGCCGCGGGCTTCGCGGCGCCTTCCGCGCCCTCTTCTTCCTTCTTGCCCTTGCCGGGCACGACTTCGGGTTCGGCGGCTGCGGCGCCGGCTACCGCTCCGGCGGCGGCCACGGGCGTCTCCACCACTTCTTCCTTCGGCGCGGAGATGCTGACGATGATCTGGTTCGGGTCGTCCAGGATCTCGACCTTGTCATGGTGGATATCTTTGACGTGGAGGGCCTGGTCGAGCTTAAGGTCGGTGACCTTGACCTCGATCTCCTTCGGGATGTCGGTCGGCAGACCGAACACGGTGAAGTCGTGCATATTGTGATTGAGCAGGCCGCCTTCGGTCTTGACGCCGAAAGCTTCGCCCACGATCTTGATATGGACCTTGACCTTGATCTTCTCGGTCAGCGAGATGCGGTGGAAGTCTATGTGTATCACCCTGTCGGTGACGACATGGCGCTGGACTTCCTTGATAATGACGTTATCTTCCTTGTCGGAGTACTTCAGCTTGAGGACGGCGTTGCGTCCCCGCTTCAGCACGGTGAGCATTTCTTTTTCGTTGACGGTGATCTGCACCGGCGGTTTATTCAGACCGTAGATGACGGCGGGCGTTATGCCCTCGGCGCGGAATTTACTGAGTACGCCCCGTACTCCGGCTTTTTCCCTGAGTTGGGCTGACACGTTTAACTGTTCCATACTTCCTCCCTAAAAATCACAGATTGACCCAGATCGGAGGCGGACCGGCGCGGAAAAGACCCGCGCGATCCGGACCTTCTCATCTGTGAACATCTGCGTTCACTTGAAAAGTTCACTGATAGATTGGCCCACATGATTGCGCTTTATGGCTTCAGCCAGGAGCGCGGCCACGGATACTACCTTTATTTTAGCACTTTTTGAGGCATTTACGGGCATAGTATCTGAAACTATGAGTTCTTCTATAGGGGAAGCGTCTATTTTCTGGATGGCGTCCCGGGACAGGACCCCGTGCGTGCAGGAGGCCACTATCTTGGCCGCGCCGTTCTCTTTCAGGGCGTAAGCCACGGCCGTCAGGGTGCCCGCCGTGTCCACCAGGTCGTCGAAAATAAAGCAGGTCATGCCCTTGACCGAACCTATGATATTGTAAACCGTCGCCTCATTGGGCCGCGGCCGACGTTTGTCGATGATGACCAGTCCGCAGTTGATCCGCTTGGCGAAAGACCGCGAGCGCTCCACGCTGCCCACATCGGGCGAAACCACCACCATGTTCGAAGTATCCCAGTTCTTTATGTAGTCCAGGATAACGGGCCGCGCGTACAGGTGGTCCAGCGGTATATCGAAAAAGCCCTGTATCTGCCCGGCATGCAGGTCCAAAGTGATGACCCGGCTGGCCCCCGCCGAAGTTATGAGGTTGGCCACGAGTTTCGCCGTTATGGCCACCCTGGGGGCCGATTTTCTGTCGGCCCTGGCGTAACCGTAATACGGCATGACGGCCGTGATGCGCCCGGCCGAGGCGCGCCGGAGCGCGTCCATCATTACCAGGAGCTCCATTACGTTCTCGTTCACCGGCGGGCAGGTGGGCTGGATGACATAACAATCGTCGCCCCGCACATTCTCCATGATATGGACGTCTATTTCGCCGTCCGCGAAACGCCCGACCCTGGCCTCGGACATCGGGACGCCCAGTATACTGCATATTTTTTTGGATAGTTCGGGATTAGCGCTGCCGCTGATTATCTTTAAAGCGCCTGTCTTCCATGAATCTGTCATCATTCAGTTTTTCCTCTTAAGCTGTTTGACTATCTGCCTCGCCCTGGCCAGGGCGAGGGTACCGGCCGGCACGTCCTCGGTAATAGTGGAACCAGCGCCCACAAGGGCGCCCGCGCCCACGGTTACCGGAGCCACCAGGTTGGTATTGGAGCCGATGAAGGCCCCGTTCCCTATGACCGTCCTATGCTTGTTCACGCCGTCGTAATTGCAGGTGATGGTGCCCGCGCCTATATTGACCTTCTCGCCCATCTCGGTGTCGCCGACGTAACTCAGGTGCGACACCTTGGAACCGCGTCCGATCCTCGATTTTTTTATCTCTGAAAAATTTCCGACCTTGGCGTCCGGTCCGATGTCCGCGGCGGGCCGCAGATGGGCAAAGGGACCCACCGACGAGCCGGTCCGCACCCGGCTTCCGGTCAGGAAACAGGAAAATTTAACTTCACACCCGTCCTCTATCCGGCAGTTGTCTACAACGCCGTACGGGCCCAGGCGGCAGTTTTTGCCGATCACGGTGCCTCCCTTTATGTGCATGCCGGGCTGCACCACGGTGTCACGGCCTATCTTAACGCCTTCCTCTATATAAGTGGCGTCCGGGTCCACGATGGTTACGCCGTTATCCATTAAATTCCGAAGAACTCTTTTATTTATCATCTTGTAGGCCTCGGCCAGGTCCCGCCTGGAATTAATGCCGGTTATCTCGCTTTCGTCCGAGGCTTTGAATGCCCGGACTTTCCCGCCCGACTTCAGGATGTTCTCCAATGAATCGGTCAGGTAATATTCCCCTTTGGGACCTTTTTTCTTGAGAGCTTTAACGGCTTTCACTAAAGCGGAAGTTTTGAAAAAATACAGACCGGAATTCACTTCTTTAAGGGCCAGCTCGGCGGGTGAAGCGTCGGAAGCCTCTACTATGGCCTCAACGGAGCCCGCCTTGTCCCTTTTAATTCTGCCGTAGCTGCCCGGGGCGGCCAGATCGGCCGTCATGACCAGACAATCGGGGCGGTTCCTGAGATAATCCGCCCTCAGTTTCTTAAGGGTCTCGGTTTTCACCAGCGGGGCATCGCCGCAGATTATCAGCGTGTGTTTGCTCTTTTTTAATTCAGGCAGGGCTTCCTGCACGGCGCGGCCGCTGCCCTTGAGCAGCTTCTGGGTAACGAACGCGACTTCGCCGCCGACGGGTTCCTTCTCCAGATATTTACCCAGGACCTTCCGGACCATGTCGGCCTTATGGCCCACGACGACGACTATCTTCGCCGGCTCGAGGCTGGAAACTTTTTTTATTACGCGGGCCGCCAGCGGGCTGTCGCCGAGGACGTGCAGGACCTTGGGCAGGTCGGATTTCATCCGAGTGCCGAGGCCGGCGGCGAGTATTAGAACGCACAGGTCCGATCTTTCTGACATAAGAGGAAAAGAACAAACCGTTCAACGAACAACGGACGCTAGACTGGAAAGAACGACATGAATATTCTACAAAATGAACGGGCAGACAGGTAAGAGGGGCCCCGGCTTCTATTTTTTGATCAGGTAAAGCCTGCCGTCCGCGATGCGGTAGAACATGGGCAGCACTTTGACCTTCGGGTATTTGAAATTGAGGCGCCTGGCTTCGGCGATGACGAAATCTATCTCATTGCCTATCTCGAAAAGCGGCGCGTAAGTCGCGAAATATTCCACGGCCTTTTTCCGGGACCAGCCGGCGTTCCTCACAAGGCCGCTGATAAAAGCCCGGCGCTTGGAGATCAGATTGGTCATGCCGCAGTTGTCATGGCCTATCATCACGATATGGCGCACGCCCCCTATCCCCACCGCAAAAGAGATCTTGAATTCGCTGTAGCGGATATTGCCGCCGCCGGTGCGCAGGATGAAGGCGAAATTATCCGGCAGGCGCAGCTGCTTGCGGTTATCCATGCACATACAGACCAGCAGGCGGGCTTTATCGTACTTTCCGAACGGCTGGCCGAGGTTCTGATACTTGAGCAGGTCGGCGAAGGGCGTGCCGCGCAGGGCTTTAGGGATATCGGCGCCGCGGGCCACGGCCTTGAGACGCGATGAGATCATTTTACTTTCCTTTTCCCCGAAATAATTTCTTTTTTTTCCTCCCGGGTCAGGGCCTTTATCCGGGCTTCCAGCCTGGAGGCGCTGGAACGGTCCTTGCTCGTTTTATGCCATACGAGCTTCACAGGGCCGAAAGCCGCGGTGTACTTGGCTCCCTTGCCGGAATTGTGATCGGCGATACGCGACGCGAGCTTGTTGGTTATGCCGGTATATAAAGAGGCGTTGGAACAGCGGACGATATAGACTTGCCAGGAAGCTGAAGATCTTTTGGAAGGCATGAAGTTCGGGGAAATTTGGCTCCCGGGCCAGGACTTGAACCTGGACAAACGCCTTCAAAGGGCGTCGTGCTACCATTACACAACCCGGGAATAAAACGCTCTTCCCCCGCCCTTTAAAAAGACTGACCGGTCTCTTTAACCCTTAAACCTCGTCGGTATAAGCGGATGCGGGGGCGGGAACGCCGCCCTTCGCAAGCTCTTCTTCGTATGTCTTGAGAATGACCTGCTCAAGATTATGACGGAAGTCGTTAGTGATAGGATGGGCTATATCTTTATAAGACCCGTCCTTGATCTTCCTGGAAGGCATGCACACGATAAGCCCCTTGTTACCGTTGACCACCTTCATGTTGTGAACCACGAAAGCGCCGTCGAACGTCACCGTCGCGAACGCTTTCAGTCTTTCCTCGTTCCGCAGATGTATCCTCACCTCGGTTATTTCCATACTGATCCCCCTCCCCCCCACGCGCTGTTTATAACCGCCCCCCCGCTGGCGCAGCTTCGCGCCCCAGTTAAGGAAGCTAAGCATGTTCCGATATTAGGATTTTAGCAAAAAATCCACTAAAAAAACCTTAAAATCGGGTTTTTTTAAGATTTTTGAGATTTTGGCGGCATCGGAGCGGCTTTCCGTGAGGGCGAACACCGAAGCCCCGGAGCCCGACATCAGGACGGCCGGAGCCCCGGCCCCAATGAGATACTTCCGGGCGCGCATGACCGCGGGATGATCCGGCAGAACCGGCTCCTCAAGGCGGTTGAACAGGAGCGGCGCCCAGTCCGCAAGCGGCCTGCCAGACTTGAGGGACCTTATAAGCAGTTGGAATTTTTTAAGATTGGCCGCGATCTCGCCCGGCGCGGACGGGCGCAAAGCCCTGTAAACCGGCCCGGTAGGCACCGGCACGCCCGGATAGACCAGCACGATGCGGGGAAGGCGGCCCTTCGCCCTGACGGGGACCAGCAGCTCGCCCCGGCCTGTCCCGGCCGAGAACGCGCCCTCGGTCAGGAAGAACGGCACGTCGGAACCGAGCGCCAGCGCTACGGCGCCGAGCTTCCCGCGGTTGCGTCCGGCGTCCACGCCGTAGAGCCGGCACAGGCCTTTAAGCGCCGCGGCGGCGTCGGACGAGCCGCCGCCCAGCCCCGCGCCCGCCGGCACTTTCTTCACAAGCTTTATTTCCACCGCCGGCTTTATTCCGAAAGCCTCAAAAAAAGCCGCGGCGGCCTTATAAACGATATTGTCTTCTTTCTTTACGGGGAGCGGATCGCCGGATACTTTCAGCTCTATGCCGGCCTTTGCCGTCCGCCTGAGGGTCAGGTCGTCCGAAAGCGAGATCCTGGCGAAAAGCGTCGCCAGGTCGTGGTAGCCGTCGGGCCTCTTGCCCGTTACTTCAAGGAAAAGGTTTATCTTCGCCGGAGCTTTGATCGTTACTGAACGCATAGGTTCACGGGACAAGCGTGTTGAAATCCTTAAGGTTGATCTGGCTCCTGTCCAGCACGAGTTTCAACGAGAAGAACGGGATCTTGAATTCCACGGTGCCCGGGATGAGATAAAGGTTCCTGAGGAAATAATCGCCGAACCGGACTTCCAGCTTTTTCTCTTTCAGGGAACTGGTCGCGCCCACGTTGCCGGCATCGTCCAGGTAGACCTTGCGGACGCCGCTGATCAGCATATCCGAATCCCAGCCATTCTCCAGGCGCGCGTCGGACAGATAAGCTCCGGACAGGTAATCCCTGAATTCCGCGCCCATCAGCGCGGCCCAGTAACTGAAGGTCTCCTCATCCACGCCTTTGAGCGAACCCGCGTCCATCTCCACTTCGTTCCCCTCTATCTTTATTTTCCACATCGGGGCCATAAGCGGCCCCACCAGGGTGAAAGTGAAACTATCGGGCGAGGAAAAGCGCAGCACGCCGTCCAATTTTATTTTCTTGCCCTTGAAGGAGGCGTAGACCTTGCCGAATGCGGAAAAATCCTTCCCGTTGAGGCCGAAAGCCGACAGGGAAGCCTTCGTAAGGTCCGAAGCTTCGGCGTCCGGGATCCGGTTGCGGGCGTTCTTAAGTTTCGCTTTTATAGCTTTCGCTTTGTCCGTGCGTTCCAGCCGCGCCGCGATATTGTAAGCGCGCCAGGCGCCTTTCCAGTCGGACAAAGAGGCGTAGATGTCGCCGGTGTGGTCCCAAAGGATGGGATCGTCGTAGATAAGTTTCAGCGCGCCCTTTATTTCCTGCAGCGCCGCCGGATATTTGCCCTGCTTGAAATGCACCCAGGCGAGGGAATCCAGGTATGCGCCGTTGGACGGGGCCGATCTGACGGCGCTGCTGATGAGCACTTCCGCCTCGTCGAGCTTGAGCCCGCGGTCGGCCAGGGCGTACCCCAGGTAATTCATTATGTTGGCATTACCCGGATCCTTGGCCAGCATGTAGCGGAAGTTCTCTTCCGCCGCGGGCATGTCTCCGTCCCGCTCGCTCATAACGGCGTACTGGAGCCGCGCTTCCGCGTAATCCGGGTTCTTGGCCAGTATCGACTTAAGGAGCTCTACGGCCTTGTCGGTCTTGCGCATATCGTCGTAACCGAGCGCCAGGAAATAGGAGACCTCCAGGTTGTCGGGCCATTTTTTATGGCAGTCTTCCAGCAGGGTTATGGCCTTCTCATAGCGGCCGCTCTGCGTGTAATAATAGCTCAGGCGCAGGGCCGTGCCCGGGTTGTCCTTAAGGTCTTTCGAGGTTTCAAGGTAGCCGGAGGCGGCCGTAAAATCCCGGCGCTGCTCGCTGATGACGGACAGCCAGAAACAGGCCACCGGGCTGGTCTTGTCGATGGCGTAGGACTTGGTGAAATATGTTTCCGCCTCGGCCAGGTTCGAGACGGCCGGCGAAGTGTAAAGCTCCCCGATATGGTTTAAAAGTTCGGTATTCCCGGGTTCCAGCGGAAGCAGGTCTATATATTCGTTCAGGGCCGCCGCGGTATCGTTCTTGACCTCGTAATAATTGGCCAGCATATAGCGGGGCTGCGTATACATGGAATCCGCTTCTTTGGCCTTAAGCAGATACTTCTTCATCGTCTCGTAGTCGTTCTTGACGTTATAGAGCAGCGCCAGCTGGTAATTCACGTCGGGAGCCTCGTCCGGCTTAAGAACGAGGTATCTTTTAAGGTAGTCCACCGACTTGTCGGGGTCCTTGGCGCTCCAGAGACTTGCCAACTGATAGACGGCTTCCGGGTTCTCTTTATCCAGGCCGGCGGCTTTCTCGAACGCGACGCGGGCGGCTTCGATATCGCCCTTCGCCCATTTCACGTTGCCGTAAAGCACCCAGTTCTCCGCGGAAGCCGAATCCGCCTTTACCACGTAATTAGCCCAGGCCTCGGCTTCGTCCACTTTACCGATATGCAGAGCCAGGTTCATGGCCTGCTTGTAAACGAAAACCGACTGCGGGTCCAGCATCATGGTGGTCTTGTATTCCTGCAGGGCCGAATCGTAGCTGCCCTTGCGCTCCAGCACCACGCCGTTCATAAAATGGAGGTAGGACGCTTTATCCGAAGCGTACGCTCCGGCAAGCCCGAAAGTCAAAGCCACTAAAAAACCCAAGGTCGTTCTTTTCATCATAGTTGTTCCTGTAAACCTAATATTCAAAACTGTAAGGCGGTTGCCGGCGGGGATAATTGGAGGGGTGCTGGCGGGGCGGCGGGTTAGCAAAACCGTCCGGAGGCCGAGCATACGAAGCGCGGAGGCCGAGGATCGGAAGCGCGGCCACGGTGTGGCCGACGCTGGTTTTGCGTTCCGCTGTCCCGCCGGCGCCCCGAACTTGCAGCCGCCGGCAATTACCTTAAGTCCCTCCCGCCGTCTTCCTCATCAATATCGCGGCGTCCGAGTTATTATAGAATTTTGGCCTCCTGCCGACCACCTTAAACCCCAGTTTACCGTAAAGCGCTATGGCCGGAGCGTTGTGCTCGTTGACCTCCAGGTCCGTTTCCGTGCAGCCGTTCTTTTTCGCGTACTCGCCCAGCTTGCCTATAAGGGCCGCTGCGGCGCCTTTTCTCAGCGACTTGGCCGAGATCACCACGGAGTTAAGCTGGACCTGCGGCTTCAGCACCCAGAAGTTGATGAAGCCGAGCGTACCGCCGGCGGACTCGGCCACCAGCGTCACCGAAAATTTCTTTTCGAACTCCGCCGCCAGTCCGCTTTCGCCCCAGGCGGGATAACCGGGATGTTCCGCCTCTATCGCGGCCAGGGCCGGCAGGTCCTCTTTTCGCGCGCGCCGTATGGATATGGGAGCTTCCTTTTTCTTCACAAGGCCTTCGTTTTCGCGCGCTGTTCCAGTTCGTACTTCGCCGGTTTCAGATAGAGCGGCGCAAGGTCCCTGTTCTTAAGCACCAGTCCCGTTTTAATGATAAAATCCGGCAGTATTTTAGATATCCGGGCCGGGGCTTTTTCAAGTCCCGCCGGAACCAGCGAATAAATGTCGTCCTTTTCCTCGGCGTCGGCTATAACCCAGGCGTCCCCGCCTAAGGTTTCAAGATAGGCGGTCAGTTCCGCGTCCTGGAGCCAGAGCGGGACTTCAGCGGGTCTTATAGCGCCGCCTTGCCGGCTGAAAAGCTGGCAAAAATATTCGTTCTTGAAAGCGTGCACCAGGGTCAGCACGCGCGGAGCTTTTCTCCCGGCGGCCCAGGTCCGGAACTCTTTGGAGGCGGCCGCCTGGGCGGCCAGTATCTCGAAGAGCGTGGAGGAGTAGACCTTGATGCCGGCCAGGGTCTTGAGCGCGCTGGCCAGGGTCAGCCCTATTCTCAGGCCGGTAAAGCGTCCCGGCCCCGTTATCACGCACAACGCTGAGATATCCTTCAGTCCTTTGCGCGGACCGAGGAGCCGGTCGAACATTTTAAAAATGACCTTCTCCTGGTTCCGCGCCTTTTTCGTTAAAGCATAAAATTTGCCGCCCGCGAGGAGGGACAGTTTCACTTTCGTTCCGGAAGTGCAGAGGCCGGCTATCAGGGCTTTTTCTTTTTCAGCCATTTTTTCTCCAGCCCTTCCAGTATTTTTACCGCCGTCGCCCCGTTGGCCGAGGCCCCGATGTCGCGCGAATCTCCGCCGGCCAGCACGAAATCCAGTTCCAGGTAATCCCCGCGTCCGTACAGGTATTCGGCGGACTTGGCCCATTCTATCGCCGTGACCCCGTCCTTGAGACCCAGGTATTCTTCAAGCCCGATATTATCCATCTCTTCCCGCGAGACCCTGAACAGGTCGAAATGATATATGTTCAGTTTATTCCGCGCTTTGACCGCCGCGGAACAAGCGCGGGGCGCCGCCGTGTACGTCCGCATAAGGTTAAAGCTCGCGCTCACGGGCAAAGTCTTCGAACCCAGGGCCAGGGCCAGCCCCCTCACGAAAAAAGTCTTGCCGGCGCCTATCATCCCTTTGAGCGAAACCACCTCACCGCCCGCGAGCAGCGACGCCAGCATATAGGCCAGCCGCAAGGTGTCCGCCGGGCTTTGGCTTTTAAAAGTGACGGAAGCTTTGGATCTTGCCTTCATAACCTTCAATGATAACGCCTTTTCCTTTTTCTATGCGCCCGACGGCCGCGGCGGCAGGCAGCAGTTTTTTTACGAGTCCCGCCTTTTCGGGCCGTGCGGTGAAGATAAGGCCGTAATCCTCTCCCCCGGAAAGAACATACTCGCGCGAAGACCTGCCCTTGGCCGCGGCGTAAGCCGCCAGGGCCGGTGAAACGGCGTCCTCACCCGGAGCCAGCCTTACCCTGCAGCGGGAAAGTTCGGACAGGATCACGGCGCTCCGGCCCAGCCCGTCGGAATTATCCAGCATGGCGGAAGCTAGACCACGGGCGCCTATCAGCGCGCCTTCTTCCAGAAAAGGTTTGGGTTCCCAGAAACCGCGCACCAGGCGTTCAAAGCGCTTTTTTTCCGCCGCGCGGCCCCTTTTAAGTATTTCAAGACCGGCGCGCGATTCGCCCAGCGGCCCCAGGCTGAAAAGGATATCCCCCGGCCTGGCGCCGTAGCGAGTGACGATATTTTTACCGTCGGCCTCGCCCCAGACCGTCATATAAAAATGCATCTCGCGGGCTCCGGTCAGGTTGCCGCCCGCCACGCTGATGCCGAATTTAAGCGCCTCTTTTTTAAGCGTCTTTATGAACCGCAGCACGAAATCAGCCGGGAGATCCTTCGGCAGGCCGGAACCCACCACGCAGGACACCGGCCTTACGCGGCCCATGGAGGCCAGGTCGCTGAGATTTACGCGCATCAGTTTGCGCGCCAGGTCTTCGGGAGTGGAGAACCGCCGCAAAAAATGCGTACCTTCGACCAGCTCGTCGGTGGTGATCACCAGTTCCTTGCCGGGCGTGGTCCTGAGGACGGCGCAATCGTCGCCGGGGCCGAGAATAAGGCGTTTATCCCGCGGAAAACGGAAATGTTTTTCTATGTAGGTCAGCAGCCCGGCTTCGCCCTTTTTGTAAAGTTTCATATAGCTTTTATCCTGCGGAACGCGGCCGGCAGGAATTCGACCAGTTCCCCGGCCAGCACGGCGCGGGAAGTCAGTCTTTTGGCGGCCATGTCCCCGCACAGGCCGTGGAGGTAGACGCCAAGGGCCGCGCTTTCAAAAGCGGTTCGCGCATTAAAACCGTTCCGCCTCCCGGCCTGCGCCCATAAGCCGGTTATCAGGCCGGCCAGCACGTCGCCGGACCCGCCTTTAGCGAGCTCGGGGCCGCCGGTGGTGTTGCGCAGCAGCCGCAGCCCGTCGGTTATGAACGTACCCGGACCTTTCAGCAGGCATACCCCGCCCAGGATGGCGTGGAGTTTTTCTATGGCGGCGTGCCTGTCGCTCACTTTTGCGCCGGATAAAAATCTTTCCGCCTCGCCGGAGTGGGGCGTGAAGATCCTCGGCGTGCCCCCCCTGAGAAAGCCGGGGCCGCCGCCGCCGGCCAGGGCGTTCAGCGCGTCGGCGTCCACGACCGCGGGCATGGACGTTTTTTTGAGGAGGTTCCTGACAAATCCGGGGGTTTCCCCTTTAAGCGAGAGGCCGGGACCGATAAGACATACGTCGTATTTTTTATCTTTCTGGAACTCCGCTATCGTGCCGGCCGCTTTCAGTGAAACCGCCCCTTCCACGGAAGGCAGGGGAAGCGTCATAACTTCGGGCAGGGCGCGGGCTATGATCGGCTGTTCGGAATCGGGACAGGCCACGGTGACCAGCCCGGCCCCGGCTTTGAGAGCCGCGCGCGCGGCCAGGATCGCCGCCCCGGTCATCCCCTTGGAACCGGCGATCACAAGGGCCTTGCCGAAATCCCCCTTGTGACCGTCTTTCGCCCGCGCGGGGAGCAGCGGCCTCAAATATTCAGCGGTTATTTTTACGGCTTTCATCTGTAGATCCGGCGGATTTTATAGCTTGAACGCGACGGCGGACGCGCAGGCGTAGTTCCCGGTATGCGAAAGGGAAAGCATGACTTTCAGGCCTTTGAGCCCGGGCCCTTTCAGCGCAACGCCGGGCCGGCCGGTTCCGGCTTTGGAAACCGAAATGGCCTTGAGGGGCAGATCTTTTCTGTCCAGCGCCTTGATAACGGCTTCCTTGGCCGCGAACCGCACCGCGATGCGTTCGAAAATATTCTTACCCTTAAGGCAGTAGGCGACCTCTTCGGGCGTGAAGAACCTTTTAAGGAACTCCGGGTTTTTCCTGTACAGTTTCCGGATGCGGGCCACTTCGGTTATATCTATACCGATGCCGCAGACGGCCGGGGCGCTTTTTTTCATAATAGGTTTATCTGACCGTAACGCTTTTAGCCAGGTTCCGGGGCTTGTCGATGTCGCACTTTTTGGCGAGCGCGATGAAGTAGGCGAAGAGCTGCAAAGGGATGACGGTAAGCAGCGGCGAAAGGATCTCAAGGGTCTTGGGGACCACTATGTACCTGGAAGCTTTGATGAGCCCCCTGGAATCCTCGTCCACTATGGCGGTCACGTCGGCGCCGCGCGCCTTGGCTTCCTCTATATTGTTGGCCACCAGGGACAGCATCTTGGAAGTGGTGGCGATGGCCAGCACCGGCATGCCCTTGTAGATGATGGCGATGGGGCCGTGCTTCATCTCGCCGGCGGCGTAGCCCTCGGCGTGGACGTAGGAGATCTCTTTTATCTTCAGCGCGCCTTCCAGCGCTATCGGGAAATTGATGTGCCGCGCGATGAACAGGAAATGTTCGCTTTTCGCGAAATGGTCGGCCACCTTAGCTATGGAGTCCTCGCTCTCCAGCGTGGCCTCGATGAGGCGCGGTATCTTAAGGAGCTCGTTAACGTAGTTCCGGGCGTCGGCGTCGAAGATGTTCTTGCGGATGACCGCGAAATGTATGGCCAGCACGTACATGGCCGCCATCTGGCCGATGAAAGCCTTGGTGGAAGCCACGCCTATCTCGGGGCCGCAGTGGGTATAGAGCACGTAATCGGCGTCTCGGGTCAGGGTGGAGCCCAGGGTGTTGGTGATCGCCAGTACCTTCGCGCCCGAGGCTTTCGCCTCCCGCACGGCATAGAGGGTGTCGGCCGTCTCGCCGGACTGCGAAACGGCGATGATGAACGTATCCTTGTTGATTATCTTGGCGCGGTCGGAGAACTCCGAAGCGAAGTCCACCGAGGTCGGCAGGCCGAAGTTCTCGAACACGTAGCGCCCGACCAGGCCAGCGTGATAGGCCGTGCCGCAGGCGATGATCTGCACGGCCTTTATGTTCCTGATAAGCTCCGACGGCAGATTTATTTCCTGCTGGAGAACGTCGCCCTTGAGCGGCAACAGGCGCCCCCTCAGCGTGTTTTCCACGGATTCTGGCTGCTCGTGGATCTCCTTGAGCATGAAGTGCTTGTAGCCGCCCTTTTCCGCCATGGTGGAGTCCCACTGGATGGTGACGGAGGAGTGCTCCACCTTGTGCCCCTTGAAATCGAAATAGTTGACCCCTTCTTTCTTTACCACCGCCATCTCGCCGTCGTTCAGGAACACGGCTTTCTTGGTGTATTTCAGGAAAGCCGACACGTCCGAAGCGACGAAGTTTTCCCCGTCGCCCAGGCCTATGACCAGCGGGCTGTGCTGGCGCGCGGCGATCAGCATATTGGGGCACTTGGCCCAAAGTATGGTCATCGCGAACGAGCCGCTCAGCTCCGCGATAGCGCGCCGTACCGCCTCGAAGAAGATCGGCTCAAGGGTGTCGCTGGCGCCGGACTTCCCGGTCCTGTTGAGAGCTTTGATCTTTTCCTCGACGAGGTGGACGACTATCTCGGTGTCGGTCTCCGACTTGAACTTATGCCCCGTCTTCAGGAGTTTTTCTTTTATCTCAAGGTAATTTTCTATGATCCCGTTATGGACGATGACCACCTGGTTATCGCAATCGGTGTGCGGGTGCGCGTTATCTTCCGAAGGAACGCCGTGCGTGGCCCAGCGGGTATGCCCGATACCGACAACGCCTTTCTTCAGCGGGTCTTTGGCGATAAGCGAATCGAGCGCATCCACCCGGCCGCTGACCCGCTTGAGATACAGTTCGTGTTTGGGAGTTATGCCGGCCACGCCGCAGGAATCATAGCCGCGGTATTCGAGCCGCCGCAGCCCGTCCACGAGAACATCCGTGGCCGTCTTTTCGCCGATATAGCCGGTGATTCCGCACATAAGGTCGGTGGTTTACTGGATAAGCCGCTTCATCTCCGCGACCGCCGTCTTGAGGCCGACGAACATCGCCCTGGAGACGATGGAGTAGCCGATATTGAGACAATCCATTCCTTCTATCCTGGCCACGGGGACCACGTTGTAATAGTCCAGGCCGTGCCCGGCGTGCAGGTTCATCTTAAGCTCTTTCGCCAGGAAAGAGGCCAGCTGGAGCTGCTCCAGTTCCTTGGCCTGCAGTTTCTTGCCCCAGGACTCGGAATACTTGCTGGTGCAGAGTTCGACGCAGTCCGCGCCGATATTGTGCGCCGCGCGGATGGGCTGCGGCTCCGGGTCCACGAACAGGCCCACCTCGATGCCCGATTTGGAGAGGTTGCGGGTGATCTTTTCCAGCACGGCGAGGCTGCCGGTCATCTTCAGGCCGCCCTGGGTGGTCAATTCATTGGGGGATTCCGGTACGATGCAGACCGAATCCGGCCTGATCTTAAGGGCGATCTTCTCCATCTCGACGGTGCCGGCCATCTCGAGGTGTATCAGCCCCTTCACTTCCTTTCGGACCCTTTCCACATCCTCGTCCTTGATATGGCGGCGGTCGGCGCGCAGGTGCATCACTACCATATCTCCGCCGGAGCTCAGCACCACGCGGGTGGCCTCTACGGTGTCGGGGTTCTTCTCGCCCCTGGCGTTCCTTAAAGTCGCCACATGGTCGATGTTCACGCCTAATTTAATATTTCTCATTGTCCCTCCCGAAAAATAACTTTAAAATCAATGCTTCACGGCGAGCGCGCCCGAATGCTTCTTGTAATGCTCCATCAGGTCGTCCGAAATGTCCTTAATGATGGTCCTGGATTCGCCTTCCACCAGTATCCGCAGCAGCGGCTCGGTGCCGGAATAGCGTATGAAGATCCGGCCGTTGCCCTTAAGCTTACCCTCGAACTTCGAGATCTTATCGTTGAAGCCGTGGACTTTCTCGAGCGGCGGTTTATGGGCCACTTTCAGCGAACCGACCACCTGCGGATAGCGTTTCCAGAGATTCTTGAAATAGCCGAAAGGCTTGCCCATCTCCCGCACCGCGACCAGTATCTGCAAAGCCGTAAGGATACCGTCGCCCGTGGGCGCGAATTCCCTGAAGATCATATGACCGCTGGACTCGCCGCCGATCTTGAGGTCCTCTTTATGCATGGCGTCCGTGACGTTCTTGTCTCCGACCGGCACCTGCACGACCTTAATTCCGTTGTCTTTCAGATATTTTATAAGGCCGTAATTCGACATAAAGGTCAGAACGGCTTTATTGTTCGTCAGCCGGCCATGCCCGCGCAGATAGGGGGCCGCTATGGAAACCAGATCGTCGCCGTCAAGGAGCCGGCCCTTCTCGTCGGAGAACATGCAGCGGTCCGCGTCGCCGTCAAGACTGATGCCGCAACAAGCCCTGGCGCGCACGGTAGCGTCCTGCATGGCCTGGGTGTGAAGGGCCCCGCAGCCGATATTTATATTTTTACCGTCGGGCCTGGCGCCGATAACGGTTACGTCCGCGCCCAGCTCCTTAAAGATCCTGGGGGCGACCTTGTAGGCCGCGCCATTGGCGCAATCCAGGACGAGCTTTACCCCTTTAAGCGAAAAACCGGCGGGCAGGGTGCTTTTCAGGAAATCGATATAGTCCCTGGAATAATCTTTTTTCTGGATGGCGTGCTTTATTCGTTTATACTTCAGCGGCTTGCCGCTCAGGAGCAGGGCCTCTATCTTACCCTCTATGGCGTCGCTGAGCTTGAGCCCGTCGCAGGAGAAAAATTTTATACCGTTGAACTCCGGCGGGTTGTGGCTGGCGGAGATGACGATGCCGAAATCCGCGTTCTCGCGCTTGACCAGGTAGGCCACGGCCGGAGTGGATATCACGCCGAGGTCCAGCACTTTGAATTTATTCGCCCAGATACCCTCTACAAGGGCTTTTTTTATGCGTTTCCCGGAATCGCGCGAATCCATCCCGATAAGCACCACCTGCTTCCTGTCGGGATGCTTGTTGTAATGCGCCAGCACCAGCGTAGCGGCGTAGCCGATCTTGCTTATGAAATCCACGGTAAAAGGATAGTTCCAGGGAACGCCCCTGATGCCGTCGGTGCCGAATAATTTACCCATAGATCGCCAATAGCTCCGTTTTGCCTGTCTTAATATTAATTTTATATTATAATAACCTAATCGTCTAGGACTCTGTCCCATAAGCGGATATAGAAACAGTTGCCCCCCCGGAGTCGGACGAAAATGGGTTTATAAGCGATTAGTCCGTTAAAAACGGAGGGATGGCCGAGCGGTTGATGGCGCCAGTCTTGAAAACTGGTAAAGGCGTAAGTCTTTCGTGGGTTCGAATCCCACTCCCTCCGCCAAATTTTACTTTTTAATAAATCGGAATTTTTTTCCGAATTCTGCGCGCGCGAAAAATTAAAATTTAGCAGAAATCCCCACGGTTTTTTTAATTCAAACGAAAGCTCTTTCCTGCCTATCCGGAAGTTCGAACCGATCTTTTTCATTATTTCCCGGTTTTCCTCCGGTTTTCCCAGCCCGAGGACTTCTCCTATGCGGGCGGCTTCCCGGTAGAACTCTATCTCCGGTTCGAACCGATTTACGCTCTGCCGTGCAAAAGCTGCAACTTTATCTTGTAAATCCAGTTTCTCATTTAAAAATGAACGCTTCTTTTGGGCATATTCATCCTGCGTTATCTGCCCGCTTATAACCAAGTCCAAAAGAGCGTTCATTTTTTTATCCAGGATATCAATATCAACTCGCAGCTTTTGGACGGTCCCGGCCACGGCCTGGGCCAACGCGGCCCTTTCCTTTTCCGCATCAAGAATGAGCCCGTTGGCCAGGGCCGTGGGTAAGGAAACAGATTGTAATTCACCTTTTATCCGCTCCGTTATCAGTTCTTCCCGAACATAGGGCTCGGTACATGAACCCTTGCGCTTGGTACAGCGCAGATAATTATGGCCCTTTTGGGTTTCCGTGGTTATAAAGCAACCGCATTCCTTACAGTGGAACAGGCCCCGGTAGATGTAGGGCTTTAGTTTAGGGCCCTTGGGCTTGCTTTTACTCGCCATAACCTCCTGGCACTTATCAAACATGGCTTTCGTTATGAGCGGCTCGTGTTTGCCCTCGTGAATCTCGCCATTATAGCGTATCACTCCGTAATAGGCCGGATTGCGCAGCATATACTGATAGTTTGAAGTGGCAAGCGGTTCGACGTGGCGGCCTTTAAGCCCGGCTCCGTTCATTATACGGCGCACTTCCGCCAAAGGATAATCGCCGGTGGCGTAAAGCTCAAAGGTCTTACGGATCAAGACCGCCCGGTCTTTATCCGGCAAGATGGTCCGGGTGTTCTTATCATTTATGTAACCGAGCGGGGCGGTGCCGGGGCAAATGCCGTTGCGCAATTTCTGGCGAAAGCCCCGCTTTACGTTTTCTGAAAGATTATCCACATAATACTTGGACTGGCCGAAAGCGATAGACAGCATAAACTTGCCCTGCGGCGTGGGGTCAAACCAGAAGGTAGGGAACTTCAAAGCCGTTATCTTGGCAGTGTCTACCAAGTAGATAATGCGCCCGCCGTCTATTGAATTGCGGGCCAGCCGGTCGGGATGCCAGGCAACAATGCCCTGCGCGGTGCCCTGTTCTATGGCGGCTATCATATCATTGAATATTTCGCGGCCCGGCTCCTTGGCTGTTTTACTCTCGATGAAGTCTTTTACGATTATGAGGTTTTCCTTTTTGGCGTATTCCCTAAGCTCGGCAAGCTGCGCCTCTATGGATAAGATCTGCCGGTCAGGTTCATCCGTTGATTTCCGGGCATAAAGAAAATACCGCATCGTCTGGTTTTCCATAAGTTCCCCCTACCTTATTATATGACTCTGCCTACCTTACGCATAAGTTCGCTTTTACCTTGCGCTTTATGCCGGTTTGGCTCAGCAGAGCGAAACCGGCATAAAGGGCCTACTATCAACTCTCCGCCGCGTTTAAGGCCGGCCTGGCTGTAAAGCGAGGCCGGACTTAAAGGCGGCGCATTAAGGAAGAGATCGGTTCGGGAAGCTTTGCTTCCCGGCGCGCCAGTGCCGAACTTCCGGGCTTCTCGCCGTTTGAATTAATAAATCCGTGGGTGTTTCTGCTAAATTTTAATTTTTCGCGCGCGCAGAATTCGGAAAAAAATTCCGATTTATTAAAAAGTAAAATTTGGCGGAGTCTCAGGGTGAAAGTTCGAACTTACTTTGCGCAACATCCTGCGGAAACTGTATAAATTCCACTTCCGATCCGTTTCCTCGAAGGTAGGCCGATCTTATCCGCGAGATGCCGCACGGGCGGCCACGCCGCGCGGCCGCCCATGCTTTCCGCTTGGAAGGGGGTTCGCAGTGCTCGCCCACACGCCGGCCCATTGGTGGGCCGGCTCCGGGCTCGCTCTGCTCCAGCAGAAACAGCGTTGTTTATCATCTCCTCACCCCACCCCCGTCCGCCAGAGGCGGCCGGGTTTCGGCTTCGCCGTACAACCCGGAAAATTATTGCCCGCGCCCACTGCAAAGAAATTTAACCGGTGGCCACAGATTGAGTAAAACACCGCCCTGGCGCTTACGCGCCACGGTGGTCTTTTTGTGATAATTTTATGTCGCCACCGGGAGAGGCAGAAGCAGCAACAGCAAGGAAGCTAAGGCCGGGACAGCCCGGAGAAGCCGTGCAGACCCGGCCTTAGCCGCCTTATCTGGCCCCGCCCTTATCATGGTACGGCATAATGCCCGCCCGTAAATTAGGCGAAGAATACCCGAAAACAACCTTCCTACTGCTCCTACTGCTGTCGGTGTGGTCTGAATGGTCACTTAAAATAACTTAGTGGAACGTCCTTCGCCCAAAGTCCGCGTCCGCGAAACCTGATTTCTACTCAAGTGCCCCGGACTCTCGGGGAAGGCCAACAAGCAAGCTTGAAAATGTGTGTAATCACAATAGGGGGAAATCATATTTACTAAGGCTATCTGGCGACCGGGGGCTGCTTGAGCATCCGGTGAGCGGAAAGGCGCGGGAATTTATTTGCAGTATTTGGCCAGCATATCCGCAGGTACCCCGCCGTTTTCATGTTCCGCCGCTATTTTCCATTCCCGGCACGCGCCTTCATGGTCCCCCAGCGCAAGTTTGCATTTCGCAAGATTGGTATGGGCTTCATAAAAATCCGGTGTTGCGGCGATAATCCTCTGAAAATATTCCATTGCTCCCTTATAATTCCCCTTTTCTCCTTCCTTTACTCCGGCTTTGTTCATCTCTATGGCGCGTGCCATGCTCGACCGCAGATACATATGCTGTTTAAACATTTCAAGATTTTCCCGATAGGCGGGATTCAGCCTGGCCGCTTCTTCAAAATCCTTGTCCGCACCGGTATAATCGTTCTTGAGTTCCTTTATCGTTCCCCTGATGGTATACGCCTGTTCGTTATATGCCGGCTTTATCGCCAGGAGTTTATTCAAGTCGGCCAGCGTCTCATCGTACCTTTTCTTATGGAAAAGAATGAACGCGCGGTTGTAGAGGGCCTCCGTCTCGTAGGGGTGAATCTCGATGGCCCGAGTATAATCATCCAACGCTCTGTCGGTATTCCCCTGCCGGTCGCTCTCCGCCCCGTGGAGAAAGTACGCGAGCGCCGAATGGGAATTCGTTTTAATAGCCAGTTCCGCATAGGTCAGCGGGGTCCTGTAACTCCGGCTGAAATACAAATTCACTGCGGCCAGATAAACAAGCAGGGAGATGCTCGCGGCGCGGAAATATTTTTTTGAATCGGCGCCTGTCTCACGAAACATGTCAAGGATAATGAGTAAAAGACCAAAACACATCAAATAGGACCTGTGGTCAAGGGTGTCGTAGGTGTAATAGGCGAATTCAGGGCGGTAGGCCATTCCGGGAAGGATTAGCGCGGAAAACCAGCACAGGGAAAAGATTGTCAGGTTGCTGAATCGTATCTTTCTGTACTTGAACAGCAGGAAAAAGAGAATTATTATCAGCATCCCTGATATTGTGGATGACGCGTGGAAGGAAGGCAACGTGGAAAAATTCACCGGCACGAAAAATTTGGCGATCGTTTCAGGCACCATCGGTAGATTGCTGACAACCGCTGAAAACCCCACCGAACCTTTTGTGTCGGAAATGGCGTAGTTTCTCATGAAAAAATATATAGCTAAAGCGGCCGGATAGGAAAACAGGAGCGAGAATCCGCTTCGATTGAATATGGATTGCCTTGAAAACAACCAAAGGTACGTGAAATAAAGGAACGGCAGCACAATCGCTGTTTCCTTCGCCAATAAAGCGAGACAGAAGAACAGGAAATGCGGCCAATAAGAGTATTTGCCGTCATTTTCAGCATGTTTGATCAAGGATATCATAGAAAGGAATGCGAATAGCGCCAGCAGGAGATCTCCGCGCGCTGGTATCCAGATCACCGTGTGCAAAAATAAAAAATGAACGGAGTAGATCAATGAGCCCAACAGTGCTAGTCTTTTCCTGAACTTAAGTGATACAAGCAGGTTGAAAACGGCCATACAACAGACCGCATGAAGGATTAAATTGGTGAGATGGGCCGTGAACGTAATATCGCTCCCCCATTGCGCGTCAAGCATGAACGTAAGGCCCTGAAGCGGTCTGTACAATTCGATCAAACCGTGGCCGTACCAAGCGTCGGTCGTGAACAGTTTGGGAAAATTAGACAGGTTTTTCAGGAGGTCGAGGTTGTTGGCCACCAGCACATCGTCGTCATTTTTAGTGAGGCCGAAAGCAAGGCAATGCAGATAAAGAGCGGCACAGACCGCAGCTATGAGAAAATAAATGGCATAGGGAATCCCCGGCGCATCCGGAACAGCGGATGGTTCGGCGAGGAGTGAATTTGTCTTGTCAACTTTTTGTTTTTTTGGAGTTTTGCCTTTCATGGATCTGTAGGAAACATACAAGGCCCGTTATCGTAAGTTCTTCCCTCATCTGAAGCTTCTGGACGCCTAAAAAATTTACAAAAAACATGGCCCCTACTGCCATAGTACCAAAAGCGGGGTTTGTTTATCAAATTTTGCGGAG
>Ga0334722_10001657_pt1 | contig 27073 bp, 23 predicted proteins | sample C3_bottom_MG_FD_207210 | JGI IMG/M metagenome (GOLD analysis project Ga0334722, IMG submission 207210) | Sediment microbial communities from Yellowstone Lake, YNP, Wyoming, USA - C3_bottom | ecosystem: Environmental > Aquatic > Freshwater > Lake > Sediment | place: USA: Wyoming | collected... | reverse complement strand
CTGGCCACGTACTCACGGACCTCGCCGCGCGAGCCGACCCCGCCCGCCGCCACGCCGTCGCGCCCGCCCTCGACCGAGCGCTCTTTGAACAGGGGCAGGCGCCGGCCTTCGACGTAGACGAAGAGGTGGGTGTGGTCGCGGCTCTTCTCGACCTGCAGGTCATAGCCGGCGGCGACGAGACGCCGGCCCGCCCGCTCGACGGCGGCGTTGATGTCTTCGGTGGCCTCGATGACGGCCCGCAAGAAGTCGGCCTGCATGACCCGAAAAGGCCGGAACATCGGGTCGATGAGGATCAGGCCGTGCCGCCCGAAGAGCCGTAACATCAGGCGGGCAAAGAAGTCGGCCAGGCTGCCGGCGGCGGCCAGAGCCTCGCGGAGGCCGTCGACGATGGGGCCCTTGAACTCGGAGGGCGGGGTGGCCTCGGCGAGCGCGTCAATCACTGCGGCGACCTCGGGACCGGCCGGGAGATGCCCGATGGAACGGGCATCGCCGGCCCCCGGGGCGGGCGAAAGGCGTAGATGAGCCGGTTCCCCGGTCGGCGCCAGGTAATTGAGCTGGCTGATTTCAGCGAAGTCGTGGTCCTCGGAAGCCACCCAGAAGATCGGGACGACGGGCCTTCCAAGCTCGTCGGAAAGCTTCCGGGCCAGCTGGATGAGGCTGATCGCCTTATGCACGGTGTAGAGTGGGCCGGTGAGGATGCCCGCCTGCTGCCCGCCGACGACCGCGGCCGAGCCGGGGTGCTCGAGGAGCCCGATCCGGTCGATGGTCTCCCGGCCCGCCCCCAGGTCACGATTGTAGTCGGCCAGCGCGGCGGCCAATTGGCGGCGGTCTTGACGGTAGGTGCGGTTCAACCCGGCCAAACGCTCGAACATGGATTTGGTCGAGTACGGGTCATGGCGGAAGAAAGAACGGACCCGCTCGAAGTCCCGTAGATAGGCGGCGACGAGCGGGCTGTCCGGATGAAGCTGTTCAGGCTCGATCCTCAGAGGCATGGAATTCTCCTTCAAAGTGACAACTCAGACGAGAGACAACTCAGACCAGCGTCCCGGGGAGGACGCGGACCCGGCCCCGGCCGGGCACGACCTCGCCAATGGCGACGGCCCCGCGCACCCCCCGGGCGGCGAAGGCCGCCTCGAGGGCGCCGGCCCGATCGGACGGGACGGCGATCAAGAGCCCGCCCGAGGTGACCGCATCGCAGAAGACGGTCCGGGTGCCGGCCGCCAGCGTCGGATCGAAGACCACCAGCGGCCCGTCATCGAGCCCGGACGCCCGCCCGCCGTCCGGATCGGTCAGGAACCTGAGATTGTTCTTGGTCCCACCGGGGACGGCGTCGTGCTTCAGGAAGTCCCAGGCCCCGCTGATCACCGGGACGCGCGGAGCGTAGATGAGGAGGTCGACGCGGCTGGCCCGGGCCATCTCGGAGGCGTGGCCGGCCAGACCGAAGCCGGTGACGTCGGTGCAGGCATCGACGCCCACCTCGAGCATGGCTTCGGCAGCCGCCCGGTTGAGCTCGGCCATGATCTCGGTGGCCAGGCGGATGATGTCCTCGCCGGCCAGGTCGCGCTTGAGGGCCGTGGTGACGATCCCCAGGCCGATGGGCTTGGTCAGGTAAAGTCGATCGCCGGGCCGGGCCCCGGCGTTGGTCACAACCCGGTCGGGATGGACGGTGCCGGTCACGGCCAGGCCATACTTGGGCTCCGGGTCGTCGATGGAATGCCCGCCGGCCAGGACGACGCCGGCCTCGTTGAGCTTCTCACCGCCGCCCTTGAGGATCTCAGCCAGGACCTCGGGCCCCAATTTGCCGGTGGGGAAGCCGACCAGGTTGAGGGCAAGGAGGGGCTTGGCCCCCATGGCGTAGATGTCGCTGAGGGCGTTGGCCGCGGCGATGCGCCCGAAGTCGACCGGGTCGTCGACGATGGGGGTGAAGAAGTCGACCGTCTGAACGATGGCCAACTCCGGTCCAAGTCGGTAGACACCGGCGTCATCCAGGGTGTCCAGACCGACGATCAGGTTGGGGTCCCTGACCCCAGAGGGTAGGTGGCGCAGGACCTGCGCCAGGTCCGCTGGACCGATTTTACAGCCTCAGCCCGCCTTGGAGGTCATCCTGGTCAGCCTGATCTGTTCGCGACGGTCCTCCACCCCCGCACCCCCTTTCGTCGTCCGGCTTCCGGTCGGCTCGTCCCGGCCCTGGAGGTCCGGTCAGATGCGCGACCAAGCGTAGCACGTGTTCTGCCACTTCCTGCGGTAGACCTCGACCTTCTCCTCCTCGTTCAAGCCCTGGCCACTGGCGACGAACTCAGCCTGGATGGCCGACCGCACGGCCTCGAGGACCAGTTCCTCAAGGTGCGAGCAACCCTCGGGCCCACCCAGGGCCTCGCGGGCGACCTTGCCGATGCCGGCCCCAGCCGTCTTCCCCACCAGGGCTTCGACCCTCTTCATCACGTCGGCACACAGCGCGTAGGGCGATCGCTGCATCTCCGCCCGCGCGGCGACGATGGTCAGGTCGGGCAGGCGGACCTCGAGGGTCACGTTCAGCTCATGGAACGTGTCAATGAAGAAGCCCTCAAGGACCATCCGGTCGTCGGCCACCCTCTCGGCGTAGCTGCTCACGGAGCGGTTATACAGGCGCATCAGGAGACCTCCGGAACCCGGCCGAAGACCCAGCGGGCGCCGGTCTCGGTGATGGTGAAACCGGTCAATTCAAGCCCTTCCAGGAGGCCGGTGATTTCGGCATCGGTGAAGTGGCGCCAGATCAGGCCCGCAAAGGGGCCGTCCGTATAATACCACGAACCATCGGGCATGACCTCGTGAGGAGACGGCATGGTGTCTGGCCCGTCGAAGGACAGGAAGAAGACCCCGCCCGGCCGCAGGACCCGGGTCATCTCCTCGACCGCCTTGCGGGCGTTATCGAGGCCGAGGTGATCGAGGAGCCTGCTCCCGACGTACCCATCGAAGCTGGCCTTGGGGAACGGAAGCGAGGTGGCCGAAGCCACGACGAACGAGGCGTCGACGCCCTCCGTCTCGGCCCATTTCCTCGCCGCCTGGACGGCCAGCTCGACGATGTCGACCCCGGTCGGCCGGAGGCCACGCTTGGCCATGTAGATGCACCAGCGGCCGAGGCCGCAGCCGACGTCCAGGATTTCGGCGGCCCCGCTGGCGATGAGGAAGTCGGTCACGTCGACGGCTTTCTGGGACATGGGCAGGTTGCGGTAGGCGTCACTCATCCCGGTGAAGAGCTTGGTCCAGTACTGCGGTTGGGCCGCCTGGCGTGGGTCGATGGCCGGGGCGATGGGGACCCCCTCCTTGCACGGCTCGATCCGCCCCGGGGTGGGTTTCCTGGAGCCGCCTCTCAAGCTTTTTGGTTTAAAAGCGGACGATAATGCGTTTTCGACGATTCGGGATGCTTTCCTCCTTGTCCTGTCCGCTTTGTCCTGTCCGCCCTGTCCTGTCCGCGCCAGCTTCACTTCGCGCGGGGGCGCCGCCTGAGCCGCCCCAGGAGCAGGCGGTAGCCGGAGCCCTGGTTCATGGCCCGCCGAATCCGGCTGATGGTGGCCGAGCTCATCCCGGTCCTGCCCTCGATGGCCTCGTAGGTCAGACCCTCGTCGAGCATCCGGGCCGCCTCCCACCGCTGAGCCAGGGTCTTGAGTTCGGCCGCCGTGCACAGGTCCTCGAGGAAGCGGCGGGCCTCGTCCTCGTTCCGCAGCATCAGGACGGCCTCCACGAGGCCGTCCAGTTGACGTCCCAACCGGCGACTCTTGATCACTGACCCGTCTCCTTTCGCTGACTAAAGAGCCGGTGAAAGGGATTCGCCGTTAATTGTGGTTATTCCTTGTTCCGGCGGAGGTTTTTTACGGCCGGCCGGGGGGCTGAAATCCGCTCGAGGGCGGCGATGACCGCCAGCGCCCCGGCCCCGCCGATGAGGGCCGTCACCAGTTGGGGAAGGCCGAAGGCCGCGGCCACAACCGGCTTGAGGTTCAGAAGGTAACGGACGGCGCCGGCCAGGGCGGCGAACTTCACCAGAGCCGCTGCGACCACGCCGGGGTAACGCCCCCAGGTCCGCGCGAGACGGCTGAAGCCAGCGAAGACCAGCACCAGAAGGGCGTTGGCGACCATGATGAAGGGTACCACCGGCGCCGCCGGGGCCTTGACGATGCCATAAGCCAGGGCGATCCATGGCGTCACCGACCCGATGATAACCCCCCCGACAGGGCCGACCACATGGGCCGAGATGAAAAGCATGGCGTTCACCAGCGGTCCGGTGACCGCCTGACCGAGGCGTCCGGAGAAGAGCTGCGCCGCCACGGTCATGGCGAGGAGGACGGCCGTCCTCGTGAGGGTCCTGAGGCTGACGTGCATTCTGAAGGCCTCCATCGTTTGGGCCGGATCGTTTGGGCCGGGGAAGCTGCTCCTGTTTTCACAAAAATGAACAAACCTCGGGGGAGCCCGCACCGAAAGGGCGGCGCTAGGCACCGACCGGGGTTGCGATGGGCCGCACCCTGCTCGTGTGGCTCACCTCGGCGCGAGAGGACTAGCAATTGCCCTCCCCCGCTCACCCTGATTATACACCCCGCCCGGTGCAGGGGGCGTTAAGCCAACGTTAACAAAGCTTCATGAAGGCTCGACGAGCGGTAACCGCACGGTGAACTGGGCCCGGGCCGGGTCGGTCACCTCGACGGTACCGTGGTGGGCGCCCACGACCGCGGCCACGATGGCCAGCCCGAGGCCGCTCCCACCCTCTTCCCGGGCCTGGTTGCGACCCCGGTAGAAACGCTTAAACAGGTTGGGGACGTCCTCCGGGTCGATGCCGGGCCCGGTATCGCGCACCTCGATGACGGCCTGCCCGTCCCTGGTGGTCAGGCTGACCTCAACCCGGCCGCCCCGGGGCGTGTACTTGATGGCGTTGCCGATGAGGTTATCGATGGCCTGCTGGAGGAAGGACGGGTCATGGGCCACCACCAGACGCCCTTCGGGGAGATCCCCAACCAGCTCAAGACCCTTGGCCCGGGCCGTCGGGGCGAGCCGCTCGACCGCTTCCGCGACCGTCTCGGCCAGGTCGGACGGTTCCAAGCGGATTTCGATCAGACCCGAGTCGAGCTTGGAGAGCTGCAGGAGGTTTTCCGTCAACCTCTGCAAGCGCTCGATCTGTTTACTTGAGTTTTCAAGAAACTCTCGGCGGGTGACCGGGTCGTCCCCGGCGCCTTCGAGCATCAGTTGGTTGAAGGTCGAGAGGGCGGTCAGGGGCGTCCTCAGCTCGTGCGACATGTCGGCGATGAAGACCTTCAACCGGTCGCGTTCGGCGGCCAGGCCCTGCAGGCTTTCCCGGACGCGGTTGCTCATCTCGTTGAAGCGTCGGGCAAGGATCCGCAGTTCGACCGAACCCGCCTCGGGCACCGATCGGCCGAGTTCGCCTTCGGCCAGACCCTCGGCGGCATCGGTCATCTCGCGCAGCGGACGGCTCAGCGACCGGCCGAGCCAGACCGCCAGGACCGTCGACAGAACCAGTCCGAGGGCGCTCACCTCGACGAGGATGGCGTTCAGGTCAGACTGGGCGGTCGCCAGGTCCTCGTTGCGATCGACGAGGACCCAGGCCTGAGGCTGCCCGTCGCGCAGGAAGGGGACCACGGCCTGCATCCGCGGGCCGTGCCCGGCCCTTCCGAAAAGGCTGAGGCGCGGTCTCTCGGCCGGCTGGTCGAACCCGAAGAGCTCGATGTTCGGGCCGAGTGGCCCGGGCAACCCAGGTTGGCGCGGATCGGTCACCAGGGTCAGGTTGACCCCAAGGAGCCGTTCCAGATCGGGGAGCCCGTCCTGGACTTCGACAACGCTGTCGAAGTAGTTCAGCACGTCGGCGACGACCTTGACCTTCTCCGTGAACTGGCTGGCCTCGTCGGCCCGCATATAGGTCATGAAAATCCGGTTGACGAGGAGGCCGGTGAAGGCCAGAATGACCGCGACGACGAGAATGAAGGCGATGATCAGCCGCCATTGCAGAGTGTTCAGGCGGCCCAATCAGCTCTCCCTCCACTTGTAGCCGGCCCCGCGGACGGTCTCGATGTAGCCCAGGCCGCCCGGACCCTCGCCGAGCTTCTCCCGAAGGTTCCGGATGTGCACGTCGATGGTCTTGGCCCCGCCGAAAAAGTTGACGTCCCAGATGGATTGGATGAGTTCCTCGCGCGAGAAGACCTTTCCCGGCCGGCGGGCCAGGTGGCGGAGGATCTCGAACTCGGTATGGGTCAGGTGAATCGATTCCTGGCCTTTGGTTACCTTGCGCCTGTCCAGGTCGACCAGGAGATCGAAGGTGCGGAAGGTCACCGCCTCGCCGGTCGCCGGGGCCTTCGCCCGGCGCAGCAGGGCGCGGCACCGGGCGACCAACTCGCGCACGCCGAAGGGCTTGGTCACATAGTCGTCGGCGCCGATCTCCAGACCCAGCACCTTATCGGCCTCCATATCCCGGGCGGTCAAAAGGAGGATGGGCAGGTTCGAGTTTTTCCGCCACTCGCGGACAAGGTCGAACCCGCTGCCGTCGGGCAGGCCGATATCGACGATGGCCATGGCCGGCTCCTCGGCGGCGAAGAGCCGCCTGGCTTCAGCCAGCGTGGCCGCCCCGGCCACCCGCCAGCCCTCCTGCTTCAGGGCATAGGTCAGGCCCATGGTCACGCCGTGGTCATCTTCAACGACGAGGATCGGCTTTCCCCCGGCCAGGTTTTCGGAGAGGTCGCCCATCGCCCTCACCTCAGTTCGCGCTCGGCGCCGGTCGAGCGGCCCGTTCTCCAGTCGGTTAACTTGTTTATTATTAAATGATTTCGGCCTGATTCCTTCCGGATTTAACTGCGAACTCAGGGAAGCTCTGGCCGCGGATTCGCGGATTGCAGACAGGACGGCCGCCCCCGGTTGCCCGAGCGGGCGGCCGCCCTTGTACTGTTCGGCGCGGGCCGGCTTCTTCCTGCCCCGACCGGGGTGACGCCGGTCGGGACTGGCCTGCAACCCCTCGCGTCAGACCGGCGGGTTGTTCCGCCGCTCGATTGTTCAGCTGCTGCTCTCGGTGGACCAGCCCTCGGGGAAGCGGCCGCCCCGCCCGACGGTCCCGAACGACCCTGGGCCGCCGTACGCCCCGAAGTTGCGGGCTTCGCTGCGGACCATGTTCAGCGTCTCCTCGTCTCCCGGGAGGACCTTGTACCAGCCCTTGCGCTCCATAACCTCGAACCAGTCCTCGGCCATCCGCAGGTGATCATCGATCATCCGGGTGAAGGCCCGGCGCACCTGCGGGGTCGAACACTCCAGGGCGGTCCTCGTATTCTCCACGGCCATGAATTTCGAAGCCTCGAGGAAACTTGTGGCGATGGCCTTCGAGCTCATTCGGTTGGCGCCCGCCCCACTGACGTTAGGCATGTTCGGCCTCCTTTCGATCCCCTGCCCGGGTCGGGTCAGGTCCTGATGTTTCCGTAGTAAGCGCCGCCTTCGTTCCGCTCGAAGCCGGTCTCGCCATGGGCACCCCCGTAACTAGGTCCGCTCCAGCCGGGCGCCGTGTAACCCGGGGCCTGGGCCTGCTGGGTCGCCGATCGTCTGGTCTCGCCGGCCCGACCCTCGGCCACCGTGGCCTCGCTGACCAGCCTCAACAGCTCGTCATGGTGCTGCTGGAGCATTCGCTGGGTGCGCTCGACCATGTTTCGGACGTCGTTGTCCTCGCACTGAGCGGCCATCATCGCGGCCTTCTCAAGGCAGGCCTCGTTGCCCCTGATGGCCTCGCCCAGTTCGAACAGCTCAATCTGGCTGACGTTCATGATTCTGCGTTCACCTCCTCCGTCGGGTAGCTTGAACCGCGCGGGCTGGAGGCTTGCGAGGGAATTGGTGGCTCCGGAGGGTGGGAACGAGCGATCTACCACAATCTTGAAGGAGAGGCCCGCTCGGAGCGCGAATACAGGCCTGAGGGCAGTCACGGCGCTCGCCGGTGGGCCGCGCCGCGACGTCGAAGGCCGCCCCAAGGTGGTCGCCCCGAGGAGGTTCCTCCCTTGCCCAAGCTCCTGCACCTGGCCGATGTTCATCTGGACTCGCGCTTTGACGGCCTGAAACTTCAACCCGAGCTGGTTGCGGCACGACGGATGGAGGTCCGCGAGGCTTTCGCCGCCCTGATGGCCCTGGCCCTGAGGGAGCGGGTGGCGGCCGTGCTCATCGCCGGGGACCTCTTCGAACACCGCTGGGTGACCAAGGCGACGATCAACGCCGTGCGAGAACAATTCCACGGGCTTGGAAGCATCCCCGTATTGATCGCCCCGGGCAACCATGATCCCCTGATCGATGAGTCCTATTACCTGACCCAGGACTGGCCGGGCAACGTTCACATCTTCGGCCGGGGCGCGGGCGGCCGGGCCCACCCCGAGCCGGCTGCCGTTGACCTGCCCGACCTGGGGCTCCGCGTGTGGGGCCACGGCTCGCGGCGCTACGATTCCGACGAGGACGTGCTCGCTGCTCTGACGAACGCCGCCCCGGGGATCCGATCCGGGTTGGCCCGCCTGATCCTCCTCGTCCACGGTTCGGATCTGACCACCGTGCCGGAAGGCGTCCCTCTCTTCCAGCCGATCGACCCGCGGCGGGCGGCCCGCGCGGGCTTCGATTACCTGGCTCTCGGCCACTACCACCGGCCGCGGGCCTCGACCATCGACGGCTCCCTGGTCGTCTATCCGGGATCGCCGGAGGCCCTGAACTTCGGCGAGCCCGGCGAGCACGGGGCTTTCCTGGTCTCGTACGACGCCGATGGGGTCTTTCAGGCCGAGTTCCACCGCATCGGCCGGCGTCGGCACGTGACCGCCCAGATCGATCTGACCGGCAGCCGGACCGACGACGAGGCCCTGGGCCGCATCCTGGCCGTGGCCACCCCCGAGGCCCGGGCGGCCGACCTCTTCCGGCTGACCCTGACCGGCCGCCTGGACCCGGGGCTCGGCCTCGACCTGGGGGCGGTCAGGCTGCGGGCGGCCGAGGCCTTTCGTTTCGTCGAGTTCGCCGATGAAACCCGCCCTGATTGGGATCTCGATTCCCTGGCGAAGGGCGATTCCGTCCGGGCCATCTTCGTCCGCGAGGCCCTCGCGGCCATGGCCGCCGAGCCCGACCGCAGGGGCTTCTGGGAGCGGGTGCTGGCGGCCGGCCTGTCGGCCTTCGAGGGGAGGGCCGCGCGATGAGGTTGACCCGTCTCGAGGTAGCCGGTTTCGGCCGGATCAAGGACCTGAAACTGGATCTGGCGCCTGGGCTCAACGTCGTCTATGGGCTCAACGAGGCCGGCAAGAGCACCCTCCAGCGTTTCATCCAGGCCATGCTCTACGGGTTGCAGAAGCCGGGGGCGGCGAAGGTCACCAGGCTTCCAGAGTATGACCGCTACCGCCCATGGGACGGTGGCGACTACCGCGGGGCCCTCGAATACGAGCTGGCCGACGGCCGCCGGTTCCGGGTCGAGCGCGACTTCGCCCGCGGCCCGGCGGCCACGCGGATCCTGGACGCGGCCACCGGCGCCGATGTCAGCGCCCGGTTTCCCCAGGACCGGCGGCATGAATTGCTCTTCGCCGCGAAGCACCTGGGCCTCTCCGACGGGGAGTTCATCTCCACATGCTGCCTCCCGCAGCTCCTGACAGACCACATCGAGCTGGCCGACGAGATCAGCGAGCGGCTGGCCAACCTGGTTCAGGCGGGAGCCGAGGACGTGTCGGTCCGGCGAGCCCTGAAGGTCCTCGAGGATCAGGTCGCCGAACTCGGATCGGACAGCGCGCCGACGCGACCGGTGGCCCGCAGGCGGATGGAGGTCCAGGCCCTGGCAACGAAGCTGGAAGAAGCTCAGCGGGCGCGCCAGGCCCTTCTGGCCGAGGAAGTCAGGCTCCGGGAGGGCGAGGCCCAGGTGGCCGAGGGGCGCATGGCGGTGGCCGAATTCGAGGCCCGGCTGGCGGCGACCCGCCGGCGGAGCCTGGAGCTCCGCCTGCAGAAGGTGCGGGAGGGCGAGGAGGCGGTGGCCCAGGCGGCCGCAACCATCGAGGGTCTCCGGCCGGGGCCCGAGGTGGCCGATCCGACGGTCTTCGAACCGGCCGGTCGGGCCCGCCTGGCCGAGCTCAGTCAAAAGGTCCGATCGCTGAGGGCCGAGCGGGCCGGTCTCCTCGAAGAGGGGCGGGAGTTGGAAGGCCGTCGGGATGGGCTGGCCGTGGCTCCGGCGGGGGCCGATGGACGCCTCGAGGCCTTGCGTCGCACGCAGTCGGAGCTCAAGGCCGTCGACGAAGAGCTGGCCGCCGCCCGGAGTCGTCTGGGCGACGACCGGATATCCGAGCTTCGGTCGCGGCTCGCCGGGCTCGAGGCGAGCGCGCGGACGGGGCTGGCCGCGGGCCTCGCGGCTGTGGCCGGGCTGGCGGTGGTCGGCGCCATCCTCGGCGTAGCCGTCAATCCACTTCTCTTCATCGTCGCCGCCCTGGCCGTGCCAGCTGCCGTGTGGACGTGGTCGGCCCACCGGTCGACGACGGCCAGGGTCGCGGAAACGCGCCGGCAGCTGACCGAGGCGCAATCCCAAATGGACCAGGTGGCCGGACGGGCCCGCGACCTAGAGGACCGCCGGGCCAGGCTCCTGGGCGATGCCGGCGTCGAATCGCCGGCCGATCTGGACCGTCTCGTCACCCACCTGGTCGATGATCTGGCCCAGTTCCGCGCGCGCCGGACGGCCGTTGAAGAAGCTCTCGCCGCCGCTCGGACCAAGCTCGAGCGGGTCGAGAAGGAATTGGCCGAGGCCGAGGCGGCTCTCCGGGAGACCCTGGCCCAGGCCGGAGCAGCCAACCTCGACGACTATCTCGCCCGAGCCGAGCGTTACGCCCGCTACCAGAAGGAGCTGACCGCCCACCGGCAGCAGACCGAGTTGCTCCGCCAAATCCTTGGCCGCGAGACCCGCGAAGGGTTGGAGTCGCGCCTGGCCGAGCTGGTCGAGACCGTACCCCCGGGGGTTATCCCTTTTCCCGACGCCGAGCTGGAATCGCGCGAGCGCGAGCTCCGCGAGCTCAGGGAACGGTTGGCGACCAGGGAACGCGAGCTCGCGCGGGACCGCGGCAACCTGGAGGGACGCTATCGCGACCTGCCCGATCCGGCCGACCTCGACCGGCGGCTTGAGGCCGCCCGCGGCGAGCTGGCTCGGTTGGTCGAGGCCAGGGACGTCCTGACCACGGCCGCCCGGCTCATCGCTGAGGCGTCCGAGCAGGTTCAAAGGCGCTTTGCGCCGGCCCTCAATGGCGAGGTGGCGGCAACCGTCGCCCGCCTGACCGGCGGGGCCTATCCGGAGATCCGCGTCGACCGGGGTTTTGCCATGAGTGTCATCGTTAACGGCCGAAGCCACCGCGTTCAGGATTTGAGCCGGGGCACCCTTGACCAGTTTTACTTCGCCCTCCGGGTGGCCGTGACCGACCTCCTCACCGGCGGCGGCGAGCACCCGCCCTTCATCCTTGATGACAGCCTGGTCCACTACGACGACGGGCGGATGGCCGCCGCCATGGCTCTCCTGGCTGAAATCGGGCGGACCCACCAGGTCGTCCTGTTCACCTGTCACCGCCGGGAGGCCGCCGCAGCGCGCGCCCTCGGGGTGGAGGCCACGCTGATCGAATTGAGCGGCTCCTGACCCGAGAAGATCTCGGGAGGGAGACATCGGGAGGAAAATCGCGGAGGGACGGCCGGCGGTGAGCCGACCGTCCCTCGTCGTCCATGGGGCAACGCTTCTGACGCTCCCTGGGGCAACGCTTCTGACGTTCGGATTCAGAGAGGTCGGATTCAGAGATTGGCGGCGGTCGGCCGGTGCTCCGGGCCGGTGGCCTCCAGCCCCAGATGGGCGAAGCTGAGGCCGCCGAGGACGGCAACCGTCGCCAGCCCGACGAGGTGCGAGACCATGGCCACGGACACCACTTTGTCCATCGGCCAGCCGGTGAACCCCGTGTACACGGCCGCGAAGATGAGTTCGTAGGTGCCCAGATTGGCGAAGGTCAGGGGCAGGCCGACGCCGATGGTCATCACCGCCGAGGCCAGGAGAAGGGGACCCAGCGGGGCCGACAGTCCGGCCGCCCGGAAGAAGCCAAGCATGGTCAGGGGACCGGCGAGGTTCGCCCCGAGCGTCCCCAAAATCACCCGGTGCTGCGTTGAACCATCCAGAAGGGCCCTCCCGGGTAAGGCCAGCGCCATCGGGAGTCCCTTTCGCAGGCGTCTCCGGGCACCGGCGCGTCCCAGGATGATCAGCACCCCGACGATGGCCGCGGCCGCGGCGAGAAAGCCAATGACGACCCGGCCGGCCCAGGCCGGCGCGGAGGGGGTGAGGATCAATCCGACCACCCCGTAACCCGCGATGACGACCAGGTCGAGGACGTGCTCGGTGGCGATCAACGAGAGGGCTTGCTCCCAACCCAACCGGAACTGACGGGCGAGGTAGATGACCCGAGCCAGGTCGCCACCCCGGAGGGGGACGAAGTTGTTGATAAAGGCCCCACCCACGTACAGATCGAAGACCTCGCGCCGGCTGGCCGGATGCGGCGTGCCCTCGAGGAAAGCCAGCCAGACCGGAACCCGCGCGAGGTAACCGAGGAGGTTCAGCCCGCTGGCGGCGACCAGCCAGGGCAAGGACATTTCCTGAACGGTCGCGACGACCTCTCCCGCCGGGACCTTTCTGAACATCAAGCGCAGGGCCAGGAGCGTGGCCGCGAAGACGGCCGCCGCCCCGACCGGTCGCATCCAGCGCTGCAGCCATTCGGTTCGGCCCTGCCCGAGAAGGGTCCGCGGTCTGCCCTCGGGGCGAAGCGGGATGCCGGCAGCGGCCACCGCCTTGGCCGCCGCAGCCGCAGCCACGAGGACCCGCCGTCGCTCGTCGTCGGCCAGAACCGAAAGCCCATCCTCAGCCTCATGCCGCCAGTAGTCCATGGACCCCATGACGCCTCGGGCGATGGACCCGGAATCTCCGGTCGACCCCGCCCGCCGCAGCCAGGACCGCCAGCGCCGGGCGATGTCCAGGGTCCCCGCGCGAAGAAGACCCGGGTCGACGGAGAGGCCAGCCTCCCGAAGGGCTTCGGCCGTTGATCTGACGCCTGCCGCCAGGATTTCCCCGCTGGATGCCGCGGCCGCTTGGACGGGATCCAGCCCGGCCGCGAGGAGGATACCGACGATCTGGCCCAGGGCAAAGACGCGACCGGCCCGCAATCTGACGGCGACCTCCTCCTCGAGGCCCCGCCCCCCGGCGCGGATCGTGATCGGCTCCTGGAACTGAACGAACAGCCCCGGTCGTCGGCCTGCGGTGTGATCATAGGTCAGGGTCACCGGCTGAACCAGTTTGGCGTGGGGACCGAGGCGAGCCACGGAGCCCCGGATGGGGGCCAACGCGCCGTCGGGACTGAATTGCCCCTCGGGTGCCAGAAGGACGCAACCTCCCCCGGCGAGCTCGGCCGCGGCGCGGTCCAGAGCCTCGTGGACCCGGCGAACCCGCTCCGATCGCGGCCCGGCCGCCCTGTCGCCGAGGTTCGGCACGCACCGCAGGCCCAGGGCGTCGACAATGGGCTTCAGGCTGACCCGGCCGAAGAGTATCCTCGACCAGCGCCGATTGGGGATGAGGTAATCGGCGATGAAGCCCGGTCGGTCCAGATCGCCTCGGGTCAGGAAGCTGGCCCGGCGGGCGGCCCCGCCGGGTCTCGCCCGGAAGATCGACCAGAGCAGGATCAGACTCGCCAGGACCGGGCCGTCCCAGTCGGTCTGGTGGTTCATGACCACAAGCGTGCCTGGGGCGTCCTGATAGCGCCGCGCGCCCATCACCGTCAGCCGGAACCGGATCCGCGAGGCCGCCCACAACAGCATCGCCACCAGAGCACGGACCGCTGGCCGGCCAACCCCGGCGGCGTCCTCCTCGCAGCGTCGGGTCGGGGCGTCGCTCATCGACCCACCCCCCCCGCAGCGAAAGTTGATGAGTCTTCCTGTTCAACCGACGGCAGACTTCGACGCCGCCCGCGATCTATCCTTTCACGATAGTCTATTCGCCGGCGGCTCCACGGATGAAGCTGCCGAACCCGAGCCGCCCCCAGGATCAGGCCGACTCGACCCGGCTCGACCCACACGACGGGGGCAGGCCGCGCGGCCTGCCCCCGTCGTTTGACCCCTTGCTCGCTTGGAGACCCTTGCTCAGCTGGAGACCCTCGCTCAGTAATCCATGCCGCCGCCCGGCGGATATGGCGGGGCCGGGGGTTCTTTCTTGGGAACCTCGGCGATCAGGGCCTCGGTGGTGAGCGCCAGGGAGGCGATGGAAGCCGCGTTCATCAGGGCATGACGGAGAACCTTGACCGGGTCGACGATACCCGCCTTGACCAGATCGACGTACTCCATGGTGACGGCGTTGAGGCCGACGCCCTTCTTTTTCTGGGTCTTGACGTGCTCGACGACGACCGAGCCTTCCAGGCCGGCGTTATTGGCGATCTGCCGCAGCGGCTCCTCGAGGGACCGCTTGACGATGTTCACGCCGAGCTTCTCGTCGCCCTCGGCCTCGATCTTATCAAGGGCCGGGATGATATTGATGAAGGTGGTGCCGCCGCCGGCGACGACGCCTTCCTCAACCGCGGCGCGGGTGGCCGAGAGGGCGTCCTCGACGCGGTGCTTTTTCTCCTTCAGCTCGGTCTCGGTGGAAGCCCCGACCTTGATGATGGCGACCCCGCCGGCCAGCTTGGCCAGGCGCTCCTGGAGCTTCTCGCGGTCGTAATCGGAGTCGGTTTCCTCGATCTGCTTGCGGATCTGGGCCACGCGGGCCTCGATGGCGGACTTCTTGCCCTTACCCTCGACGATGGTCGTCTTTTCCTTGTTGACCCGGACCTTCTGCGCCTGGCCCAGCATGCTCAGGTCGACCTTCTCGAGCTTGATCCCAAGGTCCTCGCTGATAAAGGTGCCGCCGGTGAGGATGGCGATATCCTCCATCATCGCCTTCCGACGGTCGCCGAAGCCGGGAGCCTTAACCGCGCAGCAGCTCAGGGTGCCCCTGATCTTGTTGACGACCAGGGTGGCCAGGGCCTCGCCCTCGACATCCTCGGCGATGATGACCAGCGGCCGGCCGGTCCGGGCGATCCCCTCAAGCAACGGGAGGAGGTCGGCGATGGCCGAGATCTTCTTCTCATAGATGAGGATATACGGGTTCTCGATATTGGCCTCCATCGACTCGGCGTTGGTCACGAAGTAGGCCGAGATGTAGCCCCGGTCGAACTCCATGCCCTCGACGACCTCGATCGTCGTGGCCGTGCCTTTGGACTCCTCGACGGTGATGACCCCGTCCTTGCCAACCTTGTCCATGGCCTCGGCGATAAGCTCGCCAATGGCCGCGTCGTTGCCGGAAATGGCGCCGACATGGGCGATGTCGTCCTTGCCCTCGACCGGAATGGCGTTCTTCTTGATTTCGTCGACGGCAACCTCGACCGCCCGGTCGATGCCCTTCTTTAGGAAAATCGGGTTCGCGCCGGCGGCCACGTTCTTCAGGCCCTCGAGGACGATGGCCTGGGCGAGGACGGTGGCCGTGGTGGTACCGTCACCGGTGACGTCGTTGGTCTTCGACGCAACCTCCCGGCAGAGCTGGGCGCCCATATTCTCGTACGGATCTTCGAGTTCGATTTCCTTCGCCACGGTGACGCCGTCTTTGGTGATGACCGGCGACCCGAACTTGCGGTCGAGGACGACGTTGCGTCCCTTCGGACCGAGGGTCACCTTGACGGCGTTGGCGACCGCGTTGACGCCTTTCTCCAAAGCCTTACGGGCTTCGACGTTATAGGCGATCATCTTGGCGGCCATGTCTTGAGGTCACTCCCTTCGGAAATAGGTCCACGCCCTCGGCGGGCGGTCACTTCTCGGGCTTGATGGCCAGGATGTCGCTCTCCCTCAGGATGAGGAGCTCTTCGCCGTCGACCTTGACTTCGGTCCCGCCGTACTTGGCGAAAACGACGATATCGCCCACCTTGACCTCAGGGGCGACCTTCGTCCCATTCTCCAGGATACGGCCCGGGCCGACCGCCTTGACCTCGCCCTCCTGCGGCTTCTCCTTGGCGGTGTCGGGCAGAACGATGCCCCCCTTGGTGCGCTCCTCGCTCTCCAGAACCTTGACGATGACCCGGTCAGCCAGCGGCTTCAGCAACTCTCTTCCCTCCTTTGCTGATGTATAAAGCAACCGGCAGCTCAGCACCCGTCCAAGAGCGCGTTAGCACTCTGACTGGTTAAGTGCTAAGCCTTCCGCAGAATATACTACCCAAACTTCCCTCCCTTGTCAACCGGTGGCCGGCGCTTATTATGCCCCCACCGGGCGAGGCTATGTCCGGTCTCGTCCTCGCCCGCTGGACCGGAGGAGCTTCGGTGGCCTCGAATTCAGGCCCTGCCCCCCTTCAGCCGCTCCCTGACCCCTTGAAGAGGTCGCAGCACGGCAGCGACGCGGCGGCCGATGATCGGTACCCGGGCGAAGACCTCTTCGTCCAGCCCGCCGAGGGCGGTGAGGACGACGAAGTAGACCGCCGCCGCCACCCCCACGGCCAGGATCGTGGCCACCTTGGCATGGCCGACCAATTCCCGCAAGAGCTGGTACGAGTAGCGGGCCACGGGGGCCATCACCAGGCTGGCAACGGCCGGCTTAAGGAGGCTCTGGCGCCAGTCCAGGCTGTGAGGGACGAGGCGCTCGACGGAGAGCCAATTCAGCCCGGCGGCGACGAAGAAGCCGATGACCGTGGCGTAGGCGGCCCCGCGCACATTGAGTCCGGGCATCCCGGCCAGAAACCAGGTCAGGACGGCCTTGACCGCCCCGCCCAGGAGGAGGTTGTAAATTGGGGTGGTGCTACGCCCGAGCCCATACAGGATCCCGGAGGTGGTCTGCTGGAGGGACAGGAAGACGGTCGTCAGGGCCAGCGCCGAGACGGCTGTCCCGGCCACCGGGTCGTCGAAGAGGGTCGCGGCGATCTGGGAAGGAAGGACCAGCAAGCCGACGGCGGCGGGAATGGTCAGGGCCAGGGTCAGGTGAAGGCTCTGGGCCACTCGATGTCGGATAACCGCCCGCCGTCTCAGCTGTCTGGCCTCGGAGATGGCCGGAATGAGGGCCAGAAAGAAGGCTCCGGCGAAAATGGTCGGCAGGTTGACCAGGGTCATTGCCGCTCCGCTCAAGCGGGCGAACATCGAGATGACCTCGTCGGCGGCGAACCCGGCGGCCCTCAGCCTGCCCTGGACCAGGGCCACGTCGAGGAACTGAATCACCTGGGTGGCCACCCCTGAAAAGGTCACGGGCACGGCCACGGAGATGATGCTCCTGAGGATCAGCCGAGTCTCATGGCGTTTGGCGACCGGTCTCAGGCCGACCTCGGGCCGGAGCCTGAATCGGACGTTGACCACGCGGCTCTCGTAGATCAGGTAGCCCAGGGCGAAGAGGGCGCCGATGACGGCCCCGAAGGTGGCCGCGGCCGCCCCGTACTCGACCCCCAGCCCGGCCACGAAGTGAAGGGCGACAAAGATCCCGACCAGACGGGCGATCTGCTCGATGAACTGGGAGACGGCGAAGGGGGTCATCCATTGAAGGCCCTGGAGGAAGCCGCGGTAGACGGACATGACCGCGACCAGAAAAACCGCCGGGGCCAGGGCCAACATGGAGAGATAGGAGCGGGGATCGATGGAGAAAAGGCGGATCAGGAGGTGAGAGCCAAACCCGAAGAAGAGGGCGAAAGCCAGACCCAACGAGACCAAGAGCCAATAGGCGACGGCGAAAACCCGCCGCGCCCCGGGTTTATCATCGACGGCCATGCGCTCGGCGACCAACCGGGCGACAGCGATGTTGACCCCCTGGGTCGAGATGATCAGGAGGACCATGTAGATCCGGTAGGCCGACGTATACAGCCCCATGCCCTTGGACCCGATCAGGTAATACACGGGGACGATGATGAGGCCGCCGATGACCTTGGTGGCAAAGTTGGCCGAGGCCAGGATGAACGTGCTTCGTAAGAACGACGGCTTCGGAGTCGATGGACCTTCCGACATCTTGGTCCCTCCCGCTGCTAACAGGCCGATTGGAAGCGGCCGTCCCGGACGGCGAAGCCCTTCTCCGGGTGAACGAAGGTCGAGGCAATAGCCGAGGCAGCGGCCAGGATGGCACCGAAGACGAAGGTCGCGCCGGGCCCGAGAACTTTCCAGATGAATCCACCGAGGAGCGGGAAACCAACCCCGCTGATGTGGTTGATCGTGCTCCCCGTCGAAAGGACCGCCGGTACCTGGTCGCGGGGGGCGATCTTGTCCAGGTAGGTCGTCTGCGCCAGGTCAAAGTCCATGAACAGCTGGTCGAGACCGAAGATGAGGTAGACCATGGGGAGGTAGTGGACGAAGGCATAGCCCAGGTACAGGCCGATCAGGACGACGTAGTTGAAGAAGAGGACCCGGCGTTCCCCATACAGATCGATGATTCGGCCCATCAGCGGCCGGGTGAAGAACGAGACAACGCTGACGGTGCCGATGGCCAGCGAGATCTGAGCCGCCGATAGGCCATAGACGCTGGCCAGGGCGAACTGGGCGAAGGTCATGAAGATATGCCGCCGGCCGCCACTCAAAAGAGTCAGCCAGTAGTACACGGAGAAGCGCTGGTCCAGGCTCAGGCGTCGCCCGCGGGCCGGGCCTCGCTCGCGAGGGAGGCGGGCGATGACGACCGCGCTCAGCGCGGCCAGCCCGGCGGCCAGGCGGTAGATGGTTCGAAAGGAGGTCACCCGGGTCAGGCCGGCCACCGAGAACATGGCCACCACGCTCGCCAGGGCGGTCATCGAGTTGATGACCCCGAGGGCGGTGGCCTTTTCGCCCGTCCTCGAATAGCGCAGGATCATCGCCGATTGAGCCGGGAAGAACAGGTGGAAACCGGTGCTCATGACCAGAGTGGCCGCGAGCAGGGTGAGGAACCCGCCGGCCTGCCCATAAAGGACGAAGCCCAGGGCCACGCCGAGGAGGCAGGCGGCGGCCAGGACGGACTCGGGCAGGATGAAGGCGAAGACGGCGAGGAAGCCCGTGGCCAGCCCGGGAAGCTCGCGGATGCTCTCGATGGCACCCAGCTGGTCGCCGGGGATGCCCAGGCTCTTCAGATAGTTCGGGTAGATGCCCCGCTGCAGGCTCTGGCCGAGGTTGAAGAAGAGGGCCGAAAGGGCGACCAGCCCAAGGTTTCGCCCCAAAGAAAAAACGCCCAGCGGGGACTGGGAACGGGGCCCCGGCCCATCGCTCGCGGGCGCGGGCGGTTGGCTCTCGTCAATGGCTGCCGGCATGATCGGCCCTCCTGGGCAGGGTGATGGTCCCCTCACCGCGGTCGCCGACCTCCTCCGTCACCCCAATGTACCGGAGATAGCAGGTGAAGGCGGCCAGCAGGGCGGCGTATTCGCCCCAGCTCTGGGGCAGCCGGGACGACTTCGGGATGGTCAAGAGCTTCAGGAGCCGTTCGGGCAGGTCCTGGAAGGCCATCGGTCCCTCCGCGACGGTCGTTGGCAGGCTGAGGTAGGCCAGGGTCGCCCTCGGGCAAACCTCGATCACGTCCTCGCCGTAAACCAGCCCCTCGCGGTCGAGGAGATCGCGGATGGCCAGCCCGCGGAAGGTTCGGGCGGGTTCCTGGGAGGGGGCCCGGAGCCTGGTCCTGACCTCCTTGAGGAGAGGGTCCTGATCGAGGATGTGATCCGTCAGCCGGGCCTCGTAACCGGCCCGGCCACTGGGCAGCGACAGGGCCGCGTTAATCCCGACGATGCCCGGCATGAACTCGACGATCAGCTCGACCAGCTCCTGATCGACCTGGGAGACCAGGCGGCTCATCATCGCCATCCGGCCCTCGCCCGGGGGCTCGGCGTAGACCTCGGCCAGCAGTCGCTGGGCCTTGGAGTTGGGCTCGGGCACGGTCAAGCATTCGGCCAGGACGGGCAGGCCCTTGCCGTCCTTCTTCAGGACGCAGAAGGCCGTCGGTTCATATGCGGTCAGAGTTATCGGCGTCAGATCGACCCCGATGAAGTTCATCCGGTACCTCCTTGGCGGCACATGGGCCCGGGCCTCAGGCGCGCGCGACCCCTGGCACGGCGTTCTGGTTCAAACTGACTATAAATTATACCCGCTCGCGCCCCGGGGTGTAAACAGTCGGTCGACAGCGCTTTCCATCGGCAGCGCCCCAAGCTGCGGGGTCCGCAAGGGCGACGGACGGGGCTCGGGATCAGGCGATCGTTCCCACGAGGATGGTCATGGCCATGAAGGCCTTGAATCCTACCAGGTAGTCGGGGCTGATCCACTCGACGCTCCGACCGCCGGCCCGCCGGACGCCGGGGACAAGCGTGCAGAGGTCGGCCATGGCTGAGTAGAGCAGGTCGACCTCCCACCTGACCGGGCCGTCCTCTTTCAGAACGGTCGGTTGCCAGGCCGCCCCCGCGCGTCCCGTGACCCGCTCGAGGGCGCGCTTCGCGCCGGCTTCGAGCCTCTCCCGGGACTGGGCCGGGCTGAGGGAGCGCGCGGCATAGCGGTTCAGGCCATACTTGGTGACCACCCCCTCGATGTCGGGCAGCTCGGCCAGGGTCTCGCGGACGGTCGCCTCGTCGCCCGCGACGAAGGCCACGGGCACCCCGAAGTGGCCGGCCAGGCGGGCGTTGAGGCCCGGTTCGCCGAGGGGCTTCCCGTTGACCCTCACGTCATAGATGCCGCGCGAGTTGTAGGAGTGGTTCAGGATGCCGTCAGCGGTCCCGACACGGGCGTGGTAGCCGACGAAGAGAACGAGGTCGAAGCCGCCATCGACGCCCTCCATCATGTAGAGCAATTTGGGATAGCCCTGCGCCAGCTGGGCGGCCGGATGCAGGCGGTCGGGGATAATGTTCCCCATCCGTCCGTGGGAATCGTTGACCAGCACCTGGGTGGCCCCGCCGGCCAGGGCACCCCGGACGACGGCGTTGACCTCTTCGGTCATCAGGATCCGCGAGGTCTGGTAGTCGCTGCCCTCCGGGCCCATCTGGGCATCCCGGCTGACCAAACCGGCCACGCCTTCGAGGTCGGCTGAGATGTACACGCGCATGCTTTCGTCTCCCCCCGGGATGGAGCGTTAACGGGCGGTCGCATCGCCGCGACCGCCCCGTTTATTCGCGACCCTTCCCCCTATTCCCCTCCGCGCTCGTACGGAATACCGTCGGCGGCCGGTGGGGTCGCCCTGCGCACGATGCCGGCCAGGACGGCCAGGGTCACGAGGTAAGGGATCATCTTGATGAATTGATAGGGTATCTTTGTGGCGACGACTCGGAAGCTGACCGCCTCGGACAGGCCGAAGAGGAAGGACGCCCACATCGCCCCGACCGGCGCCCAGTTGCCGAAGATCATCGCCGCCAGGGCGATGAAGCCGCGGCCCTGGGTCATGCCCTCGATGTACATCGCGGTATGCTCGACAGCCAGGTAGGTCCCGGCCAGGCCGGCCAGGGCGCCGCTGATGAGGACGCCCAGGTACTGCATGAGGGCCACGTTCACCCCGAGGGTGTCGGCGGCCAGCGGGTTCTCGCCGACCGACCGCAGCCTTAGCCCGAAGACCGTCCGGTTGAGGACGAAGTGGGTCACCGGCACCAGGAGGAGGGCCACGATGATGAGCGGCGATACCCCGGTGACCATCGGCTTCAGGAAGCTCAGCCGGTCCAGGAGCGGAATGCTCCAGGCCTTGAATGGATGGACCTCCGGCGAGGTCGTGGCCATGCTGAAGAACTGGATGCACAGGAAGCGGGTCAGGCCGGCGGCCAGGATGTTCAGGGCGACGCCGCTGACGATCTGGTTGATCTTGAAGGTCACCGAGACGACGGCGTGGATCAGGGCCAACGCCATCCCGGCCAGCATCCCCAGGAGGACCCCGGCCAGGGGGCCGTAGTAGTAAGCACCGACGGCCCCCCAGAAGGTGCCGGCGATCATCATCCCCTCGAGGCCGATGTTGACCACCCCGGCCCGCTCGGTGTAGACGGCGCCCAGGGCGGTCAGGAGGATGGGCACGCTCATCCGCAGGGCGGAGGCCACGAGTTCGCTTATGTCCATCTCACTGGGCCTCCTTCTTCTTCTGGATCCGGATATAGCGGGTCACGATCTCGTAAGCAACGACGATGGACAGGATCATCACGCCCTGGATGATCGTGATGACCTCGGCCGGGACCCCAGCGAAGACCTGGACGCCCTCGGCCCCGCGGCTTAGGAAGCCGAAGAGGAGCGCCCCAAGGATGACCCCGAAGGGGTCGTTCTTGCCCAGGAGGGCCACGGCGATGCCGTCGAAGCCCCGGCCCCTGGGGAAGTCGATATCGAGGTAGCCAAAGAAGGCCAGGAGGTCCGACAAACCGACCAGCCCGGCGATGGCCCCGCTGATGAGGAAGGTCCGAAACATCTGTCGCCTGGCGTCGATGCCGGCGGCCTCGGCGGCGTCCGGGTTCTGGGCCACGGCCCGGATCTCATAACCGTATGGGGTCCGCCAGATGACGTAGTAAAGGACGGCGGCCAGAGCGATGCCCACAAAGAGCAGCCAGTTCACGTAGACGTAAGCCGGGAAGTTGATCCCCAGATGGGCGAAGAAGCCGTGCATCGTCGGGATGCGTGCCGACGGCTGGATGATCGGCATCCGAACGCGCGGGCTGCCCATCCCGCCCGCCCCGACGACCTGGGTCTTGTCCAGGAAAACGTCGGCGATGAGCCAGTGCATCAGGGAGAAGGCGATGTAATTCATCATGATCGTACTGATGACCTCGTGGACCCCGCGCTTGACCCGGAGGTAGGCCGGGAGCCAGGCCCAGAGGACCCCGCCGACCATGGCCGCGATGATCACCAGGGGCAGGTGGATGTAAGCCGGCAGGCCTTTGAGGCCGAAGCCGACGATGGAGGCGAAGACCGCGCCGATGAGGTACTGCCCCTCGACGCCGATGTTGAACAGGTTGACCCGGAAACTGATGGCGCAGGCCAGCCCGGCGAAAATGAGCGGGGTCGCGCGAAAGAGGATGGTGGCCACGCTATCGATGCGCCCGAAGCTGAAGGCGAACATCTCGGCGTAGACCGTCAGAGGGTTCTTCCCGATGGCCAGCATGATCAGGGAACCGATGAACGAGGCGAAGATGATCGCCACGAACGGGGTGGCGAGCTGCCACCAGAAGAAACGGCGGGCCTGCGGGTCGGCGGGCAGGACTCGGAAGCGCCAGTGCCGGGCAGGAGCGGGGGTCGGCGGGGTCTGGGCCGCAGACCGCCCCGCCGGCGACGTGATCGTCTCGCTCATGCCGGCACCCCCTCTCCGGCCTTGCCCTTGCCGCCAGTCATGTACAGGCCAAGCTCCTGCGGGGTAGCCTGGTCGCCGGCCAGTTCGGCGACGATCTCGCCGTTGTAGATGACCCCGATCCGGTCCGACAGGGACATCACCTCTTCCAGGTCGGCCGAGACCAGCAGGACGGCCTTTCGGGCCCCCTTGGCCTCGAGGATCTGCTGGTGGACGAACTCGGTGGCCCCGATGTCCAGGCCTCGAGACGGCTGCGAGGCAATGATCACCCGGGGGTCATGGGAGAGCTCCCGGGCCAGGATGACCTTCTGCTGGTTCCCGCCGGACAGGGCCAGGACCGGGTTCTCCAGACGCGATAGGCGGATGTCGAAGCGCCGCCTGAGCTGATCGGAGTGGCTCATGATGGCGTTCAGGTGAAGGCCGCTCGGCCGGGAGAAGCCCGGCTCGCGCTGGAAGCCCAGGATGAGGTTCTCCCAAATGGTCATGGGAAGAACCAGGCCGCGCTTGTGCCGGTCCTCGGGGATGAAGGCCAGACCGCGCCGCCGCAACTCCCCGGGGGGCAGGCCGGTGACCGGCTGCCCCTGAAGTCGGACGGCGCCCCTGCTCGCCGCCCGAAGGCCCATGATGGCCTCGATCAATTCGGCCTGACCGTTGCCCTCGACGCCGGCGATGCCGTAGACCTCACCCGCCCGGACCTTGAACGACACCCCGTTGACGACCGGCCGCGCGCCGCGGCCGGGGACGGTCAACCCGTCGACCTCCAGGAGGACCTCGCCCGGGGTCACGTTCGGCTTGGCCAGGTTGAAGAGGACCGGGCGGCCGACCATCATCTCGGCCAGACTCCGCTTGTCGGTGCGGGCGGCCTCGACGGTTCCGACCATCCGCCCCTGGCGCAGAACGCTGACCCGGTCGGCGATCTCCAGGACCTCATCGAGCTTGTGGCTGATGAAGATGATCGTCTTCCCGGCGGCCTTCAGCGCCCTGAGGTTCGCGAATAGCTCCGAGACCTCCTGCGGGACCAGGACGGCCGTGGGTTCGTCCAGGATGAGCACATCCGCTCCGCGGTAGAGGACTTTCAGAATCTCCACCCGCTGCTGCTCGCCGACGGAGAGAGTGGCCACGCGGGCCCCCGGATCCAGGCTGAACCCATAGCGCTGGCAGAGCTCCGCGACCCTCGCCCCCACCCGCTTCAGATCCAGGTAGGCGCGGCTCGGCTCGTGGCCGAGGATGACGTTCTCGGTCACGGTGAAGGCCGGGATGAGCATGAAGTGCTGGTGGACCATGCCGATGCCGAGGGCGACCGCCCTGCCCGGGCTGTCGATGGACTGTCTCTGGCCGCGGAGGTAGATGGCCCCGGCGTCCGGACGGTACAGGCCATAGAGGATCTTCATCAACGTGCTTTTCCCGGCGCCGTTCTCGCCGACGATGGCGTGGATCTCCCCGGCCTGCACGGTGAGGTCCACCCGGTCGTTGGCCAGGACCCCGGGGAACCGCTTGCTTATCCCTTCGAGCTTTACAATCTCTGCCTCGGTGGTGCGGGTCAAAGCGCATCAGTCCTTTTCACCGGCTAATGACCCAGGGCTCGAATGAGAGGCCCTTGGCAAAATAGGGGGTAGAGCCGTGGGCTCCACCCCCTACTGGCAGCATGCAGCCCTATTTCTTCTGAAGGGCGTCGGCGAAGGCCTTGGCGTCCTTCATGTTGTCGGGGACCTTGATCTCGCCCTTGGCGACCTTGCTCATGAGGTCGTCGAGGAACGGCTTGAGGTCCTTGACGCCCGGGTTCTCGGCATAACCGACGCCGTTGTTGGCCAGACCGAAGGTGGCGTAGCCGCCCTTCCAAGCGTTGTTGACGACGGCCTTGATGGTCTCATAGACGGCCACGTCGACCCGCTTCATCATGCTGGTGGCGATATACGGCTGGAGGTCGGCCGAGACCGTCTGATACTGGTCGGAGTCGACGCCGATGGCCAGCTTCTTGACCTGGGCGGCGGCCTGGAAGACGCCGATGCCCGAAGCGCCGGAGGCATGGTAGACCACGTCAGCGCCCTTCTGGTATTCCTGGAGGGCGAGCTCCTTGCCCTTGACCGGGTCCTTGAAGGCGTCGCCGGTCGTCCCGATGTACGACGAAAGCACGTTGATCTTCGGGTTGACGTACTTGGCACCGGCATAGAAGCCGGCCTCGAACTTCTCGATCAGGGCCATCTGCATCCCGCCGACGAACCCAACCGTGCCGGTCTTGGAGAGCTTGGCCGCGGCCGCGCCGACGATGAAGGAGCCTTCATGTTCCTTGAAGCCGAGGCAGACGATGTTGGACTTCTCGTCCAGCTTGTCGATGAACCCGTCGATGAGGGCGAACTTCGTGGTCGGGAAGGCCTTGGCCACATTGGTCAGGGCGTCGGTGAAGAGGAAGCCGACCCCGAAGACGAGGGTGTACTTGTCCTCGGCGAGCATCCGGAGGAGCTGCTCGCGGTCCTCGCCGCCTTTCGACGGTTCAAGGTATTTCCACTCGTACTTGCCGACCCAGGTGTTCTTGTCGGTCTGCTTGGCCTGCGGATCAAACTCCTTGATCGCCTTCTCGAAGCCGGCGTACGCGGAGTCGTTGAACGACTTGTCACCGCGACCGCCGACGTCGAAGACCAAACCGATGCGGACCTCCGGACGCTTGGCCTTGGTGCTGCAACCGGAGGTCACACCCAGGGAGACAACCATGAGCGAGACGATGATCAGGGCAAGAACTCTTTTCGCACGCATGATCTGAAACCCAGCCCCCCTTCATTGACCTCGGATCTGGAAACTCTCGGCAGACCCGGATCCCATGAACCCAACTCTATATTTCTCTGAATCCCCCCAACCCAACTTCGGATCCGTCCTCGATCCAGGACCCATCCTTTGGCCTCCGCTCTCACCCCCACGGCCCTTTCTCGGGTCCAATGTGACCGCCAAAATGTTTACTTCTCCCTGGCCTTGGTAAAATCCTGCCAAGAATCGGCCAACCTCGGTTTTTCGAAAAACCCCTTTCGGCGATCAAAAACCCAGCTCGGCACCGATCAAGAGGACGGTGAAAGCGGCCGACCGGGGACGTTTTTCGATCACCCCGGTCAGATTGCAGATCCGCTGGGGAGAAGCGCAGTCGCTGCAGACCCCGGTCAAGGCACAGGGGGTCTTGTAGGCGTATCGAATGGCGTTCATCGGAGCGGCGACGGCCTTGATCCGGGCGATGGCCTCATCCACGTCGGCGACGATCTTGTTGTACCCGGCCACGACGATGACCCGGGCCGGCCCGAACATCATCGCCCCGACCCGGTTACCGGTACCGTCCACGTTGACCAGCTTCCCGTCGAGGGTCACGGCGTTGGAGCCGGTGAGGTAGACCTCGCAAGCGCTCTCCTCAAGGCGCAGCCGTCGGTCCTCGGCCGGGCTCAACCCGGGCTGCCAGTGATGGACGACCCTATGGCCGCGTTGGGCAAGGGCGGTCAGCAGTCCAAGCTGCCTCGCGGTCATCGAACCGCCGACCCCCACCGAAGCCCCTTCGGGGACCAATTCGAGGACCTTGGCGACGGCCTCCCCCGGGGTGGCGACATAGGACGCTTCGAACCCGTTCCGTTGCAATGCCTTGACCGCCTGCTCCGAGCGGACCCTGGCGTACGTCTCGCGGATCCGGGTCAAGAGGGTTTGGTCGAGGTCAGGATTCATGGTGAAACCTCCTTGGCTCGCGGCGATTTGCGGCTCGCCGGGTACGGTTGACGTAAAAGCCCGACGCTGCTAGAGTTGAAGCAAGGTGGGATGTCCAGTGTACGATCTGAGAATCGTCGTCGAGGAGGTCCGCGGCTT
>Ga0334722_10001656_pt1 | contig 27075 bp, 30 predicted proteins | sample C3_bottom_MG_FD_207210 | JGI IMG/M metagenome (GOLD analysis project Ga0334722, IMG submission 207210) | Sediment microbial communities from Yellowstone Lake, YNP, Wyoming, USA - C3_bottom | ecosystem: Environmental > Aquatic > Freshwater > Lake > Sediment | place: USA: Wyoming | collected... | reverse complement strand
GTTAGCGTAGGGATTGTTTGGGCTGTGATTGTGGGTCAACTTACTATGGTTAACATTTACTCCGAAACAATCATCATGGTCGGTCATAAAGACAAAGTTAAGGCCGTCTTTTTTGCAAGAATCAGCGATTTTTTGTAGCCGTGCCGACCCGTCAGAATGGTCAGAATGGCAATGAACGATGCCTTTCTGCCAAGGGACGGTAGAAGTGAAATTAGTTCCGTCACTCTTGTTGCCTGTGACAGCTACTGTTATTGGTGAAGTGAGGAGGATTTTAGGAACATATAGCACATACCAGTAATCGCCAGCCTTAACGTTATCGGTAAATGAATACGATAATTGGCCATTTGATCTATCTGGTTTGAGCTCGGCTATCCCTTGGTTATTTCTGAAGACTTTGACTTTAGGTGAAAGCGGTGCCAGCTTACCTAGGGCAAGGCTGAACTTCAATGCAACTTTTCGAACTTGCGGATAATCATATCCCATCCGGAAGGTTTCGTTTTTGATCCGAGTTCCATCAAAAGATGCGTAAGTTCGGCCATTTCTCATCGCTGCAATCAGATCGTCTTTACCAGTTGTGGACGATTGGATGAAGGTATGACCGTAATCAGCAGTAGCTACGCTGTTCCTGAAGTGAGAGTCATTATCGTCAGTTACACAAACTCCTCGGCCTTGGTTAAGGGTATTCAAATAGAAAGCAACTTCATCTTTTTCTTTCAGAACCGACAAGGGATTGAATATGCCAATGCCGATAACGCGGTCAGTTAGAGTAAGATACGAATCCCATTGGCCAGGGTGAGCGACGATGATCGGCAATCTGTGAGTTTCGGCGTTATCGGGATTGTTGGCGGTAATGCGAGAAGTGCTTGTGCCAAGAACCTCCTGAAATGTCGTGCCGTATTTCTGCTGGAAATAGAAATCCTCAGCCATGGCGACGCGCTTTTCCGGCTCCGGATGAGTGGCAAAAATTAGGTCATAACGCAGTCCGACAATATTATTGCCACCATTGCCATTTCTTTGGCTTTCGATTTTGTGTTCAGCTTCAATACGCCGGCAAAGGGCGATCGCACCTTTGGGACTGTAGCCTGCTTTTGTCATCAGAACTAGCGCATTGGCATCGGCTTGAGTTTCCAGCTTTCTATTCCTTTTCGCTAAAACAGCTTTAACGCCGGATTTAAGTAGGTCGGGCAAATTCTGGGAAATGTTGAATAACTCAGCCGCATTTTCTATTTTGAAGTTCTTGGCCGTTTCTTTGTTATGTCCTAATTCATTGTGGGAAATCTCGTGGGCAATAACAAAGGCAAGTTCAGCATCATTATTTGTCGTGTCGCGGAGCATTCCTTCATAGAATCTGATATGTCCGCCAAGAATCGAACAGGCGTTAAAAGTATCACTAGCCAGTACTTGGAAATCATATTTTCCTTGGATGCCATTTTTACTTAAGATGCGAGCTGCGACTTGTTTGAGCCTGATTAAAGCCTGGCTATCGTTGGAAATACCGTATTTCTTGTCGATGCCGTCGGCGAAAAGATTTCCAAGATCTTTATCGCTTAAGGCGAGTTTTAAGGCGGAACCGTTTTTCCCACCTAAAACCTTTTCGATCTTTTGAGAAAGATCACCAAGATTGCCAATGTCTTCTAGGCCTGTACTTAGGGCGAAAGACACCGCCAAAAAGAAAAAGACGGCCACAAAGAAGCAAATCATCCGTTTCATGTATCTTTCCTCATTTCTCTCGATTATTAACGAGCGCATTTTCTACAGATATTGTACCAGAAGATTAGAGGAAATACGAACACTGCATTGACGAAAGGAAATAAATGTGCTAAAATTTGCTTATAAATCTGCCAATCGGCAACGGAGGATAAGCATGAAAACGTATTTTCTGGCAGTATTAGTTGGTTTGGTGATGATGGTTCTGGCGGGCTGTGCAGCCAAGTCCCCGCAAAGTTCGGGAACGATTGGGGGACAGAAAACAGGGAAGTTAACTAGCGATGACATCTTCGCGCGAGTTACGCCACCGAGTGAGAAAGGCAAGAATGATTCTGGTTCTTCTCCCTTCATAGGTACATGGAAATGGACGGGCCCGGCTGGAGAAACTATGATGGTTTTCAACAATGGCGGTACCGGGATTGCTTCAAATGGAGACGGACATGATCAAAAGGTGACTTGGATGGCTGAAGGCAAAAAAGTCAGGATTCTCCTTATGCCTGCCAATGAAAAAACAGAAGCAACTCTCAATGATGATGGAAAAAGCATGAATCTTGTAATCCCGGGTGGAGGAATTACAGTTCTGGTTAAGCAGTAGACACCATCTACTAGACATTCAAGCAATGAAAGGAACGCTGAAATGCAGAACAACGCCAATGCTCCAAGGCAGGTAATGTTTCTACTACTTTTGGTCGCAGTGATAGCTGCCGTTCTTTTTCTGGGGCAGGGGGAACTTGAGAAATATCCGCCGCAATTCCGCGGCAGTTGGAAGGCAAAAGAAAAGCTCTGGGCTGATCTGAACTTCAACTATGACGGCACAGGATTTTATTCAGAAGACAACAAGCGGATATCTGGATTCGATTGGGAAGCTCTAACGCCAAAGATCATTGTGATTTGGGAGGGGGGAATGCAAATTGGTGATTGTGAGTTGAAAGATGACCAGTTGCTTTTTAGGCTCGAAGAGACCGCTGATGAGCCGCTTGTCTATTCTCGCCAAGTTGTCCAAGAGCCTGATGAAGGTCAAGAGGTTGTAATCAGTTCAGAAAGTAAAGGAGGATATGCTGATGGCTAAGCTTTGTTCGGAATGCGGAGCGGAAAGCTCAAATGATGACCTCTGTAGTAATTGTGGTGAAAGACTGGACGATGATCCTGTGAGAGTGGCAGCCGTTCCAGTAAAGACAAAGACAAGTGCTGCCGTACCAAGGCCAATAATACAATGGCCAATGTCGAGACTTGTAACGGTTCTAATTCTTGTGTATATCGCAGGGATGTGCACAACTGCCGTGGTGCATCGAGGAACCCCTGCGAATTCTGCAGGCGGCGTGCAAAGCTCATCGGGCTACGCCGATCATTGGATTTATCCTCGTGACGGTGTCGAGCTGATGATCTATCCTAACGGTACTGCCGAAACTCCGGCTATTCTCTACTGGAATGAGGACCATTTTCGATGGCATCAAGAAGGCGATCATATCGTCTTTGACGGATGGACAAAGGGCATAGTCTATAAGCAAGCCCATCTCAATCCGTCACAGGAATTTCTGACTTTAGATAACGGCGGAGCTACGCCCATATCTATGGAAAGAAAGAAAACAATTAATAAATAATCTGCCGATTTTTTCTTGGCAGATAAACGCTTACGACATGCGTGTTGTAAGCGTTTTTGTTATTATAGGGTTGTTAAATTGAAAAGGAATTTTTACTTACGAGATACTGTTTTGGTTGCCCAAGAACTATTGGGGAAATTTTTAGTGCGGAAATATCGCGGGAAAATTTATGAGGCGATGATCACGGAAACGGAAGCCTATCGAGGTTTTGATGACAAGGCTTGTCATGCATCGCACGGTAAAACCGAAAGAAATAAAGTTATGTTCTCTAAAGGTGGGACAGCTTACGTCTATTTGATTTACGGGATGTACCATTGTTTAAATATCGTTACTGAAAAAGAAGGTTTTCCGGCAGCGGTTTTAATTCGGGGGCTGGATTACAAAAATTCCGATGGTCCCGGAAAGCTCTGTAGGGCTTTTAAAATAACGAAAGAAAATTCTAACGGTTTGGATTTGTGCGGAAATACTTTATGGCTAGAGGATCGTGGAGTTAAAGTTGAGTATAAAAAATTAAAACGCATTGGTATCGATTATGCCAAAGAATGTGCTAACTGGCTTTGGAGATTTAAAATTTGACAATGGCCAGTATTACTACTGGCCATAGCTCAATGCAGGAATTGCTTTATGATCTCAAGACATTCGATCACTGATTTACCGAATGTGTCTATTTTGATCATTGAAAACCTTTGGTATTCGGATCTCACGATGTCTATTATCCCATCGGAATTACGGTCTGCGATAGAATAACCGCGCTGTTCAAGTCTGCGATGCCTTTCTTTTTCATCCGAACATTCGATAATGAATGAAAAGTCAGGCTGTAAAATATCGTAAGTATTCACGACTTCTAACCACTTAAGGTTAAGTCCGGCAGCTAGATGATAGGCAAATGTGGTGTATAGGAATCGATCACAAACAACAGGTTTTAATTGTTTGAGCTCTCTGGCCCTATCTGACACCATTTTGACACCCAGAAGGTAATAGAGAAATTTTTCTTCTGTAGTACCCTGTGAATCGAAGTAACATCTTGAAGTGGCAAGCTCTTGAGGGGGTGTTTTGAGTAAGACCCCACCAATTTCTTCTGTTAGTATAGAAGCTATTACTGACTTTCCGGTTCCATCTACTCCGTCAAGCACTATGAAAGGATAATCCATCATTTGCTTTCCTCTTTCCATCTCTTGATATCAACGATGAGCATCTTCTTCAACTGGAAAGTTCCTTCGAAACCTACTCTTTTTCCCATCAGCGGTTGGATTAGCGGGGCCATGTGGCTGATAATTCCTCCGCATGGTTCGCTGTCGTAAGGCCCGAGAATGGTGAAAGTTTCAAACGTGCCCTCAGGCATATTCTTGAAGGTTACAATAGTTCCGATCCCCACCACCGATTCATCGATATCTAAATCATCAATGATCGTATGGTTAGCAACTATTGCTCCGATTTCTTCTATCTGCCCATTTATTCCTGATTGCTGATCGCGGAGTACTTCCCATGGTGCATTATCATGAAAGGTGCCAGTAGCAAATTCCGTTCTTAATTCCTCTGCCAAACCAGTATTAGTACCTTTTATCCTCCCCAGATCCGCCTGAAGTTGCTCCAACTTCTTTCTTGTGATAAAGATACTTTTTGTTAATCGTGCCATCTAAACATCCTCCTCTGAAAAACTATGGATAATTATATAATAATTTTTCAAAAAAGTCCAGTCATGAAGTTGATTCCTTATCTATAAGGTTGTATAATTTTGTTAGGAGCAAAATATGAATGAAAAAAATCATGAAGTAGAACTTAGAGCTTTACTGGCTGAAGACCAGTTCAAAAAAATTTCCGATGAATTAAAGAAACATGGTGCTAGTCTTAAAGGTGAAGATAAACTTACCGATATTTATTATTGTCTTAAAAAAGTAAAAACCTTTGCAGAAATTGAAATGGACGAGGTTGGTTCATATAGTTTAAGATTAAGAAAAACAGAAAAGGATGGAGAACAGAAAACTGATCTAAATATTAAAGTTATTACTAATTTTGGAGACCATCATGCTTGGGATGAGCATGAAATTACTATAGATTCGTTTGAAGAAATGGACAAAATTATCACTTCGATAGGTTTCAAACCTTTTGTGATGATTGAAAAGGTTCGTCGAAGTTATGATTTAGAAGATATGAGTATTAATCTTGAAGATATTAAAGATTTTGGTTTGGCGATAGAAATTGAAATTATGACTCAGAAGGAAAAATCTGAAGAAGCCAAAAATAAGATTAGAGGTTTTTTGAAAAAGATAGGTATCGATGAAGATAAAATTGTTCCGAAAAGCGTTACGAACATTATTATGAAGCAGAAAGCTGTTTTTTAATTTCCTAAGTTTCTTGGTTGAGATTCTCGACTCAAATTTCTAAACACGCTTACTCCCTTAAGTCCTAGTTTATAAGCATCTTTATAAATTTCAAAAACGTCTTGAGGGCTCTTATCAAAAGATATATTTATTGTTTTTGAGATAGACTCGTCAACAGTTTTTTGCAATGCCGCTGCCATTAAAATATGATCCTTATAGCCAATTTCTAATGCTGTTTTAAATATTTGTTTTGTTCTTTGGGGAAGTTTATCAATATTTTTAAGAGTTCTATCTGCCAGAATTTGTGCCTCAAGTTTTTTATTCCAAAGTTTGTGTCTTTTTAGATGTTTAATTAGTTCAGGATGGATATGGCCATGATCTAATAGTGAAAAAGCCGGCTCTATACCGGTGGAAGCGTCAATTACCAGGGCGCTTCTACCAGTTGGTGGTAAAGATGTTGTTGAAGCGTTTCTTAACAGTTTTGTTTTTTTTATTGTTTGATCTAGTTTCTTCCATTGTTTGTTGGTGATTTTTTGTAAATTAAGGTCGCCATATTTTCTTCCGATTAAAGAAGGGCTCGTAATATGTTTACATCTGGGATCGTTCATCGCCGGGAATGAGCCTCTCGATTTGGCTAGTTCATGCGACTCAACTTTGGAAATATAATTAATGAAATTCATAATCTCTGTTGAAACCTTTCTTGCTTCTGGGCTATCATAAGGAATTTCCAAATCAAATAATAAATCAGCTAGTCCACAGATTCCAACACCAATTTTTCTTTTAGCCTGCATAACTTTTTTACTTTCTTCCAAAGGGTAATTATTCAAACTCACTTCAACAGCGTTATCTAAAATTCTTGTCATTAATCTGGTTGTTTTTTCTAACTTTTTGAAATTTATTGCTTTTTGTTTAACAAATTTTCCCAAGTTAATGTAGCCGAACTGGCATGATTCACCCGGAATCAAACCAACTTCAGCACATGGTGCAGTACTTGTGTATCTTCCGACGTGAGGTGTAGGGTTGTCTAGGTTCATCCGATGGAGAAAAACTAATCCAGGATCGCCACAAATATGGGCGTTTTCAGCAATTTTTTGAAATACTTCTTTCGCGGTTAGTTTTTTTCCGTTTGTTAGAGAATATTTGCTATTTTTTTCAACCGCTTGCAAGAATTCATCAGTAATGTCAACTGAAATGTTAAATTTCCATTTTTCTCGGTTAGCGTTTAGTTTTGCATCAATAAAGCGCAAAATAGCCGGATGATGAATCGATAGGGTAGCCATATTCCCAACGGGACGATCTTCTCTACCGCTTTCGGCACCTTTAATTGCGATTTTATTTAAAATTTTTAAAGTTTTTACAGGGTCTTTGGTCTGGTTCAAATCAAAGCCAGTTCCCATGCCATTTTCATGATAAGAATTAATTATTTTTTCTGCTTTAGCGAAGTCCTTTAAGAGGTCGATTGGTGGTAAAGCACAAGCAGCTAAAGGTTTTTTGTTATAACGGCCAGCATTGGTCAAGATAGCAGTGTTTAAAATACAAAATTTATTGTCTATTAGTGATCCAAATTGTTTTTTAAGCTTTTCAATTTCGTTAGTGGGAGTACCAAAGTTTTTTTCAACATTAAAAATAGAGTCCGCGATTCTCTCGATCATTTCTTGAGGTTTCTCATTCGGTCCTAAAATAAGTCCCTCTTGAAGAACCTTTATCGCTCTTTTTGAGGGTTTAAAATTAGATGAAAAATTATTCATTGAATCAAATAAAGAATTCTTGTCTATCTTATCCTATTATTGGATATTTTTAAAGAGGTCTTGATATAATACGATTATGGAAAATGAATTTAGATGCATAAATTGCAAAAGAATGGTTTGTCATAATCCTTATGTAGGCACGGTTCACAGAAACCACTGTCCATTTTGTTTGTACTCAAAACATGTCGATGAGAAAACTGCGGGTGACAGAAAATCAGAGTGTCAGGCTAAAATGGTACCGATAGGTTTAACCTTTAAAAAAGATAGTCCCCTTGAGGAAAAAGAGGGGGAATTGATGCTCATACATAGGTGTTCTAATTGCGGCAAGATATCGATAAACCGCATCGCTGGCGATGATTTTCAAGATGAAATTTTAGAAATTTTCAAAAGGTCAAAAGGGGATGAAGAGCTAAGAAAAAAATTGGAAGCACAAAATATAAAATTATTAGGTTCTCAAGACGAAACCGAAATCAAAGCCCAACTTTTTGGGATCTCTTGATAAATCACAAAAAGTATTGTACTATATTGAATACTCAGTGACGAAAGGGGTTACGAATGAAAAAGTTAGTGGAATTAGCGGTTATCATTTCTCTTGGTGCGCTGATAGTTGGATGCAACAACGCTCCAGTTTGGAGTCCCGCAGCACCAGTAGTTAAGAAAACGGCTCTAACTACAGTTCCTGAAAAACAAGCGAAGGTAGCTCCCAAAGTTCAGGCCATCCCAAAGATCAAAAAGACGACTCTGAAGGTTATCGTCAGCCCCGCTGGAGCAAAAATCAGCCTCGGTGACAATAAACCTCATCCGGTGGGAAAAGCTTTTGAGATTAAGCCCGGAAGCTATGAGATTTGGGCTTTTCGGGTGGACTATGAGGTTTTTAAGAAGACCTACAAGATTGTCAAAGGCAAAGACAATGTTATCAAGATTCGTCTGAAGAAAGAAACTGGGTATATTCCGCCAGAAGGCGCCCCCAGCTAGAGGCTCAGCTACTCCGATATGAAGGTGGTGATGAGATGAACAGAACTGATCTTCAAGCTAAAGGTGAGCGAATCGCCGAAGAATTGGACGCAACAAAAGGATTATCCGAGAGAGAACTCCAAATCTCAATGGATATAATTGTCAGAGCAGCTGTCAATAAAATGATGGCAGATGGCCGTCCTGAAAAAGATATTTTAGCAATCCTTTTTGCGATTGCTAAAGCAACATCCTACGTGATGAACGTGCACGAGCAAAGGCGAAAGAAAGAACAACATGATCAAGAGAAGGCTCAACAAGTAGCCAAAGATGCACTGGATGAAGCGCAAATCAAAGCCGATCTCGGCGAAACCTAAGCCCCGCCACGGATTTATCCCGGCGGGGCGAGTTGTATCAATCCAAAATTAGATCTTTTGCCCGCTAAAAATTTTCGAGATGACTTCTTCAGTATCAATATCTGTAATTGTGATATTTTCCGGGTCAAATTTCAGAAAAATGTCGTTGGCGACTTCGCCAATTTTATCTTTCGATACTCTAATTGTCACTTTATCGCCATCAAAAGTTTTTGTGCCGGGAATATTTTCAAAAACATTTTTTTCAAAACCTTTTTCTAATATAATTTCGATTTGTTTCTCAGGAGCGTATTTAGTTTTAAGAAGACCCAAATCGCCATCATAAACTTTTTTGCCTTTATTAATGATCACCACTCGCTTACAAAGATAATCAATATCGCCCATATAATGGCTGGTCAAAATCATTGTTACACCGGTTTCTTCATTCATGCTTTTTAGAAAATTCCTGATCGCTTTTGAAGAAACGATATCCAGGCCGATTGTCGGCTCGTCAAGAAAAATCACCTTTGGGCTATGTAAAAACGAAGCTGTTAGCTCACATTTCATGCGTTCTCCCAGACTCATATTTCGAAGCCGTCTATTAATAATTTTTTGCATTCCGAGTGTTTCAATCATCATATCTAAATTCTTTTTGTACTTTTCTTCAGGAATCGAATAGACCATTTGAAGCATATTGAACGAATCGATTGCCGGCAAATCCCACCAAAGCTGATTTTTTTGGCCCATAACAATAGCCATTTGACGAAGAAAATCAAAATTTCTTTCCCATGGAGTAAAACCCATCACTTTTGCTTCGCCCGAAGTCGGATGCATAATCCCGGAAAGCATTTTTAAAAAGGTGGTTTTCCCCGCGCCGTTTGGTCCTAAAAAGCCGACAAATTCACCCTCTTCGATTTCCAAACTCATCTCGTCAACGGCCGTTTCTTCAACTTTTTTAAGTTTCAAAACATTAGGCCAGTTGGGCTGGACCTTAACGAATTTCTTGGTAATATTTTTTGCTGAAATTATACTCATTGTTTAACTTGAAGCGCTGGAATAGTGTCTCTGTCCTAATTTCCAAATAAAATTTGTTAGTGTTCCAAATATTATGATTAAGATGACGATATAAATAATATACTCTATTTTAACCTGATTAAAAAGCAAATTCGTTGGTAAATAAGATATAGCGATGATTGGAAAGACACTCATTAATATAACTCTGATGAACGACGGAAAAACACCTGCGGGATATCGCATAACTTGGCTTAGCCTTCCAATTAAATCCTGCAAAGACCAGATCTTGATAAACCAAAATGCCGGCACGACTGTCAGGACCGAAAGAAAATAATATAGTATCATCCCCAAAATTGCCAGAATTAGAAACCAAATTAAATTGGTGAGCCCGATACTTATGTGGCCTGCAACTATAGCGTAGACGGCTAAACCTATCTCAAAAATTACGGCTATAAATTGATAAATTCTTGGTTTGCTAAGAGAAACCAAAATCATTGGATTGACCGGTTTTGTTAAGTAAAAATCGAAATCGCCGCGTCGAATATATTCAGAGGCAAAAGTATTTAGACCTCCCCGTGCCCAACCGTTATTAATGGAAATAATAATTTTTGCAAAAGCGTACAAAAATAAAACCTGATAAAAATTCCACCCGGCCAATGTTCGAGTATTGGAAAAAATCACGTCAAAGAAAATAATCGTTACTGCAATTTCAGAAATGTTGAAAAGGGTTTTAGAGAAAATCTGCCCGGGAATTTTTTTATCACGGATGTAAGCATTTTTGAAAAGTATCCAAGTTATCTTAAAATATTTTTTCATCTTATCTCCCCGTCCCAGTGTATTTTTTTAATCCCGACCTGTAAATAAAGTAAAAAATTAGAAAAAATAAGACAATCCATAAAATCATTTGTCCCCAAGAGGACACGATTTCAGAAGTTGTGAGTTTCCCAAGATAAATATTAGCCGGAGTGTCGAACAGGAATCGAAAGGGCAAAACATTGGTAATTTTGTGTAAAGTCTCTGGTAGAAAAGCCAAAGGGAAGAGACCCCCGGCAGGCAAAGCCACTAAATAATTCAATAAACTTATATTTGCTTCTTGATCGCCAAAATGAAAACAAAGGGCATGGAAAATCTCGTAAAATGCGATATTTAAAAAGATTCCCAAGATTACAGTAATTAAAAAATAAACAAGATTCCCGAGACTAGGAAGACTAAGATAATTAAAAGCAACGATAAAAATAAACAGGCAAAATGGCAGATAAAGAAGGACTCTTACGGAAAGTTCCGCTAAGGTGTAAGAAATGTCGATTAAAACAGCACTCCATGGTTTAATAAGATCGTTGGTAAAAGTACCCATCCAGACAGTTTCGTTTAAAAACATTGCGCCGGTGGGATCAAGGCGAAAAATAAAAGAAGTTACAAAATAATAAGTAACAGTGTTAATTAATGTATAATTATGGATTTCTATAGTACTAGTCGAAGTGTAGATATTTTTCCAAATTGCGAAGTATACAAAAAAGAATACCATATTGGCGATGATATAAATAATAAAATCGGCCTTGTAGGCCAATATATCTTTGAACGCAACTTTATAATAAATCAAATACTTTAGCATATTTTTATTTTAACAGAGGAGACAAAAGTTCTCAAATTTTTGGAAAACTTAAAAGTGCCGGTGCGGTTTTAAGGGATAAAGAAAAAATAGTTCCAAAAAGTATTACTAATATTATAATGCGAGAAAAGTCGAAATTCAGCGGTAATTTCTAGGCCGCTCAAATAGCGTCTTTCACAAATCTCAATAAATTATCTCCCAAGATATCTTCGGAAAGGTTTAGTTTTGCGGTTTTTTCCAAGTTCTCCATCCCCTTGGGCAAATAGGAGACGATTCCTCCCAAATCTGAACCGATTCCCACTCTCTTCGAACCGGCAATTTTTTGGGCATACTGGATTTGCTCTAAGTAATTATCAACGCTGGCGCCTTGCCTTTTTAAAAACGAACCGGCAACGCCAATTCCGATATATCCTTGATTCTGTTCAACGTTAAGTAAAATATCGTCAGAGGCATTCCTTGGATTCTCAAAACAAGATTTTAGTCCTGTGTGTGAGACAAACGGTTTTAACAAAAACTCTTTTTGGATATCGAAAAAGGCTTTTTCGCTAAGATGAGCAAAATCAAGAATAATATTTTTAGAAATAATTTTTCTTACAGTGGCTTTACCAAAATCGGTTAATCCAGCACTTGTTAAAGCTCCGCCTGCAAACTGATTGGCATAGTTATGGGTCAATCCAATTGATCTGATTCCTAATTGATAAAGAAAATCAATTTTTCCGAGATCCTTTCCAATTGGCCCCAAGTCTTCAACATGAAGGATAATTTTAATCCCTATCTTCTTCAAATCATCATGTTCAAGAATTAAGGTCCATTTATTCTCTTCAATGGTTTTAAGATAAGAATCAATAACCCAAAGCATTTTTTCCCAGTCGTTTTTTGTCGGAAAAACGGAAACTGCCAGAAATAACAGGTCTGGTTTGACCTTATTAATAATATTGGGACTAATTTGTGCATTCAAAAAGGGAGAAGTTTTCTTTCTCACATCTTTTGGGTGGTGGGTAAATTCTACGTGTGAATCGCAATACATATTATTTATTAATTCTATCATCATTGTACTTAATATTTTGAAATTTATCCCGGCCGCCGCGCGGCGGCCGGGATTGAAACTGGTCTAGTACCCGAAGTAGTTTAGCATGCGGTCAAGCCGCAATCGCTCCTTGGCTAAGTGCTGGTTTTTCGCAGCCCAATCGCCCCAATGCTGACGAACAGCCTGTGGCAACCACGACAGAGGAAGAAACTCTCCGTTAGGGCCATTGAAGAGGTTGCCGTGAGCCCAATATCCGCCGTGAACCTCAAGTCCTGCGCAAAGAACCGGAATTCTATCTTCGCCGGAGATTTGTCCCCAGCGAACAGTATCGAGCAGGTAAAGGAAGGCTTCTTGCTGGACGCGGTCAAAAACTTCTTGCTCTGATTTGAGCTGGGTAAAAATAATCGGCGGTTCACTCATAAGGCCGGGGAGCATCTTTCTTGCTCGTTCTCTTGATGCTTCTACCAGCCACTCCAGATCGACTTTGGCGGTATAGTCGGAAAGTTGGCCGACGATAACGGGGAAGTTCACTTTCGCCTGTATAGTCTGGCCTAAGCTCATCACCAAAGCATAGTTTAACTCCATGTCCTTCAACACTTGAGCCTTTGGCGCATCCCACATGTAGGGAAGGAGGACTTTTTGAATTCCCAAGTCTCCAAGCCAGTCAAAATCTTTAGGTCCGAAGGTGTAGATATACCAGTCGCTGATTGGCATTTGGTCGAAAGCAGCGCCGGCGGTTCTGGCAAGCAAATTGACGATATCAGGATTTAGGTTTTCGACAATTCCCCGGCGGCTCTCGTTGGCGTTAAGGCAACAGCCGGATACGATCTTTACTTTCTTTTCATCTTTTACCCAGCCGGCCACAGTTTGAAAATGGCGGCTTTCTTCGCCGCTTGGGAAAGCCAGAAATTCGGGACGAAAAACGCTGGTGCCGGTAATTTCCGCGCCAAGATGATTGGCAGCGCTGCGCAGAGTATTTGTTGACGGGGTAAAACCATGGTTATCTTTGCCTCGGATTGCCATAACCTTACCTTTCGGAAGTTTCAGGCGAACGTTGGCAACTCTCTTTGGGCTGGTGGAAAAGTGGCGTGAAAACTTATCTACGGAAATCAGAAACCAATCAGCTTGAGTAAGGTTTGCCGCCGATTGTTCAACCGTCATCACTGAGACAGGAACGCTGTATTGGTGATTTTCGCCGTAGTGGATTTCTCCTTCCCAAGCACCGTCGCGTCCGGAAAATAAACGTGGCCGACGAGAGGAACCGTCTCTTACGAAAAAACTCAGGACGTCCTCGATGACATCGTCTTTTACCGCTACAATCTTCACTTTTTTCAAGGTACTATACCTCCTGTGTGGTGTCAGCTTCGGTGGTTTTGCCACCGAAAGCTGCATAAATAAAAAAATCCGCTTCTTGGAGCGGCTTTTTTCGGAGGCAAAACTATTTTATTTTTTAGTCAATAATCAAATAAGCCGCTCTTTTGAAGTGGTTTTCCAATCATGACGATAAAATTTTACGGCTATTTTGATTTCCATACCTTAATTATAGGAGTTTAAAAATTTTTGTCAAGTTAGATTCTTGCAGGGGCGTGTTGTATCTTGACATTTCGTATTTTTAGATGTAAAATTATCTGACACTGATAAGGAGGAGGATAAACGATGCTAAACAGACAATTCTGGAATAGATATGCAATTGCCTACAGGAAGCTTATCGGGTTTTGGGCGCCGCATCAGCAGATGTTCAGAGATGTTGCTGTGGCTCTCGGGATTAAGAGTAGCATGCGGGTTCTGGATGCAGGTTGCGGAGCTGGGGACTTTGAGGTTAGTCTTCATAAGCAAGGGATAGAACCTCAAATAGAAGCTTTGGATTTTTCGCCAAGGATGTTAGAAGGCGCCCGCAGAAAATGCAGGAAATTCAAAGGAATAACTTTTCGAAAAGCAGATCTAAGTGATCCATTGCCTTTTCCCGACAACTACTTTGACACTATCACTTGCCTGCAAACCCTTTTTGCTATGCCAAGCCCAAGATTCACTTTGACCGAGTTAGTTAGGGTTCTGAAACCGGGCGGGAAGATAGCGATTGTTGAACCACGTCCAGAATTCAGTAGTGGTAAAATCTTTCGTTATCATTTGGAAGCACAAAACACTTGCAAATTGGTCAGTCTTCTGAAGCTAGTTCCTTACTTACCTTTGATTTGGTTGACAATCAAGTGCAACGAAATCATAAGTCAAGAGTGTAAGGCTTTTTCTGATGAGGAGATAATAGGTCTTGTTGAAAGATCGGGCATGCAGGTAATTTACTTTGCTAAAACATTAGCAGACCAAGATCACCTTTTGATCGCTCAAAAGGTAGATAATGAGGACACGGTTAAATGGGGACCGTGTCCTTTTCTTTATCTTCTAAAACTGATATTATTTTGTTGGAGGTAATATGAATAAATTAGATCAAGCTTCTTTTCATATGGAACATCATTCGCGAAATATGGGTCTCTTAACTGAAGAAGAACAGCAAAAAATCGACGAAAAAACTCTTTTAATTGCCGGCTGTGGAGTTGGTTCTCTTATTGCCATTTCTGCCGCCAGATTAGGTTTCGAAAAATTTGTACTGGTTGATGGCGACAAAGTCGAGCTCTCTAATATTAATCGCCAAGGTTATTCATCTCACGACGTTGGAAAATTTAAGGTCAACGCATTGGCAAAAAGAATTAAACAGATAAATCCTCATGCCGAAATCAAAAAATTTCCGATTTTTGTTGATATTAAAAATGCTGCTCGCTTGGTTCATAAAGCAGATATTATTATTGATTCTATTGATCCGGATGCGGCACAAGCTGTAGTTGCGATGCACAGGGCGATTCAAAAAGAACACAAAACAGTAATTCAGCCTACAGATGTTGGGTGGGGAGCGATGATCCAAGTTTTTACGCCAGATTCAATATCATATGAAAAAATGATCGGTCTTGATCCGGAAACTCCTGTTGAAAAAGTCAGTAACGAAGAAGGTTTCGGTAAATTTGTTCAGTTTTTTGTTAAGATAATGCCGCCTTATGTCCAAAAAATTGCCATGGAGGTTGCCGAAGGAAAACGTCAACATTACCCTCAGCCGGTTTCAGCTTCTTATGTCCTTGCGGCAATGACGGTAATGGCTGCTAAAAGAATTGCTTGCGGCGAACCTATCAAGGTCGCTCCAGACTACGTGTCATTTGACCCAGATTCTATTTTAGACCCAAGTCAACATGAATAAAAAGACGCTTACAATTATCTTGATTGGTTTAGCAATTGCCGACCTACTCGGAGCAATTGATGCTACCGGAGTTAATATTGCTTTGCCAAAAATAACTCGCGATCTAAATATTCCTATTACTATTTCCCAATGGATTCCTAACGCCTACACACTGGTTTTGGTTTCGATGCTTATTTTTATGGGAAAAATTGGCGATATGATTGGTCCGAAGAAATTGTATTTATATGGATTGATTTTGTTCGGTTTGGCGTCTTTATCTTTAGGATTTATCAATAACACCTATGCATTAATAGTGGTTAGAGCGATTCAGGGTTTGGGAACAGCAATTTTATACACTATGCCAATGTCAATTATTGCCCATCTTTGGAAGGAACGAGAAAAGGCTTTTGCCGTGACGGCTACTTTTTTCTCTATCGGGATGCTCGTTGGCCCACTAATTGGCGGAATTTTAACCAATTTTGATTTTGGTAGCTTTCACGGCTGGCATTTATTATTCTTACTAAATATCCCGTTTATTATTTTTGGCCTTATTGTTGCAAACAAATTTATTCCGCAACTTCCGGCAAAAGGTAGAGAAAAGCTCGATTATTTAAGCTTGTTGCTACTTTTTGGAGGTTTAATTTTAATTGTTCTGTCACTATCCGTAATTAGTAAATGGTACATCTTCGTTGGATTAGTTTTGCTTTTACTTCTTTACCTTTATGAAAAGAAAGCATCAAAACCGTTGTTGGATTTTAGCTTATTTAAAAACAGAACTTTTACTTCAGCTAATCTTCTAAGTTTTTTTGCGATGGTAACGATTATTGGGATGAGTTTTGTTTTGACCTTTTATCTTCAAGATATTTTAAAGTGGAGTTCATTAACAGCGGGGATCGCTTTTATGCCGATTCCTATCGCTACGGGAATATTTGCTGTACTTGGCGGTAGAATAAAAAATTGGAAACTGGGTGCATTTTTGACTTCAGGTTTAATATTTTTAGGTTTATTTTTGCTTTCGCAAACAAATCCAAATATTTCATATTATAAATTGATTCTACCCGGTTTAATTTTGATTTCAGCTGGGAGCGGAATTTTAATGACTGTAATGTTTGCAGCAATTTTGGGCTCGGCGCCAACGGAAAAATCAGGAAGCGTTTCAGGAATTTTGAATACTCTTCAACAAATGGGGAGTTTAATTGGTATCGCACTTGTTGCCGCGATGGTCCTAAGATATCAATTGTCATTTTACCTTTTACTTATACCAGCATTCTTGGGAGTAATTTCTGCTTTTTTCGTGAAAAAGCGTGAAAGTTTGCAGAATATATAGTAGAATTAAACCAAAGGGGCAATTTTAGGAGTTATTAATGCCAGAGAAAACACATCCGTCTAAAGCCGCGACAACTCAAAAACCGCCGGATATGAAAGAAATCATGGCGGATTACGATAAAGCAGTGAAGTTTTTTTCCTCAATGCCTGCCGAAGCATGGGAAGGTTTAGGGCAGAAAACTGCTCTCAGCGTCTTTCAGGAAACCGCAAAAACAATCCCTGCATATCAGGAATTTTTGAAATTGCAGAAAATTAATCCTGAGAATATAAAAACTCCGGAAGATTTTTATCAAATCCCCGCAATGGATAAATATAACTATATTCAAGTTTACGGTTTTAATGAGGTAAATAATGCTAAAGCTGGTAAAAATCTCAATAGTTTTTCTTTAAGTTCTGGAACGGTAGATGAACCAACAATTTGGCCGCGCTATTATCCAGCCGAAGAAATACTACCTTTAGTCGTAGGTAACTTTATCCGTCAGTATTGGCATATTGATAAAAAATCAACCCTGTTTATTAACGCTTTGGCTCTTGGACCCTGGAACGCTGGTTTTACAATGTTTGCTGCTCTCAAACCTTTAACTCTAAAATATAATCTAACTTTAGCTAACTGCGGTGCGGATATTGAAAGTATCGTTTATACGGTGACGAAGCTTTCGAAGTTCTATGACCAGACAGTGATTTTATCTTATACAACCTTTTGCAGAACGATTTTAGATAGATTAGAGGAAGCAAAAATAGATTTTAAGAAAAATCATTTTAAGTTGTTTGTCGGAGGCGAAGGCCACACCGCCGAATGGCGTCAATATATGAACGAACTATTAACCGGAAATCCCGATGATCTAACTGCAATAATTGATACTTATGGAATTTCAGAAGCGGGGGTAATTGGTTTAAGCTCAGCGATGACAAATTTAGTTAGGGATTTAGCTTTCAAAAATGAAAGATTAAGGGAAGATCTTTTTGGAAAAACTAATTGTGTTCCAAATTTATTCCAGTTCAATACGGGACAATATGTGATTGAGGATCTAAATGGCGAGATATTATTGACCAGTAAAGTTGGAACGCCATTGGTTCGCTATAATCTTCATGATCGAGGCGGAGTAATTAGATTTAGAGAGATGGAAGAAAAACTCAAAAAACATGGTTATGATTACCGAAAGCTCATTAGAAAAGCAGGATTATCCGAGGAAATTATTGTCCAGCAACCGTTTGTTTATTGTTTCGGAAGACGGGAAGATACAGTAATTGTCGCCGGTGCTAATATATATCCAGAACAGATTGCCCCAGCATTATTTAATGACAAAGTAAAAAATATTCACAGTTTCAAACTGGCAGCAAATTTTGATAATGAACAGCACCAACTTTCATATGTCCTGATGGAATTAAAAAGTGGCATTTCTTATAATAAAAAACAGATTGAAAAAATAAAGAAGAAATATCATGATTTAATTTTAAAAAGATTGCTAAGGGTAAATAATGATTACGCCGAATCTTTAAGAGCCGATCCTAAATTTGCAGATCTGATAATAGAAATTTTTGAAAATGGTGAAGGACCTTTTAACGGTGATAGGGCAAGAACAAAACCAAAACTGGTTTTGAAGAAATAAATTTTTGGAGGGAATTTGCACGATTATGATTATATGATCGCTCCTTTAATATCATTGCTTTGTATGGCAATTGGTTTAATCGTGTATTTAAATGATCGCAAAGAATCATCTGGGAAAGTTGTGGCTGCAATTTCTGTTTCTGTTGGTTTCTGGATATTAAGTGCTTTCTTGTCAGATATTACTAAAAATGAGCTGCTCTCTTTGTTTCTAAATCGTTTTATTTTTGTATCATTGCTTTTTTTTGTTGGAGGATTATTATATTTACCTTTCGTCTTCCCTTTAAAAAGTAAAAAAGCTAATATAGTAAAAATAATTATTCTGATCTTCTCGATCTTATTCGGTTTAATAACTCTATTCACGCCTTGGGTGATACAAAGCATCAAATTTGAATCTTGGGGCTCTAATTTAAATTACGGTAAACTTTTTGTTGTATTTACTAGTTATACTGTTTTAGCATTGATTATTTTATTAGTAAAATTCATTATTAGTTATATTAAAATCAAGGATCAAGTTGAAAGATCCAAGATAAGATTATTTTTTACCGGGTTAATACTAGTAACCGTAATCAATATTATAGTGCAGGTTGTCATCAGAAACATTGTTGGGTCAGATGAATTCTACAGATTTGGAAATTATTCAGCAATCATATTCGTTGGTTATACTGCTTACGCTATCGTTAAACATCAATTATTCAATATTAAAGTTATTTTAACTGAAGTTGGCGTCGCTATTGTCAATATAGCGATTCTGGAACAAATCTTCCTTCCAAAAAACTCATGGCAAATATATGTAAATATACTTTTATTACTAATTGTGGCTTATGGCAGCTATATTCTAGTCAAATCAGTTATCCGCGAAATCAAGTTCCGGGAAGAATTACAAAAACTATCTGATGATTTGGCGCATGCTAATGAGCATCTCAAGGAACTCGACAAGATGAAGACGGAATTTGTGAGTTTGGCGAGCCATGAACTATTAACTCCTGTCTCGGCGATTGAAGGGTATTTGTCGATGATGCTTGATGAGCATTTGGCGAAAGTCGATGATCCCAAAGCCGCCAGGTATCTTGATCGAATTTACAGATCTTCGAAAAGATTGGCGCGGCTTATTTCCGATATGTTAAACATTTCTCGAATCGAAGAGGGAAGATTGTTGGTTGAGAAAAATGACCTTGATCTTTCGGAACTGATTAAACAAGTAATCGACGAAATTCGATTTAAAGCCGAAGAAATGAAGCAAAAAGTTACTTTCGAGAATCCCGATGGCTGGAAAACTTATGGCGATCCGGACAAAATTAAAGAAGTAATTGTTAATTTGGTCGGCAATTCAATTAAATATTCCAAAGATCCCGGCGAAATAAAAATCATCGTTAAAAAAGTGCCAACGGTAGTGGTCCAATCCACTTGGCAGAAGATTGAGAATGATATTAAAGGAAGACCTCTGGATGATCAGGAAGCGATTAATTCTGCCGTTGATCCGCATTTTAAGGAAATTGTCGGGGCTGATCAATTATTGATTTCCGTTAAAGATCAGGGAATCGGTATTCCTCGCGAGGAACTGCCACGATTATTTAAGAAATTTCACCGTGTGGGTGACTACTCAACCGCCGAATCGCAAGGAACTGGTTTGGGCTTGTATATTTCACGAGCACTCGTTGAACTGCATCATGGCCGAATCTGGGCTGATTCAGAAGGTTCTGGCAAGGGCTCGACCTTTACCTTTTCTCTTCCTGACATTTCCGATAAACAACAAATTATTGATTTAGAAAAACAGGTCCCGCAAGATAAAGAAAAATTAAAACCGTTAGCCAAACCGATGAAATCGGATATTAACGATAAATTCGAAAACTTTCCTATCACTGACGAAAAGATGAAAGAAGAAAATCATAAGAGCTAAACACGAGGAACAGATATAGATAGTAAATTTCTAAATCCTAATTTCTAATCAAATCACAAAACTTTAAACATTGACAGTGAAAATAATCGCTGTGATATACTAAGAACACGAAATTAATATAGAAAGGCGGGAAAATGAACTTAGACAAAGAAGACAAAAAGGGAATTGCCGACATCGTTGGCACAGTAATCGATGAGAAAGTTACTCCAAGGCTTAACAAAATCGAAACAAAGCAAAAAGAACATGATGGTAAATTAGAAAAAATTATTACTCGCCTCGATGCTACTTTTGATGCTGTTGGTGATAGTAAGGTTGATATTACCATGATTCAAGAAGACGTAAATGATATGAAATATACTAATGAAAGGATTGAGACTAGAATTAACTCTGTGATCAGTAGTCAAGACGATATCTTGGTTAAAAGTTCTCAACTTAATCGTCGCGTACTCAAATTAGAAACCAAGAAGACATAAGTTGCTTGACACAAAAAACTTGTGTATAATTAATTTGTACCAATAATTTGGGCAGATTTTAAGTATAGGGAGGGGCAATGCCTAAAGGTAGTCATGTTTTAATGGCCGACGACGATAAAATGCTCGTCGACATGTATAAAGAGAGATTAGAACTCGCTGGTTATAAAATTACAATTGCTCGAAATGGCGAAGAGGCTTTAGCGAAGATTCGCGAGACGAAGCCTGATATTGTCATGCTCGATATTATGATGCCGAAAGTGAACGGTTATGAGACTTTGGCATCTATTAAAAGTGATCCGCAGACAAAAGATATTCCGGTAATTATGCTTTCTGCTTTGATGCGTGATTTTAATCGGGAAAAAGCAGTCGAGGCTGGCGCTGACGATTATTTAATTAAGTCGGAAGCTATGCCTTCCGATGTCATTACGAAAATTGAACAAGTTTTAACGAAATATGGAAAAGGGACGACGCCGATTCCGGGAGCAGTGGCTCCGAATATTCCGACAGTGACAGCTGCGGTCCCAAGTACACCGCCTCCAGTGCCAGTTCCGCCGCCAATAACACCTCCTACTCCGCCGATTCCACCAATTCCGACTCCAACACCTCCACTTCCGCCATTACCACCTAAAGTCGAATCTTCCCATGCATCTGATTTGCCGCCTGTTGTAGATCACAAAACAAACAACATTCATTCAGAACCGGTTATTCAGCCAGTTTCTCCTGCGGTTACTCCGCCCGAAAAAATTATTTTCGAACCTGCTAAAGTAGAAAAACCTATTAGCAATGATAAACCTCTTTTACCAATTACCGAACCGGAAAAACCCGGCGATACTATCGAAACTACTCCGATGGGGATAAAAGAACCTAAAGTTGAGGAAGATGAAGTTCCCATTGTTAAAATTCAACCAAAAACTGCAGCGAGCCCTGTACCGCCACCAATGGCTAACCCTTCTTTAGATAAACCTATTAATCAGCAAGTTTCTCCGCTTGTTGCATCAAAAAAAGAAAGATCGCCGGCATCGGTTGCTCTAATTGTTATTTTGGTAGTACTTCTGACAGCTTTGATTAACGACCTTGTTATCTACTACTTTTTCTTTTTAAAAAAATAAAAGTATTGACGAATATTTCAGTTCTGGTATATTTAACTTAGTAGAGGAGTTTCAATGGAATCAGGCAAAGTTATTTTATTAGTTGATGACGATCTTACCTTGCGTGAAATGTACGACGAGCGTTTAAAGGCCGAAGGTTTTGATATTATCCAAGCTTCTAACGGTGATGAGGCAATGCGCAAAGCAAAAGAATCAAAGCCGAACATCATTTTACTTGATATTATGATGCCAAAAGTTAATGGTTTTGACGTTTTAAAACAGCTTAAAGCAGATTCTGATCTAAAAGATATTCCTGTGATAGTACTTACTGCTTTAATCCAAGATGTTGATCGGGTCCAAGGCAAAAAGCTGGGCGCTGTCGATTATATTGTTAAATCGGAAACTATGCCGGGCGAAGTTATTGCAAAAATCAAAAATGCGATGGGAGAGAGATAATTAAATAATTAAATACAAAAAAGACCTTTTGAGGTCTTTTTTGATACCTTAAAACTCTCAAAAACCTGCGAATGGATCTATGCGGCCAAAACCGGATTCTACAGGCAGATTAATTGGATTACCGTAAGACTTCAAATTTTGAAACTTATTAATCGTATCTTGAGAAATTTGAATGTTGGCGAGAGTTTTATCCAGACTAGTTCCTTTTTTCCAATAGGCTTTACCGCTAATTTGCGCCGAAAAGGCATTATTTTGTTGTGCTAAAGAAAGAGCAGTAACGGAAATTAGGCGGCTGCTGGTTTCTATGTTTTGGAGAAACTTTTGGAAATCGGCAAATGTCCCGCTTATCTTCATTGTAAAAGGCACTTCTTGCAAGCTCGAACCAGTAGTTGTGCTGCTTGGTGTTTTGGGGGTGGTGGTCTTATTGGTAGTGTCTTCCGGAGCAGCTTGTGGTTGTGAAGTGGTATCGAGGGAAATTCCGTTGACTTTCATGTTAGCCTGCTCGGCGGCACCGCTAAGCTCAATAATTAAGTTTCCAGAATCGGCGGTTTCCGGTATATATGAAGAAGCTACAGTATAAAGATTATTCAACTGAGTGTCCTTTATGAGTTTTGCGAGAGTATCTTTCAGGCCGGAAGTTTCGGTTAAATCTTTTTTGGCTTGTTGATCGCTTTTATAAGTTTTCCAAGAAGAAAAAACTACCGGTCTGATTAGAAAGAATCCAATCGCGACTGAAATTATAAGGCTTACGATGACTATTGTCCAAGAGGTCTTATTCATTTGACCCCCTTGTTAGAAGATGTGCTTAAAGATTTTTGTTCTAAATTGAATTCCAATGAGAAAGTAAGTTTTTGGCTGCTTGTTTGATCCTGTGATGTTGTCGAGCTTTTAAAGTTAACATCTTTGAAAAAAGATGAGCTTTCAAGTTTATCTTTGAATTTAATAGCATCCCGGTCTGAATCAGTTACTCCTTGTAGAACAAAATTGGGAGATTTAGAAAGATCGGCAGTTAAAGATGAGACTTGAACGTTTGTGGGAACATCATTCACTAAATCTTGAAGGATTTGCGACCAATAAGCTTTTTGACTGCCAACCTGTGAAGCAAGCTGGCCTCGGTCATTGATGAGCAATGCTTTATTTTCCAAGTCATTATAAGAAGAAAGTTGAGCTTTTTGAGTTTCGATCTGTTTTTGAGTGTTATCTAATTCCGGCTGTAAAAGATCATTTTTTAAAGCCTTCAAAATAAAGCTGGAAACACCGAGGAGAATTACCACCACTAAACAAATACTAAAAATATTGGCAGACTGTTTAGCCTGTTTAACTTTTAATTTGTTTTCCGGCGGAAGTAGATTAATATTAACCATTTAAAGCTCTTTCATTGCCAGCCCGATAGCGGTTGCGAATCGAGGGTCGTATCCTTTAATATTTAACTGTGGCTGGCCCAGTTCTGTTTTAATTTTAGTTAAATTTTCAATAACTTGGGGGACTTTTTCGATATTGCTTCCGCCACCGCAAAGAATGATTTTGCGAAAAACTGAGGCTTTACCGACACGGTTTTGATAATATTTGATAAGATGAATAATTTCTGAAGAAAGAGATTTTAAGGAATTATCAAAATCTTTTTGGATTTCATCTCCTCCTAAAGCAGCGGTTGAAGTCAGTTTAATAGTTTGCTCATCATAGCAAGTTAAACCTGAGGTTTTGGCACCGATGTCTAAAAGTAAATATGGTCCGGGATCTTTTGACGCCACTAAAGCGCGGGTTACCGCCGAAGGTTTGGTTTCTAATCCCATTAATTCAAAGCCAACTGAAGAGATAGTTTCGTTTAAGGAGTTAACTAAAATTTTCGGGGCGGCGACAACCAATACCTCGACTGTCGTGTTGGTTTTATTTTCACCAACGATTTGCCAATCCATATAGGTTTCTTCTACTGGTAAAGGAAAAAATTCCGTAGCCTGATAAGGAATATTTTTATTAATTTCTTGAATCGTCATTTGGGGAAGATCCAAGGATTTTGTAAAAACCAACGATTCTGGTAAAGCTGAGGAAACAATTTTTGCTGAAATTCCGTGGGGTTTGGCAATTCTTACTGCTTGCCTGATTATTTCCCCGATTTTTTCTTTATTTTTGACCCCTTCTTTAGTCAGAGTTCCTTCGGGAATCGCAACTTCAGCAGCGCCCACTAAATGAGCTTGTTTTCCACTTCCTTTTACTTGGCAAACTTTTAGAGTATGGTAACCAATATCAAGTCCGAAAGTCGGTTTTTTTATTCCTAAAATACCTTCAAACAATCCCGCTCCTTTTTTAGACGGTTAACTATCTTAATTATATCATTTAATATTCTTCTTCCCAATGCTGAAAATGAATTACTGGCGTTCCTGCAGTTCCGCCGCCAGAAAGAGTTTCATTTACCCAATCTTTCTTAAAATTCAGAGTCAGATTGATGTTATTGGCGGAAAAATCATGAGCAAGTAATGCGCCCGTAATGGTAATATTGGCGTTGACGGAGGCGGCAGCTTGGACTCCAACATAGGTTAATCCTTGAATTGCTAAGTTAGCATTTGTAACACTTAAACTGCCTAACGTCAGAAGTCCTGAAGGTCCAGGGTTATGGTTAATGGTTACATTGGCATTGGTGATAGTGACATTTCCCTCGCTGATCAGTAGCCCGTTAACAGTTATATTCTTATTTTTAATAGTGATACCGCCGGCTCCTGCAACATAATAAATCCCTGTAAGCGTTGTCTGGCTATTTATTAGAGTCGCAAATTGAGCGGAAGTATAATAATGGCCTTGAGCAATTGCCTGACTTTTATAAGATGTAGGGGCATTGGAATTAACATCAATACCTGGAATTATGAAAGCTGTTGGGTAATTTTGTTGTTCAGTCCCACCATAATGAACAGTGGAATTGTGTGCGGTAATTGCACCATTAGCTAAGATATCTCGATTTACATTAACGTTGGCGTTTCCAATATCAATGGTTCCGCCGCTGGCAATACTGGAGGGATCGTAACCTGCACCATAATTAAGATTAAGATTGTGAAGATATATGTTGCCAGAATTTGGCCCGCCGACAAGCAAAGCGGCATCATAATCGTAGGTAACGACATTATTCGTTTGAGTAACATTTAAAGTAATCACTCGTTGCGCTTGTTTTAGGCCAAAACTGTACAATCCCGTTGCGGTAATGGTAGCGGCTCCTTTGGCGGTATTTTGGACAGTAACATTATAGGCTCCGTTATTTATTAGAGCCGGGTTGTGAGAAAAGGTGGTTACGCCATTGGTAGTGTTTAAAAAAGTAGTTCGAGCATTAGCATCATTTTGAATGCGCCATATTGCTTCCTGGGTGCCAGCTTCAGCAAGGTGAAAGGACAATGTGGATGCTTTTTGATTACGTGCAATTGAAGTTTCTGAAAACAGAGCGTCTGCCAAAAAGTAGGTAATGATAAGCATTACGGTCATGATTACCAAAACAGAAATTAAAATATAACCTTTTTTTGGTCTAATCATTGGATATTTCTTCCTAGCGTTTGGGTTTCATAAGTATATATGCCGTTCTGATCGGAAACGGTAATGATGATGTTGACGTAATCTACTCCATAGAATTGGATTGACGTCACTTTGTCTGCTCTTACCGTATCTTCGTCAATTGACGTTTGTGGAGAGTTATTAAATTGGTCAAGAGCGTTCCATTTAACCCAGGAATTTATATCGGAAGTGAAAAAATAATGAATTACCTGCCTTCTTAGATTGCCATTTAGAAAATAATATCTGATATATTGGATTTTTGCCGTGTTATGGCCGTCTTGAAATTGAATTTCTGTAGATGGGGGATTGAGCTGATCGGTATTCGTTGGAGGTAAATCGGTGGTAATTTCCTGAGTTTGGCGAAGATCACGAGTTATTCTTTCCATAGCAATTCTTGCATTTTGGTTGAGTTCAGCTCTTGCAACATTGTTTCTGTAGGATCGATAAGAGGTGAGATAAACGCTGTATAAAGCTCCAAGTAATATAAAAGAGAGAGCTATTGCAACTATAATCTCAATAAGGGTAAATCCTTTTTTACTACTTGGTTTTAATAGTTGACATCTGAACATTTTTGGTGGTACTTCCTTCCTGATAATAAATAAAAACATCAATTTTCTTTAAGCCAACGTCTGTTTGGGAAGTTGCTAAACTTGAATTAATCCAGCTGATATTAATTTGTTGAGTGAATCTATAAAAAGGACTGTTCTGATCGTTTGAAACCTTTATTTGAGCGCCAGTTCCCGGGATTAATTCATCATAAGACTTCGAGTTTTCTTGATCTAAAAGCCCTTGGGCTAAATTGGAAGCGATAGAAGTATTTGAAGCAGAACGTTCAACTTTCGAAGAAACAGCGAAAAATGAAGCGATGCCTAAGACACCAACCAACAAAACACCCATGGCGACGACAATTTCAACCATAGTGAACGCTTTTTTAATTTTAGAATTTTTTAGATGCATAAATTTCTGGTTATTGAACTTTGATGAATCCTGCAGGGGAAACATTAATTACTTTATTACCAGTTACGCCGGAAACTGTTAAAGTTATGTTTCCAGAAGCACTCGGTCCGCCGTCAGCAGAAAAAACCACTTGGTTTTGGGAAATAGATGGATCTAAGATAAGCACACTATTATTTGGCAGATTTAC
>Ga0334722_10001655_pt1 | contig 27078 bp, 2 predicted proteins | sample C3_bottom_MG_FD_207210 | JGI IMG/M metagenome (GOLD analysis project Ga0334722, IMG submission 207210) | Sediment microbial communities from Yellowstone Lake, YNP, Wyoming, USA - C3_bottom | ecosystem: Environmental > Aquatic > Freshwater > Lake > Sediment | place: USA: Wyoming | collected... | reverse complement strand
TCGCTCACCGTCAGTGTGTCCACGCCCGAGAGCGCGTCCGACGCCGTCGAGAAGCCCGAGCCGCCGAAGGTGTAGCCCGAGTTCCGGTACACCGTCACCGCGCCTATAGTCGTCTCGTTCAGCGTCGGCACCGTCAGGTCCACCGTGAAGGTCACCGCGTTCGTAGTGGCCGTCGCGGCGTCCGTCACGTTGCCCGCGTTGTCGAGTGTCTTCACCCAGAGTTTCTTTGCGCCTTCGGCGAGGCCTGTGGCCGAATCACTCCAATTGATCGTTCCCGTCGCCTTGGTCCAGGTCGAGTAGGCATCGTCCTTGTGATCGACCGTGTCCGCATCGACCTTGTACCAGACTTCCTTCACGCCCGAGCCTGCGCCGTCTATCGCGGAGCCCGCGAGCGAAATGCCCGTGGTCTTGTAGAAGGCCGAGGCCGTGGGTGTCGTCACGGCCGCTGTCGCCGCCGCCGTGTCCACCAAGACGGATCTCGTCATCGTGGTCGAGTTCCCCGCCCTGTCCGTCAGCGTGAAGACATAGGTGTGCATGCCGTCGGCCGGCGCGGTCGCCACCACGTAACTCCATGAGCCCGCGGTCACCGTGACGGGGTTCGCGCTCCCGCCGTTGTCGCTCACCGTCAGCGAGTCCACGCCCGAGAGTGCGTCCGTCGCCGTCGAGAAGCCCGAGCCGCCGAAGGTGTAGCCCGAGTTCCGGTACACCGTCACCGCGCCTATAGTCGTCTCGTTCAGCGTCGGCACCGTCAGGTCCACCGTGAAAAGCAGCGCGGTCGAGGCGGCCGTCGCTGCGTCTGTCACATTGCCGACCTTGTCGAGGGTCTTGACCCAGAGCTTCTTCACGCCCTCGGTAAGGCCGCTCGCGGTGGCGCTCCAGTTGATGGTGTCGTCCGCCTTGGTCCAGCTCGTGTAGAGGTCGTCCTTGTGGTCGACGCCGCTCGAGTCGATCGTGTACCAGACCTCGCTCACACCCGAACCGGCGCCGTCGTTGGCCGTGCCCTGGATGAGGAGGGAGGTCGCCTTGCGGAAGGAAGCTGCGACGGGGGCGATCACCTGGGAGCCCGCCGGGGCGGTGTCCACGGTGAAGCTCTGTACATAGGTGCGCGTCTTGTTGAAGGCATCCGTCACCGTGACCCTGAAGAACACCGGTCCGTCGCCGTTCGACTTCGGGTAGACGATGCTCCAATGCCGATTGATATAGGGTTCCGTCCACGTATTGAAGTCGTTTTCCGCGCCGTAGCCGGCTCCGGTATCATAGGCTACCGTCACCTTCTTGATGCCGTTGGCATCGGCCGCGTCGCCGGCTATGGTCACGTCGGTATTAAGGAATGCCGACTGAGTCGGGGACGTGATCGTCGAGGTGGGAGGCAGGAGATCGACGGCGAAGGGCACGAGGTCCACGGTTCCGCCCGTGCTCTTCGCGACCCTGTCCGACCAGGAGTAGGGATGGAGGGCCGACCAGCCGTTCGCGGGGTATTGCACGTCGGAGGCCCGCATCTGCATCACGTACTTTCCGTCGCTAAGCCCGGTGAAGTCGTGGCTCCAGGTCACGAAGGTCGAATCGGGGAGGGGTTGACCGGACATGTCGATCCAGTTGACGGCACCGCTGGCCGGCAGCCAATCGGTCGCGTCGAAGGGCCGGTACCTGATCTGCATCGTCGTACGTTCGATACCGTCGTCGTCGGCCGCCGATCCGCTCACCGTGAGAGAGCCGGGAAGTTGATTGGCCTCGAAGGTTCCGGTCGAACTGAGGCTCGTCAGGGCGATCGAGGGCCGGTCTGCCGTCTGGTCGACGGTGACATCCCTTCCCACGGCCGCTCCCACATTGCCGATGTAGTCTACGGGGCGGATGTAGATCGTGTACTGTCCCCAGCCGGGCACGGTCTCGCCGCTGCCTGCCACGAGGCCGGGGAGATTGGCGGATTCCAGGTCCCAGGACCAGGAGTAGGTCTGGAGTATGTTCGTCCACTCGATCCCCGGGTAGGCCGGGGCAGGTTGCGCGACACCACCCGAATAGGGAACGATGGCCCTGTACACCGCGGCGAGTCGGTAGTTGTCCGAGGCGGTTCCGGCCACCTTGACGGTGCCGTTGACGGTAAGAGTCGTGGCGGAGGAGCCGGCGATCGTGAGGATGTCGGCGGTGGGAGGCGTCGAGTCGATGGTCACTGAATAGTCGACCATGCTGATCTGTCCCGAGAGGTCAGTCGCCACCACCTTGTAGGAATGGGAGCCGTCGGCACTGCCGTCGAAGGGAAGACTCCAATTCCATGAATAGGCGCCAGCCGAAAGCGCGACATCGTAGGTGCTCGTGCCGTCGATGGTGATGACCACCTTGTCGCCCTGGATGCCGAGGGAGTCCGTGGCTGTGCCCTGGATCGTGAAGGCCGCCCTCTTGATGTCGCCGTTGTTCGGCGAAGTCACCTTGAGCACTGGCGGGCCGAAATCGATGTAGAAGGTGTAGGTCTCCGTAGAGCGGACCGAGCTCGTCCATTGGTTGTTGGCGGCATCCGCGTAGACGGCGATGGAAGGCGAGTACTTGTCGCGCGCCCGCATCACCACCGAATGCAGACCCTGGGGATAGATCGTGTCGTTCGAAAGGTCGAAGGTCCAGGTGACGAAGGAGCCGCCGCCGCCAGAGAAGCCGTCGGTCACGGCGGTCCAGCCCAGATTGTCGACATTGATCTCGAGGCCGCCCGGCAATACCCCGTCGTCGTCCTTCACCCAACCGGAGAGTCGGCCGTTGCGCCCGATGACGCTCGCCGAGGGGGGCTGGTTCACATTGATGTTCGTGAGGGCGATGATAGGCCGGTCGGAGGTCTGATCGGCCTTCAATGTCAGGTTCGAGGATCCCACGACGGCGCGATTCCCCGCCAGATCCTCGCCGACGGCGAGGATCTTCATGTTGGCGCTTCCCGAGTAAGTCTGGGTCACGAGGCCCGTGTCCATGTTGGTGACGGTCCAGAGGAGATTCGGTCCGAGGTCCACCCAGGTCTCGAAGGGAGGGGCGTCGGTCTGGACCGGAGGACTTGCCGGAATCGCGGCTGGAGCGTCGCTGACATTGCCGAACCATAGGTAGACGTGCGTAACGGACTGGACGTCGGTCACCGAACCCTTGACGCTCAAGAGGCCGTTGACGACGCTGTCGGCGGCGGGTTGGGTGAATTCGTTGTCGGGCGCCTGCGTGTCGATGACGATGCGCCTGTCCATCGAGGCGATGGTGTTTGTGCCGTCCACCGAGCGCACCTGAATGGTATATTCGCCGTCGGTGCTCGGAGTGGGGAAGAGGCCTCCGGCCAAGGATGCGAAGTTGGACGGCGAGGTGACGTCGGCGCCGGAGAAGTTGAAGGCCCCGTACTTGAGGGCGGGCGGGTCGATGACATAGGTGACGGTGTTGGAGGAATCCGTCGAAGAGGTCACCTGGATCTCGACGCGGTCGATGCCGAGGGGATCCTGGGTCGTGCCCGACAGGGCGAAGGCGGAACGGAGCTGGGCGCTCGCCGCGGGAGAAGCGAGGGAGAGGGTCGGCGGTCCGAAGTCGATCGCGATGGGATAGGCCGGGGTCTCGACCCAATGGTTGGTCGCGGGGACCGCCCAGGTTCCGCCACCGGTGTCCATGGCCCGGAGCTGAACCTTCGCGTAGCCCTGGTCCAGGTCCTTCGAGGCGGTCGTCGTATCTATGCGGGTCTTGGCCTGCACGAAGGTGCCGTTGGAGAGGGGCGGGGAGACGACGATGTCCTTCCAGGCCCCCCAGGTCGTGCCGTTGTCGGGACTCACCCGGTATTGAAGAAGGGCGACATCGACCATGTCGTCGTCCTCGACCGTGAAGAGCAGGGTCGGGTCGCGGCCGAGGACCGTGACCGTGGCTGCCAGGGGATCGAGGTTGGTCGGCGTGATCCTCGGCTTGTCGGAGCTCTGATCGATGTTCAAGATGACGGTCGCCGTGCCCTTGTTGCCGGCCCTGTCCTCGGCGTAGATGAAGGCGTAGCGAGTCGCGCTGGTCGTCGTCTCGGCGAGGGTGTCCACCGCGAAGGAGGGCGCGGCGATGTTGCCGGTGATCGGAGTGTAGTCCGACCAGACCGTGCTGGGAGTCGCGCTGGAACTCACGCGCCAGCCGACCCGCGCGAGATAAGTCTCGTCGACCGTGCCGGACACGGTGACGGAGCCGTTGACGACCGAATGCGTCGCGTCGATGACGACCCGGGGATAGGGTTCCTGTGCGCTGATGACGGGCTTCAGCGTGTCGACCGTGTACTCGTATTTCACATCGGTCGTCTTGTCGAAGACGTCGGTGGCGCGGAGGGTGATCGAATGCGAGCCGTCGGTGGATCCGTCGGCGGGAGGAGCCGCGACTGACCAATCCCAGGTGCTCGTGCCGGAGTTCCAAATCAGGGGACTCCAATTCGTTCCATCTAGGGATGCCTGCACCTCGGCCCCGGCCTTGAGGCCGTTGGCGTCCGAGGCGGTGGCTTTGATGGTGAAGGAGAAGCCGATCATCGCGTTCGCCGCGGGGGAGGTGATGGCGAGGGTGGGCGGATTCCTATCAACTGTGAAATACACGGGGCCGCTGGTGCCGGTCACCGATGGCAGGCCCGATTTGGCCGTGGCCAGGTCGGCGGCGCTGATCGCGAAGTAGTGGACGCCTTCGGGGACCGCGGAAAGGTCGTGCTCGAAGTTGGCCGAGGTTCCGGAACCCGAGACAAGGGTCCCCGACGCCTCGGTGGTCGATCCGTCGATGTAGACCTTGATGGTCGAAGGGTCGGCCGCGTCGTCGTCCGTGACAATACCGATGATCTTGCCGTTGGCTTCGACCCGGTTCGACTTGGCGTTGGCCGCGGCCCCGATCGAGGCGTCGAGGTTGGAGAGGGTTATGACGGGCTTGTCGCTGGCTTGGCTCACCAGGACCTCTCGAGATGTGTAGGCGACGTTGCCGGCCGGGTCGCGGGCAGCGAGCCAGATTTTGTACTTGGTCTCGTCGGTACCCCCGACGGTGCTGAAGGTGGCGGTATAGCCGGAGGAATTGGGTGCGATGATCGTCCAGCCGGCATCGCTCCAGACCGGAGCGACATCGGTGGAAGGCTGGAAACGCCAGGCCACGCCGGCGTTGTTGTCATTGAGACCGTTGGCGTCGGTGGCCAGGACGATGAGGGAGAGCATCCCGTTCACTTTCGCTGAAGGCCCGATGGGATTCGGCGTGATGGAGCCGAAGCCCAGGGTCGGCTTGCTGTTGTCGACCTTGACCGTCCGAGTTTGGGTGCCGCTCTGCTTGCCGCCCTTGTCGACCGCGTAGATGTCGATCTGGTAGGCGCCGTCCAGGGCGAGGGCCGGGGAGGAGGCGTCATAGGTCCAATGGTAGACCCCGTTGGCGTCGGCCGTGCCCAGGGCCGCCGTCGCGGGAAGGGCCGGCGTGGCGACGATGGCCGCCCCGTCGCGCGCAATGGACACATGGACCGAGTCCACGTCGTAGCCGTCGCTCGCCTTGCCGTCGATGGCGAGGGCCGAGACCTGCCCGCCTGAGATCGGGGAAAGGATTTCGAGGGATGGGGGCCCGTTGTCGACGACGATGCTCGGCGCGGAAGCTCCCATGTAGCTCCGCGGGGTGGCGGTGGCGGTCGCTCCCGAGGGTGCGACCTTTCCGGCGGGATCGTCCCAGGCGTGGATCTCCATGGTGTAGATGCCGAGAGGGAGAAGGAGGACATCGCCGGGGAAGGTGTAGGAGAAATCGGTTGACAGCGGAAGGGCCGCGGCGTTCGGCGTCTTGCTCGTCGTCTTGACCCAGGTGAGGGGGAAGTCGTAATAGGTCGCGGGCGTCTTGACCGAGAGGAGCCTGATATGGGCTCCGCCCTTGTCCCAGGCGACGCCTCCGGTCCTGATGTCGACGGCGTCGTCGTCGCTGATGGTCATGGTGATGGATTCGCCGGGGGCGAAGACGGTGGGGGCCGCGGGCATCGTCGAGGTCTTCGTGTCGAGCCCGACCGAGGGGATCGAGATGAAGGGGGCGTCGGCATTCTGGTCGACGATGAAGGAAAAATCCCTCGCCGTTGTGAGCGTGGCGGGATCGGTGAAGGTGACCCTGCCCACGCCCGCATGCGGGACGGAGGCGTCGAGTATCCCGGCATCGGCGAGGAGTTGGCTGATGTCGAGGTCGAGGGTCCACGAGGAGGTGCCGGTCACCGATCGACGGACAGTCTTTCCGCCGAGGGTGAAGTCGAGGGTGCCGACCAGTCCGGAGGCTCCGAAGTCATCGGCCCAGCCGGTGAAGCGAACGATGTTGTGGAGGGTGCGCGAAAGCTTGAAGGGGGCCGGGGCCGCCGAATCCGTGATCGTGTCGAGGCGGGGATCGGTGAAATCGAATTCCGGAGGCTTGTTGTCGAAGTTGAGCTTGATGGAGACGGGGAGACTTTCCTTCTGCACGGCGCCCGTCGCGGTGTCCTTCACCTCTCGGGCCTTCACTTCCACTTCGACCTGGGTTCCCCGGGAACCGGCCGGGGCGAAATTCGAGGTGTCGACAGACAGGGACCAGTCGTAGTTCGCGCCCTTCTCGGGGCGGGATGCCTTGGTCGGGCTCAGGGTGCTCGATTGGGCGGGCATGCCCGCCGCCCTCACGGTGACGGTCACGCTCTCGACGCCGATGTCGTCCCAGGCCGTGCCTGAAATGAGGACGCCGCCCTTGGCGTAGGAGCCGTTTAGAGGACCGAGGATCGTCACCTCGGGGGCCTTGACGTCGATCTGCGAGCCGAGGCCCGCCTGCGTGAGTTGGCAGGCGGCAAAGGCGCCGAGCAGGCTGATCGTCAGAGCCGTCCGGGTAAGGGCGGCGACGATAACACGGGGCGAAAGGGCATTTTTCACCACCCTCGTCTCCTCTTGGAAATGGATATACTTTCGTTGATTTGATTATCGGTTGCCCGACGACACTAGAAAGTAAGTATAACGCATGGTGCCCTTGACATTCCAGTGCTTCGGGTAATTCTTTCCCCGATATAGAAAATGTCACTGTGGAAATATTCCAGCCCCTCGGTCCGGCTAGACGCCGCAGGGTAGGGAGGGTCGGAAAGCCTCCCTAAGCTTCGATACACGAGCCCGGGATGCCTTTGCCCTCAACCTGATCCCTGGGCTATTATCACCCATGACCCGTATCCGTGTTTTGCTTCCTCTATCCTGCGCGGCGCTCCTTGCCTTGTCCGGCTGCGGGCCAGGCAGCCTGTCGACCCGCGGCAAAGTCCTGGTCCACGAAAGTTTCGACGATAGTGCCCTCGCGGCCCAAGCCAAGGCCCTTCCCGGCCTGACCTTCGCCGAGGCGCCCCGCACTCTCTCCTGGAGGAAGGCACTCGAAGAGACCAGGTCGAGGCCGGATCTCGTCGCCCTCTCGGACGACCGAGACCTAAGCTCCGCCTTCGTGGCCGGACTCATCGCCGACCTCGGCCCCTATCGGGCAAGGCTGGCCTCCTTCCCCCGCATGAGGACGGCACTTGCGCCCGACCTCGAGGCCAAGGACGGGAAGGGTCCCTTTTTCTTCCCGCTCACGATCCAACCCTGGGGCCTCTTCTACAACCCTACACTCCTCGCCAAGTCGGGAATCGCGAAGCCAGCCACTTTGAGCGAGCTGGAAGCCGCCTTCGAGTCCCTCGCGAAGCGGGGAACCCGGCCCCTCGCCCTCGGCGCCTCCGCGGGTTGGCCGGCCCTCGGTCTTCTCGCCATCCTCGATCTCAGGTTGGGAGGTCGAAGCGCCTATGTATCGGAACTGCAGGGGAAATCGGTCGAGCCAGATTCGCGACTCCTTGCAAGTCTGACAATGCTCGAGAAGTGGCGCGACCGCAGGTGGCTCTCCGCCGACGCGGCCGCCCTTTCCTGGGATGGCGCCCTCGCCGCCGTGGAAGCGGGACGGGCCGCCTTCACCTATCTCCCCTCTTCTGCCTGGTCTCGCTACCAAAAAAAAGGTCAACTCGGCTTCGCTGCCTTTCCAAAAGGTTCGATTGGAGAAGTCGGCGAGCTTGCCACCATCGAAGGCTTCGCCCTCGCGGCATCCTCGCGCTCGCGCGAGCCCGCCCTGGCCCTCCTCGACGTCTATGCCCTCGCCGGAGCCCCCGGAAGGACCTTCGAGAGCTGGCAGCTTCCGGCCGTGGTTCCGGTAGGAGGACCCGAGACCGAGGGTATCAGAGGAACACTGGCCGGAATCGTCGGTGGAGCGACGCGCCTCTATCCTCCCCTCGACCGAGCCCTCTCCGCCGAGGCGGCCCGCGAAGCCCGCCTTGCCATGACCGATTTCCTCAGACCAGACTCGGAGACGAAGGCCGCCGACCTGGCCGCCAGGCTTGCCGCGGCCCTCACCTCCTCCGCAGCCAAGGAGCCGACACCGTGACCGACGACAAAAATAACATTACCTCGAAATACACGAGCCCTGCCGCGAGGAGAAGACGGCTCATCCTTGCCCTCCTTCTCTTCCTCGCCGCCGTGGCGGTGGCCGTCGGGATCGTCGCCCTCCTCGTACGGCGGCCCCCGCGCCCCGTCTCCCTCGTCCTTTCCTATACGCTCTCGCCAGCCGACGACACCGCCCTCCGGCAGGCCCTCGCACGCTTCTCATCCCTCTATCCCCACATCCAGGTCTCGGCCCTCAATGCCGATCCCCTCGACCCCGGAGTCGCCGATCTTCTCGCCGCCCCGGCCCACCTCTTCCCCGCCCTCGCCGCCGGAAGCGAGAGAAGCGATCGCCTCATTCCCCTTCCCTGGTCGGGACCGGTCTGGACCCTCGCCGCCCGAAAGGAAGCTTTGGAGCGGGCCTCGAAGGCCCTGCCTGCCGAGGTCATCGCGCTGCGCTCAGGCGGTCTCGATCCCGACGGTTTCCGCCGCCTCCTCCGGTGGTTCGCCGCCGCAGGCACTCCTCCCATCACCCTGGGCAACAGCCACCGCTGGCCCTACCTCCTCTGGCTCCAGCACTGGGCCGCCGCGACCGGGGGGCCTGCCCTCGTGTCTGCCCTCCCGGCGCCAGCACAGACCTCAGCCGGGGCGGACCCCGGAACGGCTCCCGCGGACCCCTACGCCGCCCTCCGCCCCGCGATGGCCGAGCTCGGGCTCTGGAGAAGCGAGGGCCTCTTCAATCAGAAGGTCTGGGGCGAGGGCTGGGCCCGCGGGCTCCTTCCTCTCGCGCGGGGAGAGGCGGTCTTCGCGCTCGTCTCCGCCGAGTACCTCGAACCCATACCGGCGAACCGCCGCGCGGAACTCGAGTTCCTCCCCTTCCCGAGAAGACCGGGTGACGGACCCTGGTCCATCGGCTCCGCCACCTTCCTCGGCATCCTTCCGCGGTGCACGGCGCCGGAGGAGGCAGCCACCCTCCTCCGATTCCTCACCAGTCCCGGAGTCACCGAAGACCTCACGAGGGCGACGGGCAAGCCCTTCTTCGCCTGGGACGCGAAGAGCGGGGCCTATCCCCAGGTCCTTCCCGCCTGGCTCGAGGCGGCCGCGACCCCGGCCTTCGACGCCCTGGCGAGGGCGGCCTTGGGGAAATAGTCGGTACTATAAGAATCTGTCGCCGACGAGAAGGGGCCGTCTTCCCTCAGGAAAGCGGCCCCTTTCGTTCTTCTCACGCGATCATTGCTCGGGTCTGAGGTAGACCACCTTGAAGTCCGAGCTCGTGAAGGCCAAGGCGACGTTGATGCCGCTCGTGGCCGGCGCTCCCGCCTGGGGCATTCTGACCCAGCTCGGGATAGTGTCTGTGCTGACACGGCTCAGGGCCTCTATGCTGGTTTTGTCGTTCTTGACCACGGCGTTCGAGGCCAGGGGGACGGTCCCATATTCCCAGTTTCCCGCGCCGAGGCGGTAGGCCAGCTTGAGCCCGTTGTTCGTGTTGAGGAGGGGCGTCATCTGGTAGGTGACGTAGGGAGTCGAGCCCACGAGAGAGAGATCCATGTAACCTCCCACGCCCGTCGTCGAATCCATGACCTCCTGAGTGAAGACGTAGAAGCCTCCCGCCCCGTCGAGATTGGGCGCGCTAAGATAGACCACATCGCCGTCGTTGGCGTCGTAGGCCACCGCATGGAGGTTGCCCGAGGCGTCCAGCCGCATGCTGACGTTCGAACCGATGAGGCTGCCCGGGAGCGTGACGTTTGCGATCGACCAATTGGTCGACCCGATCGGCACCAGCGACTTGCCGCGGGCCACCTTCAGGCATTGGCTGAGGCTGTCGTAGTACATGATGACGGGATAGCCGCCGGCGTCGCCCACCGTGTCCACGGCGATGGAGGACCAGAGGCCGACATCGGCGGTGTAGGCAGGCGCGGCCACGTTGACCGTCGCGTTGAGGTTGCCGTCCACAGTCGGGTTGTCGGAGGTCTGGTTCGAGCTCTGTGCCAGGTCGATGACGATGGCCCCGCCCGCGGTCGGCTCGTGGATCACCGAATACTTGAGGGAGCGAGCCCAGCTATCGTAGTAGGACACGAAGCTGTAGACGTTGGCGCCGATGGTCGCCGTTGCGATTCGGCCGTTTTGGAACTGGTTGGCCATGTTGTCGTAGCCGTTCGTGTGAATGGTCGCGTTCAAACCCTCGCCCTCGATGCCTTGGGATTGCTGCAATTCGCCGAAATAGAGGACATCCGCAGGACCGGCAAAGAGCCTTGTCGAGGTCCAACTCTGGATTCCTCCGTACCAGTAGGCCAGCCCGGCGACATTGGTGGTGAAGGCCCAATCCTTGAGGTAGGTGATGCGCTTGGTGCCGAGGCTGTCGATGACCAGGTCTGCGAATTTGGGCGAGCCCTTCTCGGCCGTCGCGCCGTTGGAGTTGATGGGGGGGCTCTTCACGCCGAGATTGAGTTGTTCCCAGTAGGTGCTCGCGGCGCTCGATTGATCGTTCCAGGCTCCGACGAGCTCGAGTCGGTTGGCGACCGTCGTAGCCGTCACCGGGGTGATGGCCATGGAGGGGGAGACGGCCCCCGAGCTTCCTGCGAAGCTCGCGCCGCCGGTCCAGACCTGGAGGTAGCGGTCGTCGTTCCAGCTCCCCTCGATATTCTGCGTTTTCGCGTTGTCGTTGAGATTGTTGCTCGAGACGACTCCGCTCACATTGACCTGGAAGGCCCCCGAGTAACCGGCCGCGGGCATGGTCATGGTGAGCTGGATACCGGTCGCGACATTCGAGTTGACCGCGGGCGGGGTGGAATTGGCCGTACCCGCGGCGTTCTTCAGGGTGACAGTGGGCGCTACCGTGGCGTTCCCGAGGTTATAGCCGTTGACCTGGATTCCCGCCTCCGCCTCGAGGAGGGAAAATTTTCCGAGGCGGGTGCGGCTCGCGTACTTCGAGACGCTCGTGCGGTATATGCCGGTGACGTAGGGTACCACGTTGAAGGCCTGGGTGGGCGGGGTAGCCGCGAGGTTGGGCTTGGCATCCTGTGCCACCGCCTTGATGGCGAGGTTCGTCTTCGCCGCGCCGACGATCGTCTGCGTATTCCAAGCAAAGGTCCAGGTCCTGGTGTAACCGCCGATCACATCGCCCGATGCGGCGCCGAGGGTCGCGGTCCCCAGGGTCGTCGGGTAGGTCGCCCCGCCGTCGGTGCTGAGGTAGAGGGTCACCGAGCTGACCCCCGTGTCGTCCCAGCAGGAACCCTTGATGTTCACGGTTCCCGAAAGATCGGCCAACTTGTCGGCGACGGCCCCGTAGGCCGCCGTCCGCGCGGCGGATGGACTCGCGATGGCCTCCTCGACGTGACCGGCGGCTGTTGCATTTGATTGGCCGAAAAGGTCGATGGATGCGGTCGGCTTCACGATGTCGTTGTTGGCCACGAGCATCATGAACTCGCGGATCACGAGGTTGCCGTCGAGGTCCTTCACCTCTACGCTCATTTGATACCAATTATTATCGACATATCCGTCGGCGCCCGTGTCGATCGAGAGGGTGGAACTTACGCTGGGGGCGCTTGAGGTGCCCGTAAAGGCCCTTTTGCCTCCCGCGCCGCCATAGTAGAAGGGAACAAAGCTCGCGTCCTTGGCGCCTACCAGGCCCGCCCCGCCGTTCGCGAACTTTGCCATGACATCGAGGCGCCAGGTCGCCCCGTCGATGGACTTGTTGGCGCCCGAATCGGTGGCGTCCGTCACGAGACTGGTGACACCTATACCCTGCGCTTTCATCATCGCGGGGATCGCGAGGCCGCCCAAGCTAAAGCCGGTGATGCTCGGCGGGTTGTTCGCGATCTGGCCGCCCGTCGTCCCTACCACCTTGTTGCCGTTCTGGTCGTTCACGACGTAGTACACGGCGATGGGGCCGTCCGGAAGCTTGGTGGTGTCGAAGTAGGCGTACCACTTGTCGTAGCCGCCCTGGTCCTGGAGGAACTCGTAGAAGCCGTCGTAGTCCCCGTTGGAGTTGCCCTCGTTGGAGCCGAGCTCGGTGCGCTTGTCGATACGGATGGCGTAATGACCCGAAGGCGCGGAGTTCGTGTAGGCGTCCGTGGTATAGGGCACGCCGGTGACGGCGTATTCCATGATGCCCCAGCCCGTCTGTGTGATCTTGACGCGGGAGCTGACCGTGCCCGTCCCCGCGCCGGGAGCGGTGGCTACGAAGGTCGTGCCGACACCGCTATTCGCGGCGCCATAGAGAGTGTAATTGGTATCACCGGGACCGACGATCGTGTAGGTCAGGCCCTTGATCATGGCCGTCGCCGAAATCACCGGAGCGTCGGTGGGCGAGGGGGAAAGGTAGAAGGAGTTGCCCGAAGGCTCGCGGACATAGTAGAGCTTCCCTGAGTCGAGGCCGCCGGGCAGGGCGAGATTGACGGTGCCGCTGCCAAGTCCCGGTCCGTTCGCGGTGAAGGTGGTGCCGATCGCGTTGGAGGCGGCGCCGTAGAGTGTAAAGTCGGTGGGGTTGCTGGCCGGTCTGGTCGCTATCACGTAGTCCATCCCGTTCTGCATCGCCCCAGCGGGCACCGTGGCGGCGCCAAATCGGATGGGCAGGCCGTTGTCGACCGTGCCGAGGGTGCCGACCCCGCTCCGCACGAGGCTGAAGGGACCGGATCCCAGGGGGAAGGCCGCGGGGCCGAAGCCCAGTTGGGTGTAGAGGACATCCGTCGTGGTCGAGATAATCGGCGAGGTCGGAGCTCCTCCGGCCTTGGGATCGTAGAGGTCGGTGCCGTTCTTCACGAAGTAGACATCGATGAAGGAGACGCCGGAGACCGATCCTCCGTCCCAGGCCGAGCCGATCACCTTGTTGCTGTTGGTCAGGCCGCTGCCGGAGAAGCTGTAGATGCCGGACTGGGGCGGTGCGAGCTCGGTGGCCGCGTCCCAGTAACCCTCAGGCGGTCGATTGTCGGCCGCGTAGGTAAGCGAGACCACGGCAGGCTTGTAAGTGTTGTCGGTGACCTGGAGGATCACCGAGAGGCTGCCGTTTCCGAGGGAAGGATCGGCAGTGTAGGAGTAGATAGCCGAGTTCACCTGGAGGCTCACATCGTAGCGGTGCTTGCCGCCGAAATCGCTTATCGGGGTGACGCTGCCCCCGAGGGAGGTGATGGCGAAGTAGGTCGTGCCGCCGTCGAGGCTGGCCTGGATGGTCGGATAGGTTCCGCCGCCGCTGACAAGAAGGTCGTCGTCCTTGAAGAGGGCGCGGACCGTGAAGGGACCCCTTTCCCTCGATCCCGTAGCCGGCGTGGGCGCGGCCAGTTCGTTCGCGCCGTCGTAGCCCAGGATCTGGGGCAGGGAGGAGTCGACGAAGAAGGCGCGCTCTAGGTAGTCGCCCGCGAGGCCGTTCTTGTCCTTCGGAGTCACGCGGACGTTCACGGCGCCGGTCAGGTTCGCCGAAGTGTTGATCTGCTGGCTCCAGGCTCCATTGCCCACCGGGACCGCCAGGTAGTGCTCCTCGAAGGTCGTCGGCGTATGGTTGGTGTCGACGTCGATGTCCACGGTCCCCGTGGTGCCGTCGTCGTCGGTCATGGTGCCGGTCAGGGTGATGATGCCCGTGACGCTCGTCGGGGGCGTAGCCGCCGCCGGGTTCGTGATATAGACGATCGGCTTGTCGCCGTTGGGATCGAGGTCCACGAAGCCCGTCGTCACCACGCGATTGCCGGCGTGATCGATGGCGCTGATGGTGATTGGGAAGCGCCAGACGTTTGTTCCCGAGCCGGTCTCGACCGCATTGGTCGAATTCGAGTAGAGAGTGGAGTCGAAGGTGAGGCTCCAGCTCGTGTTGTTGCCGGAGGAATTGCTGAAGGTCGAGATGTGTCCGGCGAAATTCCAGGTGAGGAGATATTCCACCGTGCCGCGGGCGGTGACGTTGATCGCCCCGGCGCCGATGCCCGATTCCAGGGCGAAGGAGGTGGGGGTTATGTCGCGGAGATAGTAGATCGTGCCGACCGTGAAGGGCGCGGGGGCCTTGGCCCCGCTGAATTTCACCGGCGCCCCGGCGACCACCCACTCGGGCAGGGTGCCGACAGTGAAGGTGGCTGAGCCGTTCGTCATCGCGGCGTTGGGAAGGGCCATCCAGCGCGAACCGCCGGCGATCGCCAGGCTGTCGATCACGCTGGCGTCCGAGACGGCTCCCGTGACCGTGACCGTCTGACCGTTCACGTTGGGCGCGTTCGTCGCCGGATTGGTGTCGATCCCGGAAGGGCTTGTGAAGCTGACCGTCGGCGGAGTCTTGTCGACGAGAATGGTGACGACTCCCGAGGTCAGCTTGCCGTTCGCGTCGGTCGCCCGGTAGTACACGGAGCGGGTGCCGTCGGCGAAGCTGGCCTTGGCCAGACTGGCGTCCCAATTGCTTCCCGAGACGAAGGAGGCCGAGACCCAGCTGCCGGCCAGATTGGTGAGGCTCGTCTCGACCGCGGCGATTCCGTTGAGGTCGGCGGCGGAGAACCGGAGGGTGAAGTCGTTGTTGACATAGGTGCCGTTGGCGCCGAGGTAGGTGCCGCCGACGATGCCCCCCTGCCAGGCCGAGGTGACGCGGTCGGCGCCCCCGTAGAGATCGGGTACGGTGATGGTGTCGAGTGTGAGGGTCGGGGCGGCCGTGTTGAGGCTGAAGGACAGGACGGCCGACTCGACCTGATGGAAGGTCTTGTGTGCCGCCGAAGCGGCTGCATAGCCCGTGTCCCTGACCCGGATCTGGAGCTTGTAGGATCCGTCCGTCAGAGCGGAGAGCACATGCTCGATGCTCCGACTCGTGCCGGAGACGGGAGAAGGCGTGCCCACGGGCCCGTAGCCCGCGTCGCTGCCGTCGACATAGGCCCAGGTGGCCGCGGGAGCGATCCTGATCTCGATGGTCGCGAGGCCGTCGTCGTCGGTGGCGCTGCCCTGGGCCTTGGCGTTGGTCTCGAGGACCTGGGTGTCGGTCGGGACCGTGATGCCCAGGCCGGGGCGGTCCGAAGCCTGGTTGATGGTGATCTGCACATCGGAGACGTCGGATTCGTTCCCCGCCGAGTCCACGCTGACCGCGCTGAGGTGGTAGATGTGGTTGCCGTCGTCGAGGCCGTAAACCGCGGTGCTGTCGAAGGGAGCGGTGGCCCAGCTATAGACCGAACCGACCCCGAGATTCCAGCCGGCGTAGTTCCCAGCTGGAGCGCCGGCAGCTGTCGTGCCCCACTTGTAGTAAACCCGCTCGACCTTGACGAGGTCCGAGGCGCTGCCCCTGAAGGTCAGGGTGCCGTTGTAGGCGCCGCTCCCCGTATCGGGGTTCGAAGCCAGGGAAGAGATGGCCACCGAGGGAACCGCGGTGTCCACGAGGAGGGTGTAGGCCGTGGTCGTGGAGCGCCCGTTGACGTCGGTGACCTCGACCTCGAGGTTCACCGTCGTTCCGACGAGGGTCGCGCCCGTCACCGTCCAGGTCCAGGTATCGAAGGGAGTGGCGGCGTTCAGGTCGGCGTTCGTGTCGGCCACGGCGACGGTGCCGAAGGCATCCTGCATGCCGGGCGTGGCGCCGTCGAGATCCACGTTGACGAGGCGGGCCCTTACTGTGGCCACCCGCACGCCGTCCGAGGCTGTCCCGCTGAGGACCAGGCGATCCCTGAGATAGACGCCCTGAAGAGTCACGGCGTCGAGGAGTCCGTTGTTGAGGTTGGTGATGACGATGCTAGGCGGACTGTCGTCCTTCTTGATCGTGATCGACTTGAGGTCCGAGGTGGCGGGAGGGATATCATCGGCGGTACCGGGGAAATCCTGGCCGATGTCGCTGGCCCTCACCTGAACGGTGTAGTCGAGGGCCCTTTCGGACAGGCCCGCGAGGCTGTACGAGAAGCTCACCTTGGGACCCGAGGCCGAGACGCTGCTGCCGGGGGCCGTCGCGACATTGATCCAGCCGCTGCCCAGATTGATCTGGACGGTGGAGGAGTCGACGCCGTCATAGTCCTCGACCGTGCCGGTTATCACTCCCGTATTGTCGAGGATCGAGCCGCCCGGGGTCGTGATGGAGACGACGGGCTTGTTCAGATCCTGATTGATGGTGAAAGCGAGCTGGTTCGCGATCTGGGTCGGATCGGAACGGTTGCCGGCGGCGTCCTCGGCGACGATGTAGATCATCGCCGGGTCGTCCGCGGTGTTCGCCGCGTAGAGGTCCGTGCTCTTGAAACGCTTCTCCCAGGTCCCGGTGGTCGAGATCGGTGTCCACCCGTTGGTCAGGAGGTCGCTTCCAACGGCCCAGGTACCGGGACCGGTCGCCTTGTTGACCTTGAACCAGATCTTCGAGATGCCGCTCACGGCCAGGCCCGGGTTGCTGTCGCTCGCCGTGCCCTCGGCCTTGACCGAGCCGTACAGGTGCGCGTCGGCCGTCGGCAACCTGAAGGTCACCGTCGGCGCCAGGGTATCGACCGTGAAGCTGGATTCGTAGGTCCTCACCTTGTCGAAGGCGTCGGTGATGCTGACCCGGAAGAAGACCTGACCGTCCCCGTTCGAGGTCGCATAACTCGTCGACCAGGGATAGCTGACGGGGAAGGTGCCCGCGGCGGGGGAGAGATCGACCTCGCTTCCGTAGCCGGAACCGGTGTCGAAGGCGACTGTGAGCCTCTTGATGCCGCTCGCGTCGCCGGAGGAGCCGTCGATCGCCACGTCGGTCCGATGGTAGCTCGCCTGGATCGGAGCCACGATGCTGCCCGTGGGCAGGCTGAGGTCGACGGCGAACTGGACCGAGAGAATCGAGGCCCAGGAGAAGGCTCCCGCCGTCCACGATCCCGCGTCGTACTTGTCGGCGGACCTGATCTGGAACTCGTACTGTCCGTCGGCCAGGGAGGCAGTGCCGCTTCCCGCGCCCGCGCCGGTCGCCGTGAAACGCGTGCCCACGGCGCTGGAGGTGGCGCCCACGGCGACGAAGTCCGTCGAGCCGGTCGCGCTGACGACGTAGGTGAGGCCGGCCACGAGGCCCGTGGCGGGCAGTTTCGAGAAATCCTGGCTCCAGACGGAGAAGACGGTGCTGGTGCCGGGAGAGGTGACGGCGGTCCACGGACTCCACGCCCCGCCCGAGACGAGCTTGTAGCGGTACTGGGTCTTGGTCGCGTCGACACCGTCGTCGTCGCTCACCGAGCCGCTCACCGTGAGGGATATGGGCAGGAGGTTCCCGACCGCGGGTTTGAGTTCGTCGATGGTGAGCACGTCGATGACGGGCCTGTCGGTCGTCTGGTCGATGGCGAAGGGCACCCAGGCGGGCGAAAGCGAGCTGTCGTTGCCGGCGCCGTCCTGGACGGCGAGCCTGAGTATGTAATCGCCGTCGGGATAGGAGGTGGTGGCGAGATTGAAATCCCAGGAGAAGGTCTTGCCGGGGATCTCCGTGTACTCCGCGATGGAGGCAGGGGCCGCCTGGGCGCCGAGTCGGAGATCGTAGTAGACCTTCGATACCTTGTTGGAGTTGTCGGAGGCGGTGCCGAAGGCCTGGATCGTGCCGTTGACCTTGGTATCGGCGAAGAACACAGTTCCGCTCCCCGTCCCCGCCTGCGTCGCCGTGAAACGCTGTCCCACGAGGTTCGCGGTCGAGCCGAAGTCCGTGAAGAAGGTGGTGCCGACCGTCGCGATGATGTAGCTCGTCCCCGCCACCATCTTGTCCGCGCCGACCGCCGAGCCCACCGGCGTGCTGATCACGCCCGTGGGTGCCTTCGTGTCGACGAGCACGGTGAACTCCCGCACGGTTACCGCGTCGGAGGAGTCGTAGGCGGTCACGCGCACAGTCTTGTCGGTGTGGAGATCGCCTTCGAGCCCCGATATCAGGTGATTGAGGGAATAGGGAGTGTTGTCGGCAGTCAGGGCCGAGCCGCTGAGATCGTCGAGGGATCTCCCGATCACTGTGATCTCGGACGCGTCCTGGACGGAATCGGAATTGTCGTCCACCCAGATCACGATGCGTTTGATGCCGTTGGTGTCCGAGGCGCTGCCGGTGACGGTGAAGGAGCTCGTCTTGAATTTCTGGTTGAGGACCGGGGCCGTGATATCCAGGGCCGGCGGACCGTTGTCGATGTAGAAGGCCACCGAGGCGCTCATGTTCCAGTTGTAACCCGTCGCGTAGTCCCTGGCCGGGTCGTTGACATCGTAGGCCCGGAGCTGGACGTGGTGGAGGCCCTCCTGGGTGAGATCGGTGATCTCGTGCACCCAGGAAACGACCTGGGAATTCGACGTAGGACGCTTGTTGGCGGGCATGAGGGGACCCCAGCCTTCTCCCGTGTCGAGATAGTCGCCGTCGCCGTTCCTGTCGAGGCGCACCTGCAGACTGTCGGCCTTGATGGCGTCGTCGTCGAAGGCGGTTCCGATGATGCTGAGATTGCCCAGGGCCAGGCGGCTCGTCGAGGACTCGCTCAGGTTGCTGAAGGAGATCACCGGACGGTCGCTCTCCTGATTGACCGACACGAGGAGGTCGGTCGGCGTCCCGACGTTGCCGATGGAGTCGACGGCCACGGTCCGGATCCGGTAGGAATCGGCCAGGGCCTGGTAAGTAAGTGTCGTGTCGACACTGGTGCTCCAGACCGAAGGCGAGGCGGCCGCGATCTGGGTGTAGCCTCCTGGATTGTAGCTCACGAAATTGACGGTGCCGGTGCCGATTCCGGCTCCGGTGGCGACGAAGGAAGTGCCCACGACGTTGGCGGGGGCGCCGAAGCTGGCGAAATTGGTATCGCCCAGACTCGCGATCGTGTAACGCGTTCCCGCGGCCATGGCGGTCGCCGCGTAGTTCGTCAGTACCTGGGCCGGAAGGGCGGGATCGACCGCGGCCACGAGCCCCTTCCAGATGAAGACCGCGCCGAGCTGGCGGTTGTCGGCGGCTTCGCCGCTCACCGTCACCGAGGCTCCGTTCAGGGTATCGGAGGGCGCGGGCCGGAGCACCGTCATGGTCGGCCCGGTCTTGTCGATGGTTATGGGGACGAGCTGGGTCGCGGTGGTGTTGCCGAGGTCGGTGGCCTCGATCTGGAGGGTGCATTCCCCGGTCGGAAGACCGAGAGTGTCGACCGTACCGGAGTAATTGGCGGTGAGCACATTGCCCGCGCCCCCGTCGGTCCAGAGGGTGTGGTAGCTCGCGCCGCCGTCGATGGTGTACCTGACCAGCACGACGGCGAGGGCGTCGACGGCGCTGCCGGCCACGGCGAAATCCGCGCGATAGGTGCCCGAGGCGGGCGCCGACACGGTGATCGAGGGCGGTCCGTAGTCCACGGCGAAGCGGATGACCGGCGAAGCTTTCCAAGAATAATATGAATTGTCACCGTATATATCGGCCCAGGTCTTCGCGGCGTCGCCCGTGTCGCGGCAGCGGACTTCGACGCGGTAGGCGCCCTGGGGGAAGCCGACGAGCTTTATCTTGGCCTGCACGAGTGAGCCGTCGGTCAAGGCGTCGCTGACGGGATACCACGCGGCCTCCGTCCAGTATCGCGTGGCCGTGCCCGAACCGAGCCCGGCCCCGATGGCCGTGAAGGTGACGCCGACCGAACTGGAAGTCGCCCCGATGGCGATGAAATCCGTCGAACCGACGCTTTGGATCGTGTAGGTCGCACCGACCACGAAGGAGCCCGCGCTGACGGCGGCGGTGGCCGCGGCGGGTCCCGCCGCGAAAACACCGTTGTTGTCCGTGTCGATCCGGTACTCGATGGCCGTAGCCTTCACCGCGTCGTCGTCGGAGAGCGTGAGGAGCATCGTCGGGTTCTGCCCGAAGCCGTTCTGGAAATTCTGGGTGGCCGCGCTGTCGACATTGTCGAAGGCGATATTCGGCCGGTCCGATTCCTGGTCGGCGAGGAGTTCGTGACGCATGGCGCTCGCGTTGGGCGCTCCCGTCACGGCGTCCCTCATCCCGACGTAGAGGTCGACGTCGCCGGGGGCGCTTCCTCCGATCGGAAGGGTTGAGTCCCATACGAGGTTGAAGATCGAACCCGTCGAGTAGATCGCTGTCCAGGAGGCGATGGTGGCCGCCGTCGCCCCCGCGAGGGGGCCGGAGCCGGAAACCGCGTGTCCGTCGTCCCGGACGACGGTGTAGTAGGCCACGTATTTGCCGTCATTGGGGCCGCCGACCACCTTCTCGAGACCCACGCCCGTATCGTCGGCGCTGAACCTGAAGGTAACGAGGCCGTTCACCTTGCCCACGGCCGTGTTCAGACCCGACACGAGGCCGGGATTGAGGGTGATCGAGGGGGCGGTCATGTCGACCGTGACCGTCCTCGACATCGTCGTCGGCTTGCCGACGACGTCGGTGGCAGTGATCGTGAAGGTCACGTCCCCGTCGGCCGAAGGCACATAGGGGTAGCTCCAGGTGCCGCCCGAAGCCGGCATCTTGGTCGTCGTTCCGCCCACCGTCACTTCGACATAGGGCGTGTCCGTATAGCTGGCCCAGCTGGCCCTCGCGAGCCCGTTGGAATCCGAGGCGATGCCCGAAAGGTTGAAGCTCCCGCTCCGTCGGGGGGAAGCGGCGCCCACTCCGCCCCAGACCGTCCCCTCGTCGAGGGTCGGCGGAGAGAGGTCGAGCTTGAAATTCAGGGATGCCGTCGCCGACCAGGTGCCGACGAGGTCGCGGGAACGCACGTAGAGGGTCTTGTCGCCTTCGCCGCCGAGGTTCACGGTGCCGTTCCAGTTGGCGGTGCCGGAGAGGAGGGTGCCGGGCCAGGTGTTGTCGAGGGAGTACTCGACGCGGTCCACGCCCGTTCCGCCGCCGTCCGAGGCCGTGCCGGAGACCTGAATGATCGCGTTGGGCGAAATATCCCCGGATCCCGGGCTCGTGATCGCGGCGGTCGGCGCCGTCGTGTCCACGACAACCGTACGCGTCAGCGTGGCGGCCCTGTGGACATTGTCCGTGGCCGTCACTGTGTAGACATAGGTCCCGTCTCCGCCCGTGATGGGCACGGAAATCTGCCAGCCCGTCGTCCCGGTCAGGGCGGCCGCGCCCTTCGGCACTCCGTCCTTGGTGTAGGTGGCCGCGACCGAAAGCAGACCATTGGCGTCGGAGGCCGTGCCATCGAGCGTGATGGCGACCTTGGTGTTCTGGCTCGAGGGCACCGCGGCCGCCGAGACCGTCGGGTCCGCGCGGTCGATCGTGTATCCCCGCGTGCCGCTCGCGCTCACATTGCCGGCGCGATCGACCGCCCTGACATAGTAGGTATAGGCGCCCTGGGTGACGAGGCCGCTCAGATCGGAGGTTCCGTACCAATTGTCGGTTCCGGTGAGGGTCGTCCAGCCGCTGGTCCCGTTCAGGGAGTACAGCACCGAGGCCAGGCCGCTCGAGTTGGCGCTGAAGACCGTCGAATCCGCGGCGCTTCCGCTCGTCGAGAGACTCGCGTCGTAGTATTCGGAGGGAAAGGCCGCGATGGACGGCGCGGAGGGAGGCGTCGTGTCGACGAGGACGGACCTCGTGAGCACCGTGGTCTTGCCCGCGACGTCGGTGGCGGTGATGGTATAGGCCCAGAGCCCGTCGTCGGCGTGGGTGCCGGCGTTCGGGGTCATGGTCCAGGTCCAGGTTCCGGGAGTGGCCTGCGTGAAGACGGGCGCGCCCTGGAGGACGCCGTCCTTGGTCGCCGTGATGACGAGGGAGGCGAGGGCGTTCGTGTCGTCCGCCGCGCCGGCCATCGTGAAGGCCCCGCCCCTGATCTGGAGGGCGCTGGTACCGAGACCGCCGTCGGGCACCGTCTCTGTCAGGGAGGGAGGGCTCAGGTCGTAATTGAAGGATACGGGAACCGAACTCGTCGGATTGAGGCCGTCGGAGGCTTCCACCGTGACGGTCTTGGCCCCCTCCCCTCCGACGCTGAGATCGGCGTTGACCACCGACCAATTGAGACCGCTCAGGGTGATCGGGCTCCACGCGCCCGTGCCGAGCTTCCAGCGGAGAAGGGTTATTCCCTTGCCCCCGTTGTCTGTAACCTGCCCCCGGATCGTATAACTCGCGCTCGAGACCGGCTCGGAGGCCACCGGCGCCGTGATCGTGAGATCGGGGCTCTTCGTGTCGATGACGACGTTGCGGATGAAGGTCGTCGTCCTGAGGGCCTTGTCCGTGGCCGTGAAACTGAGCTCGTAGGCTCCGTCCCCGCTGTGGTCGCCCGGCGCCGGCAGACTGGCCGCCCAGGCCGCCGCTCCGCTCGTATCGTTGAGGAGGGTCTGGCTCGCGCCCCCGTCCTTCGAGTAGGTCACGATCACCGAGGCGATGCCATTTCCGTCGATCGAGGCTCCGCTGAAATTGACGGCGGCGTTCCGGTAAACCGCCGAGGAGGTAGCTATGCCGCTCGTCGTGTCCATGAGGCTCGGGAGGGCCAGGTCCACCTTGAAGGGGATCGTGGAGGTGGCGGCGCTGTAGTTGCCGGCCTTATCCAGGGCGCGGATCTGGATGACCATGGTGAGGTTGTCCGTGAGCCCCGTGAGGGGGATGGTCCAGCCCGTCGTGCCCGCCGCGCTCGACCAGCCGCTCCAGGCGCTTCCGCCGTCGCTGCTGGTCTGGTATTCGATCCTGTCGATACCGCTGCCGATGCCGTCGGTGGCGCTGCCGCTCGCGGTGTAGTTCGAGGCCAGGATGAGGGCCCCTGCCGAGAGGTCGGAGACCGTGAAGGTCGGCGGCGTCTTGTCCACGATCACCGTGCGGGAAATCTGGGCCGAGTTCCGTCCCACGCCGTCCTTCGCCACGAAGGACAGGATATAGGTTCCACTCCCGTAGCTCGTCGGGACATTGACCGTCCAGACCTGGTGCGCGGAGGTGATGTCCGATTTCGAGAGGGTACCGAGGCTCTTGGCCGTCCCGTCCACGGTCAGGGTCGCGGTCGCGAGCCCCGTCGCCGCGAGCCCGAGGTCATCGGAGAGGTCGAGGCTCAGCGAGAAATCGGCGCTCCTGTATACCGTGCCGACATAGGCGCTCTCGGTGACGACCGGGTCGGCCCGGTCGACGGTGTAGACAGCCGTCGCGACGGCGCTCACATTGCCCGCCCGGTCCGTCGCCCGGACATGGAGGGTCTTCGATCCGAGAACGAGGTCGCCGCTCAGGTCGATGGTCTTGTACCAGGTGTCCGTTCCGGTAAGAAGGAAGTAGTTGGTACCGTCCAGCGAGTACTCGACCTTGGAGAGACCGCTCCCGCTCCCGTCCCCCGCCGTTCCGCTGGCGGGCAGGCTCGCGTCATAATAGAGGGAGCCGAAGGCGGCGATGACCGGGGTCGTCGGCGCCGCCGTGTCGACGAGGACCGTCCGCGTGAGGACCGTGGTCCTGTTCGCGACGTCGGTGGCGGTGATGGTGTAGACCCAGAGGCCGTCGTCGGAATGACCCAGGTCCGGAGTCTTCGTGTAGGTCCAGTCGCCGGCGGTCGAAGTCGAGAACACCGTGCCCTTGGACACTCCGTCCTTGGTGGCGGTGATAGCGAGGGAAGCCAGGGCGTTCGTGTCGTTCGCGCTGCCGGCGAGAGTATAGGCTCCCGGCTTGATCACCTGGGCGCTCGTGCCGAGGCCGGCGGGATGACCCGCGTCTCCCTCGACGAGGGTGGGAGGATTGAGATCGTAGTTGACCGTCACGCCCTGGAGGGTCGGAGCATTGAGGCCGTCGGAGGCGCTCACCCAGAGGGTCCGTGCCCCCTCGCTTCCGGTCGTGAAGTCGACTCCGGGCACCGACCAGTTGAGGGCGGCCGAGGCGATGGGAGTCCAGGTTCCGTCGCTTCCGTCGGTGGAATCGGTGGAATACCTGAATTGGGAGATGCCCTTCCCGCCGTTGTCTGTCACCTGGCCCCTGATGGTGTAGCCGGGGGCGGAGATGACCTCGGCGGGCAGCGGCGAGGAGATTGTGAGATCGGGTCTTTGGGTATCGACGAGGAAGGTACGAGTGATGGGCGTCGTCTTTCCGACGATGTCGGTGGAGGTGAAGAGGAAGGCGTAGCTGCCGTCGTCGGCGTGGGCAGCCGTCGTATCGACCGATTTCGTATGACTCCAACTGCCGTCGGCCTGAACCGTGACAGGACTGGATGCTCCGCCGTTGACCGAGACCATCAGAGGATTCGCCGCGGCGAGGGCGTTCGTGTCGCTCGTGGTCCCGGTGATCGTGATGGCATTGTTCGCGTATTGAAGGGCCGTCGTTCCCGAGGCGCCGAGGAGGGGCGCGGTCTGATCGACGACGAAGTCGCGGGAACTGATACCCGAGGTGTTCCCCGAAAGGTCGGCCGATCGCAGATGGAGGGTATGGCTGCCTTCGGCCAGACCCGTGTGGGGGCCGGCCGCGTCATCGTCGAGGGCGATGTTGGCGCTCCAGTTGATCGTTCCCGAGGCGTTCTGCCAGGTCCCGGTGGTGGAATCCACCTGGTATTGAATGCCGCCGACGCCGACACCGCCGCCGTCGCTCGCCGTTCCCATCGCCGTGAAATTGGGGCCGGTGGGATAGCTCGTTCCGATCGCCGCGGGGTAGCCGATGCTGATCGACGGAGGTGTCCTGTCGAGCTTGTAGGCGAAGTCCATGGTCGTCGTCTTGCCTACGGCGTCGGTGGAGCGGAAGGAAACCGTATAGTCGCCGTCCGGTACGGCAGAGATGGATTTCGTCCAATCCCAGGTCGCCGTCGTCGCGTTTGCCTGGACGATGGGGCGATCGGCCCAGATCGCGCCTCCATCGAGGCTGACCTCGACCTTGGCTATGCCGTTGGCGTCCGTGGCCGTTCCAGCCAGGGTGAAATCAGCCTTTTTGGCGACGCCGCTCGAGTCGCTCGTCACCGCGATGGTCGGAGGGCTCTTGTCGAGGACAAAATACACCGAGGCGGGGAGGACCGGGAAAGTCGACTGTACGGCCGGCAGAGCGTACTTCGCGGTCGGGTCGTCGGAGGCGCGGATATTGAAGTAGTGACTTCCCTCGGCGAGGGCACCGAGATCGTACTCGAAGGAGGCGGTCGCCCCCGAACCGGCGGTCCTTGAAGCGAAGGCCCAGGCGCCCGCGTCGATCTGGACCTGGATGCTCGAGCGGTCCACGGCATCGTCGTCCGTCACGGCTCCGATGATCTTGGCGCTGGTCTCGAGAAGATTGGACTTCGCGTTGCCCGAACTCCGCACCGAGGCGTCGAGGTTCGAGAGCGAGATGATGGGCTTGTCGCTGCCCTGGTTCACGCGCACGGGATAGGTCGCGGTGTTGACGTTGCCCGCGGGGTCGCGGGCCGCGATCCAGACCTTGTAGTCGGTGTTGTCGCTCGCCGCCGTGGTGTCGATGGTCGCCGAGTAGGGCGGCGTGGTGATGGCCGTCCAGATCGCGTCGGCCCAGGAGGGATTGGGGGCGCTCCCGGGGAGGAAGGCCCACCTGAAGCCGGCGCCCGAGGCCGAGAGGCCATTGGCGTCGCTCGCCGAGGCGACGAAGGTGATCTTGCCGTTCACGTCGGCCGTCCCGACGATGGGAGCGAGGCTCGCGAAGTCCACGGAGGGCTTCGTGTTGTCGACACGGAGGGTCCGCGTCTGCGTGGCGCTCCTGTTTCCGCCCTTGTCGACGGCGTAGACATCGACCGTGTAGGCGCCGTCCACGATCAGGGCCGCCGCGTTGGCCGGGGATCCGGGGTCATAGGACCAATTGTAAATTCCGGCGGTGTCGGCCGTGCCGAGATTGGCCGCGGTCGGGAGGCCGGCGATCGTCGTGCTGTTCCTCGTGATGCTGACGTTCACCGAACCCACGTCGTAGCCGTCCTGGGCCTTGCCCGCGACGGTGAAGGAGTTGACCTGGGAATCCTGGAGGGGAAGGTCGATCTGGAGCCAGGGCGGTCCGTTGTCGACGATGACCGTCGGCGCGCTGGCGCCGGCGTAGGAGCGCCTCGTCGCCTTCGGAGCCTGGCCTCCGAGGGCGATCTTGCCGGCGACATCGTCCCAGGCGTAGATCTCCATCGAGTAGGCGCCGAGGGGCAGGCCGGTCGCGGGGAAGGTGAAGGAGAAGTCGACCGAGAGGGCGAGGGGGGCGGCGCTCGAGTCGTTGATGTTCGGCTTGGTCGTGTTCGTCTTGATGAGGGTCAGGGGCACGTCGTGGTAAGTCGTCCCGTCCTTCTGCGAGAGAAGGCGGACGAAGGTGCCGGCGCTCCCCGGCGCGAGGCCCGTTACGCGGTCATCGACGGCGTTGTCGTCGGTGACCGTCATGGTGAAGGACTCGCCTGGGGCGAAGACCGTCGCGGCCGTGGGCGTCGTCGAGGTCCTGGTGTCGAGGCCGACGGAGGGGATGGAGATGAAGGGGGCGTCGGCGTTCTGGTCGATGGTGTACTCGAAGGCCGTGGTCTTCGAGTTGCCGGCGGGATCGGTGAAGGCGAGGCTGCCCTTGCAGAGATGGGGCAGGGCCGGGTCGAGTCCGGCCTTGGAGAGGAGGTCCGTGACATCGAGGTCGAGGCTCCAGGAGGAGGTGCCGCTGACGTTGTAGGAGTAGGAGGAGGACACCTCGTTCGGCTTGAGGGTGATGACGCCGACGAGTCCCGAGGCGCCGAAGTCGTCGGCCCAGCCGGAAAAGCGCACGCCGTCGTGGAGGGTGCGGGCCAGTCTCCAGTCGATGCCCGTGCTCAGCGAGGTGTCGTGGCTCGGATCGCTCAGGTCGAAGCTGGGCGCCGCGTTGTCGAAATTGAGCTTCATGGTGACGGGGAGGCTTTCCTTCTGCTTCGAGCCCGCCGTGGGGTCCTTGACCTCGAGGGCCTTTACCTCGATTTCCACCTGGACTCCCCGGGAGGAGGCCGGGGCGAATTTCGCGGTGTCGATGGAGAGGGACCAGTCA